>Ga0180438_10008581_pt1 | contig 12962 bp, 15 predicted proteins | sample SS_ome_12_FD_132455 | JGI IMG/M metagenome (GOLD analysis project Ga0180438, IMG submission 132455) | Hypersaline lake sediment archaeal communities from the Salton Sea, California, USA - SS_3_D_2 metaG | ecosystem: Environmental > Aquatic > Non-marine Saline and Alkaline > Hypersaline >...
GTGAAGAAGAAAAGAAAGAAGAAGAAAGCAAGAAAGATTCTGGCACTGTAACTTGCCCTGAATGCAAGGCTGAAAATCCTGATGATGCTAAAAGATGTGAATCTTGTGGTGAAAAGCTGAAGTAAGGGTATAAAACATGGCCAGAAAAATAAAGAAGCAGAAGGCAAAACCTTCTGTTGCAGAACTGATGGTAAGCTTATCTGATGATTTTACCAAGGCAGGATTCCTTGGTGATTCAGAAGAACTTCAGATAATGCCTTCAATCTTTCCAAGCTTCAACAGGGCAAGCCTAATTGGTGGCTTGCCTTCTGCATGTATATGTGAATTCCATGGGCCAAATCAAGGTGGGAAAACTACACTTGGATTAGGATTGCTTGTATCTGCACAAAGGCATGGCCACCTTGTTGGGATTGTTGATGGTGAAGGTGGATTGAAGAACAACAAAGGCCAAGTGAATAAGTGGCCTAATTCACTTGGCCTTTCATTGGAAAAAGGGAAAGCTATATATGTGCTTGGCAGAAAAAAATCTTTTGAAGATGTTGCTGATAAGGTGAATGAATCCATAGAAAAGTTTTTAGAATTTCAAGAAAAGAACAAAGAAGCAAAAGATACATGGTTCATTTGGATGGTGGATTCACTTACTTCCCTTGTTCCAAAGAAGGAATTGGAAGGAAGCATTGGTGATGCTAATTATGGCCTTCATGCTAATCTTGCTTCAAGGTGGCTGAAGAAATTGAATAATCTGATCCTTGGAACTAATATTACTGTGATGTTCATAAATCAGGAAAGAAAGAAGATAAATGCCAAGCCATTTGAAAAGGATTGGCATTCAGCATGTGGTGAAGCATTGCAGTATTATGCACACTTTAGGGTAAGAGTGGCAAGGGCCAACAGAATAAAGCTTTCTGAAATACATGCAGGATGGAAGCACAATTTCACAGTTGAAAAGAATAAGGTAAGTGCATGTGATGAACATGGCTGTTTCTTCACCAGTACAGGCAGGCATGATTCTTTGCCATTGGGATGGGATATGCCAAGGCTGTATGTAACTGAAGGATTGAACCAAGGTATTGTTGCAAAAGAAGGAAAGAAAGTTTCCTGTGATTATAATGAAGATACTAAGGAAGGAATGTTTGAATCCAAATTGATTGAACTGATAAGAAAAGATTCAGATGCTGTTGCTTGGTTCTTGAAACAGTTTGAAGAAAGGCAAGATGATGCAGGAAAAAAAGAAGAAGAATGTGATTCCAATAGACTTGAAGAAGGAAGCAAAGAAGAAGATAATAGCTGAAGAAATTGAAGGCAAAAAACCTGCTTCTGGTATTACATTGGATGTTCTTCAAAAGGTTGGCTTCACAGCCTTGCAGAAAAAATTTTCTATATCTAAAGAAATAAATCTTAGAAGATTTTACAAGCAATTCAGAAAGCTTGTGATGAAGGAAATGGGCTTTGATCCATTCACACTGGAAGCAAAATTCATGCTGATATTTTTTGGCATGATTGTTCAGTTGAATGATTTGAAAGTTGATTATGCTGGAAGTGATTTATCTGAATCTATGAATGCACTTGCTGAAACTATACTTGATGAAAAGGAAGAAAATGATAGGGATTCATCTAGCTGATTTGCATACTGGCCTTATATATAAAGGCATTCCATTCACACCTAAAATTATGAAGTGTGTTCAACAGGTGGTGGATGAATGTGAAAAGGAATCTTCAAGGCTTGCCTATGTAGTTATCCATGGTGATGTTGTTCATCTGGCAGATACATCACCAGATTCAATCATGTATGCTGTAAAAATCTTCAGGTTGTTTGATGCTTTAGGTTGCCCTGTATTTATAATACAAGGCAACCATGACTTGAAAACAAGGCAAGTTGGTGAACACAAGTTATTTGATGTTTTCAAAGAAATGAATTTCAATCAGGTTATGTTTATTGATGAACCAACATTTTTGGAACTGGATCAGGAAGGGGAAATCAAACACAACCTGATGCTTCTTCCTTATGCAATCTATGATGATGAAGAAGCAATTGCCAAGATGCAGCACTTGATTGATAAAAGCAATAGCATTATTGTTTGCACACACCATGATTTGCCAGAAGAATTTGCCGAGTATCAGCAAGGTTCAGAATTAGAAATGAAGTTTGGAAAGGTGAAAAGAATACCTGAAAGCTTGCTGAATTCTGATAAAGTTACCAAGATAATCAATGGCCATATTCATAAGCCACAATCCTTGGGTAAAATTGAAATCATAGGTTCAATTGAATCATTCAGATTTGGTGAAGGCAATGAAAGATTCTTTCTGAAGGTGGATTTAGCATGATTGAAAGAATACCAATAACAGGCACTAAGATGATTGAACTGAACTATGATTTATCCAAAAGAACAAGGCTTGCAGTTCCAGCACATGTTGAAAATGCCATTGTGAAAATCAACTTTGTTATCTATAAAGATGAACTGGCCAGTGGGAAGATTGATAAGATACTGGAAGCAGTTCTGAAGAAGAAGCCTATGAAGTGTTTCATTGGCAATGTGAAAACACTTCTAAGGGATAAGGCCAGAAAGGAAAAGGAAATTCCTTTGAATCTTTCTGATGAAGAACTAATCAAGGCTTATGTTCAGAAGTTTGCTAATCCTAAAATAGCAGGCTTCATAACTGATGAAGCACTTGAAATTCATGCTGAAGTAAGGGATACAAATGCAGATAAAGTGGATTGAAATTGAATATGCTTTTCAATTTGGGAAGAAGGTTAGAATTCCTTTTCCTGAACAATTCCATTATGCCATTGTTGGCAGGTGGAAAGGCCAACCTGCAAGAAGCAATTGGGCAGGTAAATCAAACTTCCTAAGAACAATCAAGCTTTTGAAGTATGGCAAGAGTGGGGAAAGATTTCTAAGTGAAATTCCAAATGATAAATTCAAAAACAAAGTTGCAAAAATTTCTGGATGTGTTGAAGTTGATGGGCAGGAAATAATTATTCACAGGGAATTCAAAGGCACTTCTTCATCCTTGGCTGTTGAAGGATATGAAGTGGTTGATAAAAGAGTTCTTCAACAAGAACTTGATAGAATCTTTGGATACACCTATGATGATTATGAAAAAACTTCTTTCTTCAATCAGGGCCAGATAAGCCAATTTCTTGAAGCCACCAGTACAGAAAAACTTGAACTATTGAACAGATGGTTGGAAATAAAATCATGGGAAAAGTGTTATGAATCAGCAAAGAACAAACTGAAAATTGCAGAAGAAAGAATTGAAAAAGGAAAGGCTATTGTTGCAGGCAAGGAACAGATTGAAGAATCACTGGAACAGTTCACTTTTACAAGAAAGAAGCAGGAAGAAAAGGTTGCCAAATATGCCGAGCAAATGAAGGAAGCTGAAGCAAACATTGAAAGGCTGAAGAAGGAAATCAGTGGTATTGAAAACAAATCTGCTGCCTTGAAAGATAAAAGGGATGAACTGAAGAAAAGATTATCAAGATCGAAAACTATAAAAGAAATGCTTCAGGAAATAGAAGATGAACAGGCAAAGATAAAGAAGCTTGAAGCTGAATTGGAAGAAGCTTCTAATTCCCTTGGTGATGAAGATGAACTTAGCAAGCAGATTGAAGAACTAAGGGAAGAACAGAATTCTGAAAGGAAAAGGATAAGGAATCTTGAAGTTGCCAAGGAAGAATTTGCTGCTTCAATGAATGTAACTGAAGGCAAGTGCCCTGTTGATGGAAATGAATGTGTAAGATTAGAAGAAATGAATCAGCAGGCACAGGAAAACAGGGAAAAATATATTCAAGCCAATGTTGATATAGATAAAATCAGGAAGCATGTTGAAGAACTTCAGAAGCAGATTGATGAATTGTTCAGGAAGCTTCATGGAATTGAAGCTGCAAAAGAAAGAATGGAAGGTAGGAAGAATTCAATTTATCATGCCAACAGAAACATCCAGATGCTGGAAGGGAATATTGAAGATACAAAGAAGTTGAAGAAGGAACTTGGCCAGATAGAAGATGAACTTGAAGAAGCTGAAGATAAAACAGAAGAAATCAATAAGCTTCAGGAACAGGTGAAAGAAGCCGAGCATGAAAAGGATGAAGTTGATTCAGCAAAGCAGGAAGCTAACAGGGAAATTGGATTCATAGATTCACAAGTTGAAATTCTGAATCAGGGCTTGGCTGATGTAACAAAGTGGGAAAAGAAACTGGAAGAACTAAGAACTGAAAAGGAAGTTTTGAAATTCTGCCAGTTGATGTTTAGCAAGAATGGAATCCAAGCTTCACAACTAAGAAGCAGGATGGATCACATTGAAGAAGAAGTGAATGCCATTCTTGAAGAACTGGATACAGGCTTCAATGTTAGAATTACAACTGAAAGGGAACTTACTACATGGCAGGGAATCTGTTTGGAATGTGGGCAGGAATATCCTAAAGGTTCATCAGCAAGGAAGTGTTCAAACTGCAAAGCACCAAGGGAAAAGAAGAAGAAGGAAGAACTGGATATAAAAGTTCTTCAGGAAGGTGTGCTTGAAACATTTCATCAGCAATCTGGTGGTGGCAAGATTCTAATTTCACTGGCAATCAGATTGGCCATTGTGAAACTAAGGCAACAGATAACTGGCAAATCAATGGGATTTCTTGCACTGGATGAAATCTTTGGAATGCTTGATAAGCCAAATAGGAATGAAGTGTATAACTTCCTTCTGAATTATGCCAGAAACAAACTTGGCTTCAAGCAAATATTCAGCATATCACATCTGGAAGATAACATTGAAACAGATGGATTCATTGTGATAACCAAGGGCAGAAAATATTCAGAAGTGGAATTCAGTGATACAATATAATCTAATCATCATTGATGGGAACAATCTTGCAAGTGTTTCATTCTTTGCATTCAGGAATCTTTCTGCAAGAATAAAAGGTGAAGAAGTAAGAACAGGTTCTGTGTTTGGATTCTTTGACAGGTTGATTGATCTAAAGAAGAATTATTTGAAGCCTGATGGAAGGATAATTGCAACTTGGGATATGGGATATGGCAAAAGAAGAAGCATATATCCTGAATACAAAGGCAACAGGGAAGTAAAAAAAGGAACTGAAGAATTTGAAAATCTTGGCATACAGATGGGAAGGATAAAGGAACTTCTTCTTTTCACTTCAATTTCTTCTGCCTTCATTCCTAATCAGGAAGCTGATGATACTATTGCTTCATTGGTTGAACTGAACACATATCACAAAAGGAAGAAGAATAAAAGTTTGAAAGGAACTAAGGTTCTGATTGTATCTGGTGATGGTGATTTGAATCAGCTAATTGGGGAAAATGTTCATCAGTTATTGATTGGCAGAAGAAAAAAGAACTTATTGCACCTTGGCAATTATGAAAAGGAATTTGGAATTGAAGCACATGAAGTTCTTCTGAAGAAGATGTTGCAAGGGGATTCTTCAGATAACATAACAGGCATTGAAAAGGTTGGCCCAAAAACAGCAGTAAAATTTATCAACCAATTCAGCAACACTGAAAAGATGTTGCTGCTGAAAGGTAAGGGAATCATACCTGCTGCATTGGGCAAGTGGCTTGTGAAAAGAAACAGGAATCAGGAAGAAATCAAGAAGCTTCTGGTAAGAAATTGGAAGCTTATGAATTTGAATGGATATATGAAGGGCATAAAGATTAGAAGGGGCAAGCCAACACCTGATAAGTTGGAAGCTGCATTTGAAGAAATGGAAATGCAATCTTTACTTAGGCCAACAATCTTCAAGTTACTGGTGGGATAATGGCAGTAGTATCAGGCATTGATTTATCTAATACTAGCACAGGGCTTGTTGTGTTGGGAAAGGAAAGATGGATTATTGAAGCCACCAGTATCTGCTTTGAAAGGCAGATGAAAGGCAAGGATTGGAAGAAGCTATTGAAGTTCTTTCCTGCCGAGCAAGCAAGGGCATTTGAATTTGCAAGATACCTTTTCTATTGCAGGGAAATAATAAAGAAGCTGATGCAATGGAATGTTCAGTATGTTGCAATTGAAAGCTATGCTTATGCAGGGCACAAGATGTATTTATCCACTGAATCAGGTGGATTGCTAAAATATCTTTTGCTTCAGAAGAATATTCCATGGATTGAAGTTGCACCTTCAAGCTTGAAGAAGTTTGCTACTGGAAAAGGCAAGGGTGAAAAAAGTGATATAGTTCTTGCTGTTTATAAAAAATGGGGTTTTGATCCTTCAGAATATGGTGTTCCTTCTGGAAAGGAAAGGGAAGATACTGCTGATGCTTTTGTTCTAGCACAGGTGGCTTATTCTATTATCAATGAATCAATTGATGATTTGACAAAACCACAACAGGAAGTTGTTGAACATTATTCTGAAAAAGCAGCAAGGGAATTCAAAGCACCTTATGAAAAGAAGGGCAAGAAGAAAGGTAAGAAGAACAAGAAGAAATCTTGAACTTCTGTTTTCCAATTGCACATCCTGTGTACTTCACAAAAGAAGAACACAAATTGTGCTTGGTAAAGGGCCAGTGCCTTGCAATCTAATGCTGATAGGTGAAGCAGCAGGGGAAGAAGAAGATAAGCAGGGCATTCCATTTGTTGGTGATGCAGGAAAAAAATTAGATACATTATTAGAATTATGTGGCTTCAATCCTGAAGAAATTTATATTACTAATACTTGTATATGTAGGCCAAGAAGAAACAGAAATCCAAAGCCAAAAGAAATGGATTCCTGTTGGCCAAGGCTGAAGATGGAAATTGAAATGGTGAATCCTAGATTCATCATACTGGCAGGAAGGGTTGCATGGGATAATGCTGAAAGGAATCAACAAAGGAAAGTGTTCAGCAATTATCAGTTAGGATATATGAATCATCCTGCTTCAATATTCTATGATGCAACAAAGGAAGAAGCAATAATCAAACAATTGAAGAACATATACAGGAAGGTGAAAGCATGGAACTGAAACATCCAGAAATAGGATATGATATTACACCAAATGCCATGGCTGTATTGAAGGCAAGGTATCTTTTCAGGGATAGTGAATCAGGTGAAATAATTGAAACACCTGCTGATATGTTTGTAAGGGTAGCAAAGTTCAATTCTGCCAATGAAAAGAATGCACAGCTAAGAAGAAAATGGGAAAGAACATTTTATGATTTGATTGCCAGTGGTGAATTTATGCCTAATTCACCAACACTTATGAATAGTGGAAGGCCAAACAATTCTGTTCTATCAGGATGCTTTGTTATTGAAGTTGAAGATTCTATATTTGAAGGTGGTGATACTTCAATATTTGGTGCAGCAAGATTGGTTGCCAGAATCCAGCAGATGGGTGGTGGAACAGGCTTTGCAATGTCAAAACTTAGGGGAAAGGGAAGTATAGTTTCTTCAACTGGCCATGTGGCTTCAGGGCCAGTTTCTTTCATGGGAAATTTTGATGAAGCTACTGAAAGCATTCAGCAAGGTGGCATGAGAAGGGGTGCTAATATGTGTGTGCTTTCAGTTCATCATCCAGATATTCTTGAATTTATAAATTGCAAGAATGAACTTGGTGAAAACAATCTGGAAATTTATAACAACATGAAGAAGAAATTCAGATTGCAAGATGATGATCCTTTTATGATTGCTTTCAAAGATGCACTTACACAATCACAGTTCACCAATATGAACATAAGTGTTGGCCTTACTGCCGAGTTCAAAGAAGCACTTAGAACTGATGGATTGTATAACATCATTGATCCAAGAACAGGCAATGTTGTAAGAAGGGCAAGGGCCAGATATGTATGGAATGAAATAGTAAGGAATGGAAGAAAATCTGGTGAACCTGCAATCCTTGATTTGGAAGAAATCAATAAGCATAATCCAACACCAGTTCTTGGATTGATTATTGCAACTAATCCATGTGGTGAACAGCCACTGTATCCTTTTGAATGCTGCAATCTTGGAAGCATTGCACTTACCAAGATGCTGTACTGGAATGCAGATGAAGGATGCTGGAAGTTTGATTATGGTAAGTTCAAGAAAAGAATTCATCAGGCTGTAAGATTTCTTGATAACATTATTGATGTTCAGAAATATCCTATCAAGAAAATTGAAACTGCAACAAAGAACACAAGGAAAATTGGCCTTGGTGTAATGGGATTTGCAGGCATGTTGATGAAGCTTGGAATATCCTATGGTTCAGAAGATTGCCTGAATCTTATTGATGAAATCATGGAGTTCTTCAACAGGGAAGCACTGGAAGCAAGTAAGAATCTGGCAAAAGAAAAGGGTAAGTTTCCTGCATGGAAGGATTCAATTTATAAGGAATTGAATATTCCACTAAGGAATGCTGTAAGAACTACAATTGCACCAACAGGAACTATATCTGGAATTGCCAAGGAATCTTTTGGAATTGAACCATTCTATGGATTTGTTTATACAAGAAATATACTTGAAGGTGAAACATTTCTTGAAGTAGTTTTTGAAGTGAAAGAAAAACTTGCTGAACTTGGTGTTCAAATAGATTATGATAAGATTGAAACACAGCATGATTTGATGAAGTTGATTCCAAAGGAACATAAGGCAATCTTCAGAACTGCTTATGAAGTTACACCTGAAGAACATGTTCAGGTTCTGGCAAGATTCCAGAAGCATATTGATAATGCAGTTTCCAAAACTGTGAACATGCCTAGAACTGCAACTGAAAAAGATGTTGATAGGATTCTAAGGCTTGCCCTTGATCTGAACTGCAAAGGTGTAAGTGTATATGTTGATGGAAGCAGGGAAGGGCAGGTGCTTCAGGTAGTTGATGGTGAACAGAAGAAGCAAAAGCAATTCAGGTTCAGGCTTGTGAAGCAAAGGCCAAGAGTTCTTACAGGCAAATCATATAAGAAGAAGGTTGGTGAATGTGCCACACTGTATATTCAGGTGAATGAAAATGCTGAAGGTGAAATCTTTGAAGCTTTTATTCAGGCAGGAAAAACAGGTGGTTGCCAACAAAGCATGTGTGAAGCTGTTGGAAGATTATCTTCACTTGCACTAAGGGCAGGGCTAGGTGCTGAAGAAGTTATAAGCCAACTTCTTGGTATCACTTGCCATGAATTGGATGCACAGATGGATAAAGAAAAAACATACTTATCATGTGCAGATGCTTTTGCTAGAATACTGAAAGAACATTATGAAGGTGGTGGTGGTGATGTTCTTCCAGATACAGGAATTCCAACAGGGCCAACTTGCCCATTATGTGGTGGGCCAACTATCAGGGAAGGAAGATGCTGGACATGTATTTCTTGCTTTGGTTCTAAGTGCCAGTAAGGAAAGGATAACATGGAAAAGAAGGTAAGGAAAGTGAAGCAAACAGGTGGGATACTTGCACACCAAGAAAAATTCTTTAGAAAACTAAAAGAAATTTTGCTTGGTGAAATACCAGAAGGAACTTTTTCAAGGGATCAGATTGTAAATGATTTCATAAAGAAGGCACAGGAAAAGTTCATAATAATTGAAAAGCTGCCATTGAAAGGAAATGAAGATGAAGATAGTTGATGAAAGAATAGAAGAAAAATTCAAGGTAAAGCTTCTTCTTCATGTTGGTGAAGTAAAAGTTCTTCAGAAGATATTTGAAAAGTTCTGCCGAGTTCTTCAAGGTGAAACACCACAAGATGTTGGGCTTACTGAAAATGAACAAGAAATCATGCAGGAATTTATGAAGAACTTGGCAAAAATAAATTGACTTCAAATTTTTATTGTAATATAATCCTAACAGTGGAAAGGGAACTAAGGCTTACAACTGAAAGCAATGAGGGGTAAAGCAATGGAACAAATTACCTGTGTAAATTGTGGCAATCAAACACCTGTAAGCAGAAGCCTTTCTGATTATAGGCTGAAGAACAAGGATGGATATTGCAGGTTTTGTGAAGCTTGCAAGCCTGCTTTTGATGAAGCAGTTCAGAACATTTCAGAACTGGAAGGGCAGGTATTTGAAGAAGGGATTAGGGTTGAACTTGGCAAGCGTGATCCTTTCTTTAGAATCCAACTTAGAATTCCTGAAGGTGAAAAGCTGCCAAGGTATGTTCCACTTGAACCTGAAGAACAGATTGGTGGGCTGATGGTTTTTCTAAGAAGGTGTATGAATCATCTGGATCAGCAACCTGAAGATAAGTTTCCAAAGGTAACTGTTCCAGTAAAGATAGTTGAAAAAAGGGATACTGTTGCCATTGCTGAACCTTGGCTTGATGGAAAGGAATGATACTATGGCTTCTGATTTGAAGGTAAAGCTTGAAGTAAGGTACAAGGGGAATAAAACAGGTTCTGTTGAAACATTTGAAGTGATGGAAGAACCTGCTGCTTTCAAGAAGAAACTTCAGGAAGTGTATGAAAGTAAATCATGGGTGCTTAGATTCCTTGCTTCTGATGGTTCAGAAATCAATCTGATGCTGCTGAATGTTCTTAGGCTGAAGATAAGAACTGAATCAGGTAAAAGAAGAAGGGTGAAAAGAAAGGTAAAGGAAAAACAGCCTGAAGCTGAACCTGCAACAGCAGAATAAAAGCTTGGGATAAATGACTTGGCCACATGTTAGCTGTTCTGAAGCATATCAGAAATTCCCCTTTCTGCTTCTTCATAACCTAATGTGTGGCCTTGTTTTATAAAAAAATATATTTTCCTGTTACAAAATTGCAGGGAAAAACCTATAACAGAACTGATATGCCACAACACAGAAGAACATTCAGTGCAGATTTTCAGGATGATAACAGAAGGAAATCATTCTGGCAATCAGTTACTGAAAGAATGGCTGATATTGTTCTGCCAAACAGGAAGAACAAAGATAAGCCACTAACATCAGAAGAAAAGAAAAGTATTGGTGAAAACATAAGGTTGCTTATTTATAGAAGATGTTGGTGGCATATTTATGAAAATGATTATAACAGCATTCAACATATTCATAATTGGTTCAGATCAAACAGGGAAAGATTTGAAATAAAGAATATAGATAGAAATTTATGCTGCATTGAACCTAATAGGGCAAAGCTTAGAATAAATGACAGATGCAGAAATTGTTTACTTGCAGGAACAATATTCTATGATAGGCATACTTGTACTGATAACAGATTGTTCCAGTTGTTCAGGGAAGGAAGGGGAAAAAGATTTGCTTCACTTTGGATGATAAGAAGAATTGAAGAACTAATTGAATCCAAAGGTTGGGAAGAAGGATTGGATGAACAACTGGCAACTGTGAAAAGATTCAAAGAAGAATTCAGAATACTTTCAGGAAGAAGTATCAGGGATAATGAGTTCATCAGGATACAAAGAATATTTTCTTCACCATTTTTTTGGGATACATCTTGCGGTGAACATTGGCAACTGGAAGGAATATACAAAAGGATTTATTGCAACATCATGGATATAGAAGAAAAGGTAAGGGAAGTTATTGAATCTGTGAAGCAGCAGTTCATTCCAAAGAAGATAGGATTCAAAGGAAGAAAGGTTATCAGGGCTAGTGGGAAAAGAAAAAGAAAGGCACACAAGAAAAGAAAGTGATATATCATTTGAAGCACTTTCTGAATCCTTGGATTTCATCAGAAGTGTGGATTATGATGTTCAGCAAAGAAGGGCTGAAAGGGAAGCTGCCGAGCAAGTAAGGGAAGAACCTTGTCCTATTTGCAGAACAAGAACTGATCCTGATGGGCCATGCCAGTATTGTGGATATGATGTTGGTGAACATGATGCTGAAGATGTTGAAGATATTCAGGATGATTTGTGGCAATGCAGTTGCCAAGTATTCAATTTGGAACTGGAAGAAGTGTGCAGAAGTTGTGGTGTAAGCAGGGCTGATTCACCAGAAGAAGAAGATGAAGAAGAAAATGAATATCCAAGAAGCTGCCCTATCTGCAATGGAAATGCTTTGGTATCAGAAGAAACAGAAGGCAACACCAGATTCACATGTGCTGATAATAGTTGTAACTGTGAATTCTTCATGCAAGGTTCAAGTGCAATAATAATAAATGCAGGGACAGATGTAAATGAAAATGTTGAAGTTCTTCAGAATGGCCAAATCATTCTTCAAACAAATGCACCTGAAGAAGTAAGGGAAGAAATAAGAAGAAGATTGAACAATATGCAGGTAACAGAAAGTGATGGTGATATTAGAATATCACAAGGACTAAGGGCAAGATTGAATCAAAGGGCTGAATACAGGCAACAAAGGGGATTGCCACCAGAAACAGATGAACAAGCTTTACAAGCAATCAATCATGCCAATGAAAGGGTTGAAGATTTGCGGGAAAGGGTTGAACAACAGGAAAGGCACAGAAGGGTTGCCAGAAGAATGGCAACAAATGAAAGAAGGAACAGAACACCAGAAGAAAATTTTCCTTCTGAAGCTTATATCCAAAGAAGAAGTGGATACAATTATGTTGGTGATGATACCAATGAAAATATCAAAGGCAGAATTCACAGGCTGAAATGTATGAAGTTCACCTTGATGGAATTTCCTATTCCATTACATAGGGAATATGGAAAAACTTGGGTTGCAACAGTTGAACTTGATCCAGATGCAGCAGGTGGATTGAAAAGGGATTTTCATAAAAGGGCCAGTGATAATTCAGGATTTACTTTCATTTGCAAAACAAAAAAGATGAAGCCTGATAACATTCTTGAAATGGCAAGTGATAGGTATGAAGGTTCTGGAAGAATCAAGAACAGATGTTATGCAGTAGTTCTGGAAGTAAAGAAGGAACTGCTTGTTGTTCAATGTTTCAAAACACCAAAAGAAGCTTATGATTGTGTTGAAAAGAAACAACAAGGTAAAGTTGAAGGCCAAAAGAAATTCAGATTTGGCAGGAAGGTTGATAAGAAGTAATGGCTTTATCTTCTGGTGATTTGAATGAACTTGCTAAAATGATTAGTTCACAAAAACAATCTGAACCTATGATTGTTGAAAATATTCCTGTTATCAATCTTGATTATGAACCAAGATTATCTAATAAAGAATTGAAGGTGTTGATAA
>Ga0180438_10008583_pt1 | contig 12960 bp, 14 predicted proteins | sample SS_ome_12_FD_132455 | JGI IMG/M metagenome (GOLD analysis project Ga0180438, IMG submission 132455) | Hypersaline lake sediment archaeal communities from the Salton Sea, California, USA - SS_3_D_2 metaG | ecosystem: Environmental > Aquatic > Non-marine Saline and Alkaline > Hypersaline >...
CGAAGCATACCTGTCACCAAGGTTGACGAATTCCATAGGCACTGGGTTCTCTCTGGCTATCGTTTGAGCAACTCGGCTGCCCAGGCCACCCTGGGCTAAGTGCTCCTCAGCGATGACAATTGCCTGGGTCTCTGAAGCTGCGTTGATTATGGCTGCTTCATCCAAAGGTTTGAGGGTATGCATGTTGATTACCCGGCAATCTATGCCTTGTCTGGCTAAGATATCTGCTGTCTCCAGAGCCTTGGCTACCATGATCCCGGTAGATATGATGGTAGCATCTGTACCTTGTCTCATGATTACTGCCTTATCCAATGTGAAGTGATAGTCTTCGGCGTAAATAAGCGGTGTTTTAGGGCGACTTAGCCTGACGTAGAAAGGCCCATAGGTATTTGCAGCTACCTTTACTGCCCTAGCAGTCTCCATAGCATCTGCGGGGACGACCACGGTGAAGCTAGGAAGAGCACAACACAAGGCTAGGTCTTCTATTGCCTGATGTGAAATGCCATCCTCCCCCACGCTGATGCCGCCATGGGTAGCTACGATTTTGACATTTAGATTCGGCTGGGAAATGCATAGCCTCAATTGGTCAAAACAGCGACAGACGACAAAAACAACAAAGGTGCTGACAAAGACGGTTTTCCCCGAAGCCGCCAAGCCCGCAGCTATGCCTATCATGTTCTGCTCTTCCAGACCACAGTTGAAGAAACGCTCAGGAAACTCCTGGGCAAAGAGACTGGTCATCGTTGATGGCGACAAATCGGCGTCCAGGACAACGATATTGGGATTTTCTCTGCCCAGCTCCATTAGGGCCTGGCCGTAGGCTTCTCGTGTGGACACTTCCATCATGCTTACTCTAGCTCCTTAAGCGCCTTTTCTGCTTCTTCTGGAGTAGGTGCCTTACCATGAAAGGCTACGTTATTTTCCATAAAGCTAACCCCTTTACCTTTGACGGTCTCTGCGATGATGACGGTAGGCTTGCCTTTCATCTTTTCAGCTTCTCGAAAAGCAGCTAGGATTTGGTCGAAGTCATGTCCATCTATGTTGATGCTATGCCAGCCAAAGGCTTGCCATTTCTGATTGAAAGGCGCGAGGTTCATTATGTCCCGAGTCCAGCCGCTGAGCTGCATACCATTGCAGTCAACTATAGCCGTTATGCTATCCAGTTTGAAATGGGCTGCTGAGAGGACTGCCTCCCAGGTTTGTCCCTCATCACACTCACCATCGCTGAGGAGAGAATAGGTCCGATAGTGTTTTGAATCGAGCCTTGCGGCCAGGGCGACGCCCACGCCGAACGACAAACCCATACCGAGGGAGCCGGCCGACATTTCTACTCCAGGGGTGAAATTTCTATCAGTGTGTCCCTGAAGTCGGCTATCCAACTTTCTCAATGTTGCCAACTCTGCCACGGGAAGGTAGCCAGTTTCAGCTAGGGCAGCGTATAAGATTGGGGCAGCATGTCCCTTGCTCAATATAAATCGGTCACGGTCTTGCCACTTGGGATTTCCGGGGTTATGGCGCAAGACTTTAAAATAAAGCGCGGTGATGATATCGGCTGCTGATAGAGAGCCTCCGGGGTGCCCACTGCCTGCCGTGGCTGTCATGGTGATTACGTGACGGCGTAGCTTTTTAGCCATTTCCTTTAGCTCTGCCATGGATAGGTTGAACTTGTTGCTTAAAGAGGCGCTTTCGGGGGATGCTTCAGTATGATTTGGCATTCGTTGTGGGTTAAATTGTAACGCAGGACGGTTAATAAAGTCTACGGTGTTTTATACCAACTTGGCTAATTCTTAGGGTTTGGGTTTTAGTATTTTTAGTCGTTTGGGTATAATGCCTTAAATGATTATAGATTTTCACACTCATATATTTCCCCCTTGGCTAAAGGAAAGACGGGATGAATACATCAAGCGCGATCCTTGCTTTTCTTTGCTGTATTCCCAGCCGAAAGCCAAGATGGCAACGGCTGAAGAAGTGGTTGCCAGTATGGATGAAGCCGGGATTGATTTGTCTGTCGTTCTTAACGCCGGCTGGGTAAGCCATGAACTTTGTGTGGAAACAAACGATTACATTTTAGATTCCATATCGCGCTATCCTGAAAGGCTTGTCGGCTTCTGTTCTATTCAACCTAAGGCAGGAGATGCTGCTATAGCCGAACTGGAGCGCTGTGCTCAGGCAGGGGCTAAGGGAATTGGTGAATTGAGGTCTGATACGCAGGGCTTCGATCTCACCGATGAGGCAACGCTGAAGCCTATAGTTGATGCGATGTTAGAGCATGACTTGATTCTTGTGACACACTCTTCTGAGCCAGTAGGGCATGAGTACTTTGGCAAGGGTAGTATCACCCCTGACATCCTCTACTCCTTTATAATGGGTTTCCCGAATTTAAAGCTTGTTTGTGCTCACTGGGGTGGTGGCTTGCCCTTCTATGCCTTAATGCCTGAAGTAGCCAAGGCTCTCGCCAATGTCTTCTTTGATACCGCGGCCACAGTTTTCCTTTATAAGCCCCAGATTTTTAAGCAGGTGAGTCACATCATTGGCAGTGATAAAATCCTTTTTGGTACTGACTATCCTCTTATGCATCAGAATCGAGTGATTGCCCAAATTCAGTCTTCACAGCTTCCTGAAGGAGATAAGGCTAGAATCTTGGGGGCTAACGCCCAAGAACTGCTATGCAAGGATGAAAAGAGCAGAAGTGCCACATAATACGGAGGAAATCCGTTCCTTTATTGCTATTGAATTGCCCGGGGAGGTTAGGGAGGGGTTAGCTAGGCTGAGAAGTGGATTGGAGAGAGATGAACATAGGTTTATCAAGTGGGTAGACCCCAGGGGAATTCACCTAACTTTAAAGTTTCTGGGCAATATTTCTTTTAAACGGGTAACAGAGATAACTAAAGCTATAGAAGAGGCTGGACAAGGGATTTCTCCATTCCATTTGGAGATTTCGGGCATTGGGGCTTTCCCTAATCTAAAGCAGGTTCGGGTCTTCTGGGTCGGCATCTCTGGGGAGGTGGACAAGCTATCGATGTTGCAACAAAACATGGATTCTGTGCTCGGTGCCTTGGGATTTGCTAATGAAGAACGTTCTTTCGTGCCACATTTAACTCTGGCTCGCATCAGGCAGGGAGCATCACCCTCGGAAAGAAGGGGCTTTGGCGACCTTGTGGGCTCGACCATCTTTGAGGATAAATATCATATTAAAGTGAATGCTATTAGCTTAATGAAAAGCCAGTTAACACCTGCCGGGGCTATTTATACCCGCCTGTCGGTAGTTGGGCTGGATCATTAGACTAAAGTTGTGCCATGGCCACGATTCTATCTTATATTATGAATTCTAAGAGCGTTGCCATAATCGGCGTTTCAAGCAACCCCGAGAAGGCAGCCTCACCCATCTTGAAAAACATGCTCGACTTTGGCTTTAAGGGTGAGGTTTATCCTGTTAATCCAAGATTAGATAGCTTTATGGGCTTACCTGTGTATTCCAGTATTAGGGATGTTGTGGGGGAAGTTGATTTAGCTATCATCTCCACACCGCCAAAGACTGTACCAAATATCTTGAAGGAGTGTGTTGAGAAGGGGGTGAGGGCAGCAATTATTAACTCAGAAGGATTTGCTGAGGTTGGTGGGGAGGGGAAGAAGCTTCAACAGGAATTGGCAAATATTGTGAAGTCCACCGGGATCAGAGTTCTTGGCCCCAACACTATGGGCGTCGTTTGCCCTGCCACCAGGCTGTCCACCTCAATTGCGGATTTAGTAGAAGTTGTGGAAGGGAATGTAGGTCTTGTAGCCCAAAGTGGGCTCTTTGCTGGGGGTTTGCTGAGGCATATTGCTCATTTCGAATATTTTGGTTTGAGCGGTGCAATAAGCTTGGGTAATAAAGTTGATATCGACGAATCGGATGCCCTGGAATTTCTGGCTGACGATGATAGGACTGAAGTCATTGCTTTATATCTTGAAGGCATAGGGGACGGCAGGAGATTTATCCAGACGGCCAGGAAAGCCAGTTCCCGTAAACCCGTAGTTCTGGTAAAAGGAGGAAGAACCTCGCGGGGAGCTGAAGCAGCGCTTTCTCACACGGCAAGTTTGGCATCCAGCAGCAGGATTTTCAAAGCGGCCTTAAAGCAGACAGGCATAGTGGAGGCCGATGATTTCCACGACTTAATAGATACGACGAGAGCCTTTGCTTTCCAACCATTGCCCAAAGGTAACCGGGTAGCTATATTAACCAACAGTGGAGCTTGCGGGATTGTAGCGGTAGATTGTTGTAGCAGTCACGATTTAGAGATAGCCAATTTCAAACCTGAAACCACAGCAAGGCTATTAGAGTTAATGGAAGAGAATTCCAAGGTACGTAATCCTGTGGATACATTCCCTGCTGGGGTGAAATACGGGCGTTCGAAAATATATGAGATCTCCTTAGATGCTGTGCTGGAGGACGAAGGAGTTGATGCAGCCATAGTTATTGTCTTTGTAATAGGAGATATCACGCCAGATTGTATAATAGCGCCGGCAAGGAGACACCCAGAAAAACCTGTGTTTGTAGCTAGTTATGGCTTGCTGGAAGACGAATCCAAGAGAATCCTGAATAGGGCGCGGATTCCTGACTATACCTTTGCTGAGCCAGCTATCGTAGCTCTATCACGTATGTATAAATATGCAGCATACAAAAAGAGTTTTTAAGTGACTACAAGAAACCTGCGCAGAGGAAAGGATAAAGGCAAATTCCAATATGTGGAACGATAAAAGAGTCTTACCACAGTGCAATATCGGTCAGTTCTGCCCAAAGTAGCCATGCCTATCTAGCGATACTGGTACTGAAATTTATCTGAAGAAAATCTCAAAATCTGGGGCTTAAGGAGTGAAATTTGCTTGCAAATAAAATGTTTTTGGTGTATACTAGCTGCTTTTGATACATGCTAAATAAATCTAATTGGGGAGGTGGGATCCTTGGAAAACGGTTCATTACCTAAGTGCCAAAAATGTGGGAAGGGAGATTTGGTGCCTCTGTCTGACTTTGGTAGTCAGGGGGCACCGATTCACTACAAGGCATGGGTGTGCACCCATCCTGATTGTGGATACAATATCAAAATCAGGAATGGTGAAGTATATCTTAATGAGCCTATTCTTAGTGGAGCACTTCATACTCGCTCACACCGAGAATATACTCCTTAGTAGAGGATTTGCTTCGCTTAGGCAAATTAGCTGGGCTGGCGGTTGATACCTTTTTCCCAAAGCGCTGTGTGGGTTGTGGGAAAGGGGACGGTTTTCTTTGTCCTGATTGTCTTAGAGCCCTGCCGAGGCTGGTAGCTCCGCTTTGTCCCAATTGTGGCAGGCCTCAGGCTAGCGGTATTGTATGTCCAAGCTGTAGGCAAAGGCATATTGAGATTGACGGCATCCGTTCTCTATTTCGTTTTGACGAAGTGATACGAAAAGCCATTCATCAGCTGAAGTATCGAAATTTAAAGGCAATCTCTCCCTGTCTGGCTGAATTACTGGCTGATTATCTTAGGTCAAATCCTTTGCCCGGCGAAGCCTTGGTTTCCGTACCTCTTCATCCACGGCGACTGAGGGAGAGGGGTTATAATCAGTCGAACCTTCTCGCCAGAGAGTTGGCTAAGCGCATTGAATTGCCGGTGTTCGAGGATTGCCTCATTAGGGTTAAGCAAGCACGACCTCAAGCAAGAGCAACTGATGTGGAGGAGCGCCGAAGGAATGTAGCCGATGCCTTTATGTGCCGTGAAGAAAAAGTAGATGGTAAACAAATTATCCTTATCGATGATGTATGTACCTCTGGAGCCACGCTGGAGTCCTGTGCTGCGGCTCTCAAGAACAAAGGTGCTATGTCTGTTTGGGGCTTAACTTTGGCAAAGGAGATTTGAAACCGAAGGAGGGAAAATGGAACTAAGGATTATCGCTAAGAATAATGTGGAGGTCTCTGAAACAATACAGGCATATATTGAGAAGAAGATTGGCAAACTAGGTCGTTATTTGCCTAGTATCGGTGAAGGCAAGGTGGAGATTTCACGGGAAGGCGCAAAGATGCCTGAGCAGCGGTTCACTGTCCAGGTTACTCTTGACAGCAAAGGTGTCTTAATTAGAGCTCAGGAAAAATCTAAGGATATTCGCACAGCCATTGACAAAGTGGCGAATGTGCTATCTAAGCGAATCGAGCGGTACAAAGGCAAGTTATATGACAAAGGCAGAGGCATTTCTTTTGCTCGGCAAGGAGCGGCAATCGAGGCCGAGGAAATCGAAGCTCCCCAAAGAGTAGTAAAGAGTAAGCGCTTCCTAGTCAAACCCATGCCTGTAGATGAAGCTATAAACCAGATGGAGCTTCTGGGTCATGATTTCTTTCTTTTCATAGACGCCGATACTGAGCGGCTTAATCTGCTATACCGTCGCCAGAATGGCGACTATGGCCTAATCGAGCCAGAGAAAGGGTGACGAAATTAACCCCAATCTTGGCTTGGTTTAGCTTCACCGTGCTAAATAGAGATTGTCCAAGCCAATCTAAAAGCATATTTCTAAAATTATATCTACGGCGGGGGAGAGCTGTGCTTTCGGGATCAAAGATGGCAAACATACCTAAAAGGCGGTCAGCGCTACTCCTCGGCTTAGTCCTTCTGGTAGCTAGCTCTATCGTGGCTTGTACAGAGCCAACACCTTTATTATCTCCTATTATCACGGCTGGCCCAGCAAGCTTTAGCTTCAGTGCCCAGCAGAGTGGGACAAACCCAGCAGGTCAGACATTAAGCTTATGGAATTCCGGAACTGGGACATTAACTTGGTCTGCCACTGATAGTGCCGATTGGCTTATCCTGAGCCCGACTATCGGCAGCTCTGCAGGGGAGATAGATAACATAGTCCTTTCAGTGGACATATCTGGAATGAACGCTGGCAGCTATGCAGCGCTCATTACTATTTCTGCTCAAGGTGCTGCCAATACTCCCCAGACAGTAGTAGTAAACCTGACTATCAATCCGCCAGTAGAGGAAGAAGAGGGGAAGGTGGAACGAGAGAGCGTAGAAGAAAGGGAGGTAGAAGAAGAGGTAGTTGATGCCTTAGACACTGAAAAGCTTCTGGAAATCGGCTACAACCATCCTGAGAAGGTAGTTACAGTCGAAGGAGTTATAATAAGAACCTACTATGCTAAAAAATCTAAGGGGAAACCAACCTTTTTGGACTTTCATGACCCATATGAGGGATATTTCATATGTATAATTTGGGAAGAAGATAGGCAAATTTTTGTAGAGGAATTTCCACCCAATCCTGAAAGCTATTTCTTGGGTAAGGAGGTGAGGGTAGAAGGTACAATTGAAATCTATGAAGGAGCACCAGAAATAATTTTACGTGACCCGTCGCAGATTTGGATTGTGTAATAGAGGGCGGTTAGCGGTCGCCCTGGCCCTGGTCTTAGCTCTCCTGGCTCCAGGCTGTGGTAAGGTTACCGAGGGCGCAGCCCTTGTTACCCGGGTTATCGATGGGGACACTATAGAAATCGAAGGCGGTTACCGCGTAAGGTATATTGGGATTGATGCTCCGGAGAAAGCTGAGCCTTATTATTGGGAGGCGCTTCAGGCTAATCGTGATTTGGTCGAGGGTAAAAAGGTTTGGCTGGAAAAAGACGTTGAGGATAGAGATAGGTATGGTCGCCTGCTTAGATATGTGTGGGTTGATAACACGATGGTTAATGCCGAGCTTGTCAGACTAGGCTACGCTTATTCTTATTCCTATCCTCCGAATCTCAAACACCAGACTTATTTGCTGCAAATGGAGAGGGAGGCACGGGAGCATAAGCGGGGATTATGGAGTGGTGGTTGAGAGCAGAACTGTGCCGGGAAATAAGTGGTGGAGCTGATGGGACAGTATTAAGAACTTTCAGCCTGGCCTTCAGCTTTCCTTGCTCATAGTCTAATCATTGTAACTGGTTCATTTTTAGGGAGCAGATGAAAGCCTCTCCTCAAATTCCATCAGGCTGAAATGGTATTCCTGCGTGCCATAACATTCGACGGCGAAAGATGCGCACACACTTCCCATTTTCGCACTCTGTTCTATATTGCTGCATTGAATCAGACCCTTAATCAACCCTGCCCTGTAGGCGTCACCGGCACCTGTTGGATCAAGCACTTGCTTTGGCTTGATAGCGGGGATGTCTATTTCACAATCCGGTGTACAGACACGGGAACCCAGTTCTCCCAGCGTAACAATGATGTAATTGGTCAACTGAAGCAGTTCCTTCTTATCTAACCCCGTCTTGTCCATGACTAATTCCAGCTCGTAGTCGTTGGAAATTAAAATCTTAGAGCCTTCTACGCATTGGGTAAGGTTTTGGCTATCCCACATTGGTAGCGATTGACCGGGGTCAAAAATATAGTCGATGCATCTGGCCCTACACGTGACGGAATAGTTCATCATGTCCTCAAGGTTTCCCGGGGCAATGATAGCGATGCTTTCTTTAGGGTTGACCTTATCAAAGTTGAAGGAGGAGGGGTATTTCATAGCCCCGGGGTTGAACCCTGTGATCTGGTTGTCAGCTTGATCGGTTATGATGTAAGCGCTGGCAGTTAGTTCCTCTTCAATAATCGTGATATTGTCGTAATCCATATTGTTTTTCATTAACCATTCGAAATATGTATGATAATCTCGCCCAATGGTAGCCAGGATTATTGGCTTTTCACCCAAAAGAGAGAGAGCGTAGGCGATGTTCCCGGCGGTGCCACCGAATTTCTCTATCATACTGTTAACGGTGAAGCTCACATTCAAAACATGTATTTTGTCCGGTAGGATGTGATCAGAGAAGTACCCAGGAAAGTTCAAAATCCTGTCATGCGCCAGTGAACCGGAAGTTAGAATGTTCATTGACAGATTAAAGCAACTCGAATTTTTGATTAGCTATTATATTCAGCCAATCGTCCGTGTTCAATTTTGTTGGTGTGAGAGCAGAGATTTCTGACTCGTCATAAACATAGTCTTTTTCGACTAAGCAGACAGGCCAACCTGGCACCCCTGGGCCAAGTCCACAATTGTCATTTATTTCATAGGCAAAGAATCTCTCTTCGTTGCAGGAAATCCAGTATCTCTTGTTCTGATATTTTATTCTGAACTTCTTATTGAGCCAGCCTTTACCGTGAAATATCTCAATAAACTTGCGTAACACATCACATGGGCCATTTTCTCGTAGATACCACCGGTCTCCGCTTATCATGGTGGAATCTCCAGGTCAATACTTTGGTGTACTGACTTGCCGGAACTATAGGAATATTGTAGCACACCACTTGGCATTATAACATGTCTCTATCCCTGCACGGTTTGCGGGCTTCAGAAAACTGCGTCCACTGGGATTATTTCCAAAATCTGCGGGAGAATCTCTTCTTGAAGCTAAGTGGAGCTAGGGTGACAATAGACAGAACTTTCAGATTTGTCTTCCCTCTCACTTTCTATTAGTTATCAGAATTCACTCGGAGAGTCAAATAGTCAAGAGTAGAAATCAAGTGGTCGGTCAAATGGTTGGTCAGCTAGGCAATATTCTATTGTAGCTGGAGCTATCCTTGTCATTTATTCCACATACTAGAATGGACTAATGTGCGGTTAAGTAACGGAACAGGTAAATGTGACCCTTGGACAGAATGGACTTTCGCCTAATAAGCCTTCCTTCTTATCAATTGTATTGCTATCCCGACGGTAACAAGCACTAGTCCAGCAATCGCTACGGCTACTACGCTTTGATCAGGCACAGTCGCAACCGATAGCCGTTTCAACAATATCCCAAGTAATGCCCAATCAACGACAAGGCAATAATAAATGTCTTTTCGGGTAAGAACCACCGATAATGCAACAGCAATACCAACGATAATCACTGCTACTGCCCAAAATTGCTCACCAAGCCCAAACATGTTCCAGCCAATATCCACCAGCAAAGCGGTAACATTGGCAATCGTGGCTATGGTAATCCAGCCAAGGTAGACGCTGAAGGGAAGATGCACTAGATACTTTTCAGTCTTTGTCGCCTCCGTTTTGCCGATATTTAGCCTCAGGTAAATGGCTATCAGGCACCCGAGCAGTATAAGCATTAGAAGCAGGGATAAAGATAAGTTTTCGTAGTGCCAGGCAAATATCCAGCCGATGTTAGCGAGACAGGAAACAAAGAACAGCGGCCCGATTCTCTGTATGAAGGCAGCCCTCTGGGCGTCCCTTCTAACAGAAGGGATTAATTGATATATGACGAAGATGGCGAGCAATGCATAGATTAACCCCCAGATTGAAAAAGTCAGTCCCGCTGGCACGAACAAATTTGGATATAGGTCAGATAACTCGCCGGTAGTTCTGTTATTTATGGGCAGAGCATTGGCCATCCCATTAACAATGACGGTAGCGAGAAATCCCAGTAAGTTTAGGATTGACAGAGATAATAATAGACGACTTCTATCCATAGATTCTCCTGCCCTTATAGGTGGGAATGCTGTATTATATTGCCAGTCCTATTCAAATGTAAAGGACTCATAAAAACTTGACGGCCACGCCACTGTTTTTGGGTATCTGAGGGCTTGATTCGTTGTAAATTCCGCCATATTGTTGCCCCTGTCGCATATTCAGTGAGTTTCTCTTGGATAACCGAAATCCTATTATGATTTTATTATATGTCTGATCGCCGCTTACCGGGAGGGCCGCGACTGCCCCGTTGGCCACGGACCATCTAAGCTGTGAGTGGTGGCCGCCCAGAGGAAAAAGTTCACCCACCAGAAAATATCGCGTTTCGCAACGGATTGTCTGAGTCTCCGCATTCGCGACTGCCGTTCACTTGGGCTCATGCTGTACGCTTGGTAGATCGCATTGGCCACGCCTTCAATATCGTGCGGGTTGACCAGCAGAGCACCTGCACGTAGCTGAGTTGCTGCACCCGCGAATTCACTCAGTATTAGCACACCGTCATTGTCTCTGTTCGCGGCACAGTACTCCTTGGCTACTAAGTTCATCCCATCTCTCAAGGGCGTGACAAGCGCTATGTCGGCAGCACGGTAATATGCAAGAACCTCATCCCGTTCCAAATTCCGGAACATGTAACGAATCGGAGTCCAGCCCACCTGGCTGAATTTGCCGCTAATCTCACCCACCAATCCCTCGATTTCGGCTTTGAGTACCTGATATTCAGAGACATCCTCTCGGCTCGGCGCTACAATTTGAACCAACGCTACTTTGCCGCGCAGTTCGTCGAAGCGCTCCAAGGCGTTTCTGAACGATCGTAACCTCTCTGGAATCCCCTTGGAGTAGTCCAGACGGTCAACGCCAAGAATGACCTGACGATCGGCTGCTGCATCATGCAACTGCTTAGCCCTTTCTGATATGCTCTTGTTAGCCGCTTGCCGGGCAAATTCTTTGAAGTCTATGCCGATTGGAAAAGCGCCGACCTTGGTTTGTCGCTGTGGCGTCGCGATCGTGCATACTTGTTTCCTGGTATCAACATGCAAACCCTTGATCGAGCCTTCAACGTAATGGATGAAGTTGTTCCTGTCACGCATGGTTTGAAATCCAACTAGATCATACTCCAATAGCGCTTCTAGAATGTGCGACCGCCATGGTAATATGGTAAAGAGGTCACGCGGGGGAAAAGGGATGTGAAGAAAGAATCCTACTTTGCATTTTATACCAATAGCACGCAGTTCTTTGGCCACGAGCATGAGGTGATAATCATGGACCCAGATGTAGTCAGTTGCCCTGGCGTTCTCTGCGATTACCTGGGCGAATTTGCGATTGACCGCTTGGTAGGTAGCCCAATAGGCTGGATCGAAGTTGCAACGTGATTGAAGACTATGGAAGAGCGGCCATAGGATTTCATTCGAGAATCCGAAATAGTATTCATTAATCTCTTCCGCGGTTAGTGTGACTGGCTTGAGAGCGTAGCCTGTGTCCTTGCCTGCCATGGCCGCTAGCTCATCGGGGTCAACCTCCTCCAACGTTCCAGGCCAGCCAATCCACAGACCTCCCCTGTCACGTAGGATGGGAGTCAGGGCGGTGACCAATCCGCCCGAGCCAAGCTGAACGTGCCACTCTCCCTCCCTCCCTTTTGTTAGGGCGATAGGTAGGCGGTTTGAAACGACGACAAGTCTATCAATCTCTGGGTTATTGCCTTGTTCGTTCCACTGTGACATGGACCCGGGCTCCCAAGAGCGATGTTATATTACACACTAGTCGGTTGTCAAAAAACAAAGAGGCGAGAATTGTCCCGTCGAGACTCAACAATTTGAGTTAATGTGTAATAGAGGTGAAGAATGGTATTGTGGGGACACAATACCATAGAACTTTTACCGTTCAGGGTGCGTATTTAATGATGAGCCCACCCTCATGTCGCAGGCCAGAGCCATATCCAGGCCGGTGCCGATAGCATATCCGTTGACCATGGCAATCGTTGGTTTGACTATACGTTGCAGGGCGAGAATTATCCTCGTTATTTCTTTCCTCCTCGATAATAATTACCTGCAATTTCGGCCATCTCTGCGCTGCAGCCGCCTCCTTCACCTTAATGAATAGGCTATTTAAACATTTGCTTTTTGCCTAGCTGTTCTCATTAATGTGTGGACATTTCCCACTTCGGTCGTATTCTCTCACTGCCGCGGCATCAATATATGACCCTCTCACTAATTGGTTAGAGGAATCACTTCCCCGCCTTTTGCCTGGTACACGATTACCCTGTTGGAACCTCTGTAGTCGTCTACAGTGTAAGTAATCGGCCCAATCGCGTAGGAATCGAAGTCCTCCGTACTAAGCAGTACCCTATTAACAGCGGTATCATCAACGTTTTCGTAACCTAACTCTTTCTTGGGTCTCTCAATTGGTTCATATGTCAGATAATATGCCTGAAATCCATGAGCTCCATCATCCCGTTTGTTCAGTCTCACCAATACTCCAACTGCAAATATTGCATCGACTCCATACCTGGAACTTCTACTTCGTCAACCCATGGGATAACTC
>Ga0180438_10008586_pt1 | contig 12959 bp, 12 predicted proteins | sample SS_ome_12_FD_132455 | JGI IMG/M metagenome (GOLD analysis project Ga0180438, IMG submission 132455) | Hypersaline lake sediment archaeal communities from the Salton Sea, California, USA - SS_3_D_2 metaG | ecosystem: Environmental > Aquatic > Non-marine Saline and Alkaline > Hypersaline >...
GAAACGGGATTTCCCGGGCGTAATTTTTTGAAAAACTCCACAAGGCTTTCTTCGTAACTTCTAACCTTGTCTTTCTCCAGTGTGTTAAGGACCACATTCGTATCTTCCAGCTGGATTTTAAGAATTTCAATCTTTTTGATATTCACGTCAGCACAACCCCTAAGCAGGGAGGTGGTAACGCGATCCCAGCATTCCCCGAGGATTTCTCCGGTTTTGGTGTTAACCACATCCTTTGCCAGGATTTGCCCAAGGATCTTTTCATAACCCTCTGCTACGGTTAAGCTGACGGAGCGAATGCCAGAGGTTTTGAGTATCTCAATGGCTTTTTTTGTTACCTTGGCGCCCCGCTCGATCAGAACTTTTCTGGTCTTGGAATCCAGCACGGGTTCAATAAATTCTTCTCCAAGGTATTTTCCCAGGTTTTTAACTTTTGTTTTTCCCTTTTTGAAGTTGTCCAGGGTCAATTTTTCCGTGGCAAAGAATTCTTTAGCAATATCCTCTTCATTTTCGTAACCGAATGCCCGAAGAAAAGTCGTGGCAGGAATACGCCGTTTGCGATCGATCATGACATACATCACGTTATAGATATCAATCTCGAATTCAACCCATGCCCCGCGATAGGGGATTATTCTCGCGCTAAAGGTTGTTTTTCCGTTGGGATGAATCGATGATGAAAAGGACACTCCGGGGGACCTGTGTAATTGGCTCACAATCACCCGTTCCGCCCCGTTGATAATGAACGTTCCATGTTCTGTCATCAGGGGAATTTCCCCCATGTAGGTATCCTGTTCTTTTATGTCCTTGATTTCGATTTGATGCGTCTCCGGATTTTCTTCGCGCACAATCAGCTGAAGTTTGACTTTGAGGGGCGCCGCATAGGTCATGCCCCTATCGATACATTCGTTGACGTCGTATTTGGGTGTGCCGAATGAATACTCGACAAATTCCAGGGTGGAGGGATTATTTGTGGCGCTTATCGGAAAAACACTGGTGAAAGCCTCCTGGAGCCCTTTGTTTTCGCGCTGATCCGGTGGAGGTCCGTATTGAAGAAAGTCTGCATAAGATTTTTTCTGTGTCTCCAAAAGATAGGGAATATTCATTATCTCCGGGATTCGCTGGAAACTGATTCGATTAGTTCGAGAGTCAATTTTATTTTTTTCCACTCAGGAACACCTCCTGAATTGGGATAGTTCCGGATTCTTCTCCGGTAAAAAAATATTTATTTTACTTCCACCACGGCTCCGGCGGCTTCCAGTTTCTTTTTGATTTCTTCCGCTTCTTCTTTATTGACGTCTTTTGCCAATTCTTTGGGAACTGCTTCCACAAGCTCCTTGGCTTCCTTGAGCCCCAGGTTTGTGATAGCTCGAACTTCTTTGATCACCTTGATTTTTTCCTTGCCGTACTCTTTTAGAATTACAGTAAATTCGGTTTGCTCTTCAGCTTGAGCCGCGCCTGCTCCTGCTGCCGCCATAGGCATGGCTGCCACAGGTGTTGCGGTAACACCGAATGTTTCCTCAATCATTTCCACTAATTCGCTGACCTCTAAAAGGGTCTTTTGTTTCAAAGCTTCCACGATTTGTTCGTTTGTAAGTATATTTTCTGCCATTTTGTTTTTTACCTCCTAAATTTTTAACTTGATTCCGCCCCTTGTTTTTGTTCCGCCAGGGCTTTCATGGCATAAACAAGATTTGTCGCAACCTGCTTTATGCAGATGGCAATTTTGGTGGAAGGCGACTGGATGGAACCAACCAGCCTTCCTAGTAGTTCTTCCTTGGGAGGCAACTGGGAAAGCTTTTCAAGCGTTTCCAGCTGAATCCTTTTCCCTTCCAGCAACCCCCCTTTGGGTTTTAAGAGCTCATTTTTTTTAGAAAAGTCATAAATGACGCGTGCCGCAGGGACGGGATCATCATACCCGAATGCGATAGCCGTGGGACCCACAAGAATATCATCCAGAGGATCGCATCCGGCTTTTTGGAGGGCAATCTTGGCTAAACGGTTCTTGACGACCCGATACTCGACTTTTTCCGCTCGAAAGTTATTTCGCAGGATGGTAATATCCCCCACGGTGAGACCGCGATAATCCGTTATTACAACGGATTTGGCATCGGAAAAATTCTTAACCAGCTTCTCCACCGCGTCAACTTTGCTCTGTTTGACCATTTTCTCACCTCCTTCTTTCCGTCGAACACTGGACCCGAAAAAATTCGACGCTTAAAAATTGCCTGAAGGTCCTGGGGTCATACAGAGAAAGTCGCCATCCCTTTTTTTCGGGGAGAAGACCGGCTTCATCTGGCAATCTCACCCTTTCGACTTTGTCTCGGTAGGCGCTCCCACATTAACCCGTTTTTAAAAAGGACCTACTGTCTTTGACAAAATAAATTTCTTTATCCTATGAATAAATATTATGCCGCTTTAATCTTTGTCGGTTCAATGCGAATACCCGGACTCATGGTTGTGCTTATCGTGATGCTTTTTACGAACTGTCCCTTGGCTGAAGCCGGCTTGGCTTTCATTATCGTATCCAGGATAATGGTTGCATTCTCCGTAAGCTGCTCATCCGTAAAGAGCTTTTCCCTATACTGCAATGTATGATTCCATAACGGTCCAGCCTATATTCCACCCGTCCCGCCTTGATGTCCTTAATTGCGCGCGCCAAGTCGAATGTCACGGTTCCTGATTTCGGATTGGGCATTAATCCCCGTGGACCCAGGATCTTGCCCAATTTCCCCACCACCCGCATCATATCGGGTGTGGCTATTGCCGCCTCGAAGTCGAGCCAGCCCCCCTGAATTTTTTCTGCAAGGTCTTCGGCTCCTATGTATTCTGCTCCGGCTTCCTCAGCCTCGTGGGCTTTTTCTCCCTTCACAAACACGGCGACGCGAATTTTCTTTCCTGTCCCATGAGGCAATACCACGGAACCTCGTATCTGTTGATCCGCGCGACGGGGGTCTACTCCCAACCGGATGTCCAACGTCACGCTTTCGTCAAAATTCGCCCACTTGACTTCACTTAGATGCTTTATCGCTTCTGTGAGGGGGTAGGTTTGTTGGCGATCTATTTTTTTTGCCACAGTCTCGTAACGTTTCCCGCGTTTCATTGATTTCTCCTTTATTTTGAAAGACAATTAATCACTGACTTCAATTCCCATGCTTCTTGCCGTCCCCGCAATCATTCTTGCCGCTGCCTCCGGTGTCGCTGCATTGAGGTCTTTTTGTTTTATTTTGGCAATCTCAAGAAGCTGTTTGTGAGTTACTTTTCCCACCTTGTCTTTATTGGGAACCGCAGAACCCTTTGCCAAACCGGCTGAACGCTTTAAAAGTATGGCGGCGGGTGGCGTCTTTAATATAAACGTAAAAGTATGATCCTGGTATATAGTCACAATGGCAGGAATAATCAAACCCTGTTGATCCTTTGTTTTGGCGTTGAATTGCTTGCAAAAATCCATGATATTGATACCGTGCTGCCCCAAAGCAGGTCCCACCGGGGGCGCCGGATTCGCCTGCCCCGCAGGACATTGTATTTTAACTACTGCCAATACCTTTTTCTTTGCCATGAAACGTTGACCTCCTTATTTGCCGGAATTCTCTTAAAGAGATTCCACCTGCATAACATCCAATTCAACGGGCGTGGGGCGCCCAAAAATCGATACCATCATTTTAAGCTTTGCCTTCTCCTCGTCAATCTCGTTCACTGTGCCAATAAAGTTCGCAAAGGGACCTTCAATAACCCGAACTTGTTCTCCGGGACGATATTTGATCTTCGGCTTCGGTTTCTCCTGCTTTTCTTCGATCAGATTCATCATGTTCTCAACCTCTTCCTGCCTGAGCGGAATCGGTTGATTGCCATCGCCGACAAATCCGGATACTCCCGTGATTTTACGAACCATATTGAAAAATTCCTCGTTGGGGATCATCTCGACCAAAAGATAGCCGGGCATCAGATTCCTTGTTACGGTTCGTTTCTTTCCGTCCTTCATCTCTATGATGTTTTCCGAGGGTATAATCACCTGTTTCAGGATATCCTTGTACCCCTCCATTGCAGAGCGGTACTCGATATTCTGTTTCACCTTTGTTTCATATCCGGAATAAGAATGTAATACGTACCACTTTGTTTCAGCCATGATTTCCGGTTTACCTGCCAAATTTATAGTTTAATGCTTGAGAAATATTTCCAGTAAGAAGCCGAATGCTTTATCAACCACCCCAATAAAAGCCGAGAGAATGACTACGACGAACAACACCACAACGGTATAATTGGTTAATTCATCTTTGTTCGGCCAGGTTACCTTTTTCATCTCAATCTTAACTTCTTTGAAAAATGTCCTGATTTTTTCATACCATTCATGTAATTTTTTCATTTTTTTAAACCTGTTGTGTGTTAATTTTTTTTAAATTGTAAGTTGAAGACAAGATTTATCTCTGAATGCCTTAAATTTATGGCAGGCCAGAAGGGAATCGAACCCCCAACCCCCGGTTTTGGAGACCGGTGCTCTAGCCAATTGAGCTACTGGCCTGCAATTTTTGACCCTTTTGTTATTTCACCTCTTTATGAAGAGTGTGTTTTCTATCAAATCGGCAATATTTCTTCAACTCCAGCTTGGCTGTTTGTTTTCTTTTGTTACGGGTGGTCGTGTAATTTCTTCTTTTGCATTCAGAACACGCCAATATCACAATATCCCTCATGGTTTCTTATCCTTTATTAAATTATTCTATAATTTCCGTTACAACGCCGGCGCCGACGGTGCGGCCTCCCTCGCGGATCGCAAAACGCAATCCCTTTTCCATGGCAATCGGCACGATCAACTCGCCGTTGAGTTCCACGTTATCTCCCGGCATCACCATCTCCACGCCTTCCGGAAGCACCACCTGCCCCGTCACATCCGTGGTTCGAAAATAAAACTGGGGACGGTATCCCTTGAAAAAAGGCGTATGGCGTCCTCCTTCCTCTTTCGTCAAAATGTACACCTGGGATTTGAACTTCTTGTGGGGCGTGATGCTTCCCGGCGCCGCTATAACCTGCCCCCGTTCCACCTCGTTCTTTTCTATGCCGCGCAATAGAAGCCCCACATTATCTCCCGCCTCCGCTTCATCCAGGAGCTTCCGAAACATCTCTATATCCGTGCACACGGTCTTGCGCGTGTCATGTATTCCCACAATCTCCACCTCTGTCATACGCTTTAATTTCCCGCGCTCCACCCTTCCCGTGGATACTGTGCCGCGACCCGAGATCGAAAACACATCCTCTACAGGCATCAAAAACGGCTGATCCACGGATCGCTCCGGAATCGGAATATATTCGTCCATTGACTTGAGCAACGCTTCGATCGACTGGGATCCGATCTCGGAAGTGTCTCCCTCCAACGCCTTGAGCGCGCTTCCGCGGATCACAGGAACATCATCCCCAGGAAATTCGTACTTGGATAAAAGCTCCCGCACCTCCAGTTCCACCAGGTCCAACAGCTCCGGATCATCCACCAGGTCCACCTTGTTCAGGAAAACCACCAGAAACGGCACATTCACCTGGCGCGCCAGGAGCACATGCTCCCGCGTCTGGGGCATAGGACCGTCCACAGCTGATACCACCACGATCGAGCCGTCCATCTGTGCGGCGCCCGTGATCATGTTCTTGATATAGTCCGCATGACCCGGGCAATCCACGTGCGCATAATGCCGCTGATCTGTTGAATATTCCACGTGGGACGTTGCAATGGTCAAAATCTTGGTTTCATCCCGCCGCCCCTGGGAGATGCTCGCCTTTGCCACCTGTTCGTAACTCATGTAGTCCGCCATGCCCTTATCCGCACACACCTTGGTGATCGCAGAGGTCAAACAGGTCTTCCCATGGTCAATATGTCCGATCGTGCCCACATTTATGTGAGGCTTGGTTCGCTCAAATTTCTCCTTTGCCATTTTAATCCCCCTTAAGAATAAATGGTGGAAAATCCCCTTATAATTTCAACTTTGAGATTTAGTCAACAAGAAATGTCATGGCACATCCTGAGCCTGGCGAAGTAGCCCTCTCTTCTATCTGATCAGGGATTGAGTGCTTACCCATCTCCCCTTGTAATAGATGCCTTGAGAGCGGTGTCCGTTTTTTCGCGGACCGCCCCGGAGCGAGGGAACTCCAGGACATATTTTTCTTGTTGCTCTTTATTTACCAAAAACAAAAAAGCGTATGGATTTATAATGTTATTTATCCCCGAGTCAAGTATAATTTTTATTTTTTTTGTTTTTTTATTCTTGCAAGAGTGGCTCTTTAAAAGCAGATTCTATAACATTATATGAAATTATGGATCATCCTGCCAGAGGAGACTTTTTTTAAATGATTGAACATATCCGTGGAAAACTGATTCAAAAAGAGCTGGGACATGTGCTAGTGGAAGCCGGGGGCTTGGGTTATGGCATGGATATTTCACTTGCCACATTTGAAAGCCTTCCTGAAACCGGGGAGGAATGCGCCCTTTTCACCTATTTATACGTTCGGGAGGATAGTTTTCGGCTGTTCGGATTTGGCTCTAACGAAGAACGGGATATCTTCGAAGTCCTGATCGCAACGAGCGGAATTGGTCCCAAACTTTCCCTTGCCATCCTTTCCCATATGCCGATCCAGGATTTTTCCAACGCCATCCTTTATAAAGACATCCAGAAACTCGTGAAAATTCCGGCAATCGGCAAAAAAACCGCAGAACGCCTGTGCGTGGAGCTGAAAGACAAGCTCAAAGGCTTTGCCTCTCAACTCCCGGGCGGGAAACAACCCGGCTCTGCCGCTCCCCCTCCGGCAGGTCCCATAGAAGATGCCATTTCCGCGCTTATTGCACTGGGAGTCAAACCCTCAACCGCGGGAAACGCCATTCACAAGGCATCGCGCAACCTGGGCGATGACGCCAAAGTGGAGGACCTCGTAAAAGAAGGTCTCAAATACCGAAGGTAATCTCCCCATGACTAGTCCCTACCAACAGATTGCTTTCTCCTTGAATCGGCTTGGTGTTAAAAAGGGATCTACCATATTGGTTCATTCCTCCCTGAAAAGCTTCGGCTGGGTGAAGGGTGGCGCGGAAACCGTAATCCGGGGGCTCCTTTTAGCTGTAGGAGCCGTGGGAAACGTCATGGTTCCCACGCTTACAGGCTCCTCCAGGCTAAACAGGAACAATCCCCCCTTTTTTAACGTCAAAACCACACCCTGCTGGACCGGGCGCATCCCTGAGACCTTCCGGAAACTTCCCCAAGCCAAAAGAAGCCTTCATCCCACGCATTCGGTTTCGTGCATCGGAGCCGATACCCATGCCCTTTTAGATCGGCACCACGTTTGCCCAACGCCGTGCGGAAAGCGCTCCCCTTATTTCAGGCTCGCAAAAAAAGGGGGACTTGTTGTGCTTTTTGGCGTGGATTTCGAATCCGTAACCCTGTTTCATACCATAGAGGAGCTGGCAAGGCTCCCCTATCACCTCCAGCCCGATCCGGTTTGCGCCACAATTAAGGGATATCGTGGTAAAATCATAAAAAGAACCCTGTATATCCACCAATACGGAGCAGAACGGAATTTTTCCGTAATGGAGCCTATTTTAAAAAAAGCAGGAGGCATGAAAACCGGAAAGGCGCTGGATTCCTTTACCCGGGTAATCAATGCCGAGCTCCTGGTATCTTTAACTTTAGATAAACTTCAAAAAAACCGCCGTATGCTTTTGAAATAAAAAATTCCTTAAAAGTGTTACCCATGTCCTGGATCAACCCCTTCCCCCTTCACTCTTCCCCCTTCACTCTTCACTCTTCAAACTTCCCCCTTCCCCCTTCCCCCTTCTCCGTTTCACTCTTCAACCTTCTCACTTCAACCTTTCTCCTATGGTATCCGGTTTGTTTTATGATTTTTTTTGCCTGTTCAAGGTGTGATTTTGCGGCGGAATGGGGTTCTGCGGAATCGTTGAAACAGGAAAACGGGCTTTCCGGCGCGATTTGCTTCAGGATTTTCAGTTCTTTTTGTTCGATCAGGGAAAGGAGAAAACGGGAAGATTCGATATGGATATCGCAGAGGAATAATTTCATGCCGCTTCGTGTGGAAATCTCCCACGCCTCCTCCAGATCGCGCATTGCTTTTGTAAAAGAACCGGTTTTGCGAAAAAATTCCGATCGGGAAAGGAGCCCGCGGGATATAAACTCAACCGCTCCCGCGTTTCTTAATCCATCCACCGCGCGATTCAAGAATTCCCCCGCTTTTTTCCTATCCCCGGAAACAAGCGCGGCGCGACCCAGGGTGAGGTTATCCAGGGCGATATCGAGAAGCCACTCTTGTTCCTTCATCCATTTTAAAGTTTTTTCCCCTCTTTTTTGCGCCTCATTATAATCCCCCTTTGAAAGGATCAGATCGCAATACTGGAATCCTTGAACGGAATAAAGAAAGGGATATTCGGGTTGCCTTTCCTTCTGGATCGCTTCCGCTTCGATAAAGAGCTCTTCCGCTTTTTGCGCGTTCCCGGATTGAAACAGGGCATCGGCAAGGGTGGTGCGTTTAGATAAACGCTGAAACTTATCCCCGCTTTTTTCCGCATATCGAACGCCTTCTTCTCCGTATTGTACCGCCTCCTTTATATTCCCAAGTGTAAGGGAAAGTTCGCTCAGGTTGGAGGAGTATCTTGCCGCATTTTCCCAATCCTTATCAGAGATAACCATCTCCAATCCCGCTTTCATCGGTTCCCCGGTTTCCCCCAACCTACCCAGGGCGCGGAGACATAACGCTGCTTCGTTCAACAAAAACGCCCGAACATTCTCTCTCAGCTGCTTTACCGGGTTTTTCCAGGGTGGATCGAAAAATCCCGAGATTGCGGAGAGCTCCGCTCCGAACGCCCCGAGCTTTTTCCAACAATAAAATTCATCCCCTCTTAGAATCCGTTTACGATAAACTTCCCAAAAAGCATCCTTGTATCTCCCGGCTTTGCATCCGTGGATCACGGAGAGGTAAAGCGGCGCCATTTCCTCGATGGTATCCGGAAGATGCTTTTTCGGGAGCTTTTTATAATATTCGCACAACCGATTATGTGCTTCTTTCCAAGCCTGGGGGAACTTTTCTTGGAGCCGTTCCCCGAAATACTCCCGCACCAGGGGATGCGCATCCAGGGTTTTATCTTGCTTTCCTCCTTTCAGGATAAGCCGCGCCTCCCTTAACGATTCCAGGGAATTGTTCCAATCATGATCTGAAAAGTTCTGTAATCTTTTTGCGAGATTTTCTATCACCGGTTTTTTCAAGATTTCCTTTATGGCTTGTTTGGGAGCGGGGCGATCGAAAAGCCCCATCATATAAAGGATATCCAGCTCGCTCGTTTTTTCGAGCCATTTTTCGTACAGCTTCATCACCCGGATCGCATGCCCCCCCTTTTTCTTCTCCATAAAAAGGGAAGGAACCTCATCCCTCCTTCTTATATCTCCTTCACAGTGGATTCTTAGGAAATTTCCCAGGAGGGTGAGAGCTAGTGCATTTCCCCCGAAATCGTGCGAAGCGTTGCAAAGTTCCTTTTCGCTCCCTTTCACTCCCAGGCTTTCCAGGTATTTTGCTCCTGTTTCTTTGGTGAGTTCATTCAGATCTATGCGTAAAGCCGCGCCCCCTTCTGAAGTGTACGGATTCATATCCTCGATCCTGATTCTTGTAGTTACGATGCACAGCCCGGGGTTTCCCCTAGCCAGGGTTCTTAGAAGCGAAGCAACACCTGGGTCTTTCATTTTCCCCGGGTGTTCTGTGGGGGTATTCGGTGGTTCCTGGAGTGGTTCCGCTCCATCCAGGAAAAGGAGGGTGCGTTTTTCACGAACCAGGTTTGCCAATCTTTCCCCCTTTTCCCATGCGGAGCTCGAGCTTTCTGCCATTTCCGGATCCCCGAACCACTTGAGCGCGTGGTTGATGAAGACTTCCGAGGAAGCCTGGCGCCCTTGTTCCGCCCCCTGGCTGTAAAAAGACCAACCATACACCCTTTTTGCGCCGCGCCAGTTTTCCGGGATTAAATGAAAATTTTTCCAACGATTCACGAGCGCGGTTTTCCCCACGCCGCCGAACGCCACAATGCTTAACACATTGGTCGATGAGTTCTCCCATGCGTCGTCGAGTTTTTTGAGAAATTCTTCCCTCCCGAAAAGCGCGGGGTCTGTGGGGGGCCACTGCTCGGCGAAGAAATCATCAACTTTTTCAGATTGCGGAAGTTTTTGTTTTGAATAGAAACCAGTATTTAAATTGAGTCGTTTTAAGATTTTTCTGGTTGTTTTTTTGGGTGATAGATCAGAAATATCTATATAACCATCTATGGAGTATATTCCGGGAATCTCGGCTTGATCGAATTTACAGATATCTGCATAAATAATGCAACGCTCAGGGTAAAAAAGGGGGAAGATCAGAACGGTAAACCGCTGCGCGAAGATGACTTTGGCATGATTTGATTTTTGCAAGAACATCGCTAACATGCTCATTGAGTTCTTCAATTTTATCAGGACGCCCATTTGCCATATCATTTTTTGCTTCTGACCAAACACCTTCAACCGGATTTAATTCCGGCGCATAAGGAGGGAAGGCTTCCAGGTGAAGTCGCTTGAAAGAGCGACATAATTCCCTTATCGCTTCTCCCTTGTGAATCTTCGCGTTATCCCAGATCACAATAACGTGTCCCCGGAGATGCCTGAGTATATGACGCAAAAATTCACAGACTTCATCTTGTCTAATGTTTTTTGAAAAAATATTGAAATATAATCCCATACGTCTTTTTTTCGGGCTTACGGAAATTCCCGAAATGACGGAAAGGCGATTCCGGAGTTGATGATGGCGCAGGACAGGAGTTTTCCCACGAGGAGCCCAAGTCTTACGCACCGGTGGGATCAAGAGGAAACCCGATTCGTCGATAAAGACGATATGGGCGCCCAGCCGCGTGGCGTTTTTTTTACACGGGGCCACTTTTTGCGTTTCCATTCTTCAATCGCCTTCTCATCCCGTTCAAGGGCGCGTCGGGCGGGTTTCTGGTAACTCCAGGAAAGGGAGGCCATCAGTTTTCCAATATGGTCTCGATGATAACTCACGCCAAATTTATTTTTTATAAGTTCGGCTATGCGGGCGGTAGTCCACAGTTCGGTGCGATATCCTTGGGCTACCGCGCCTTTCAGAAGAAGATTGATCAGTTTTTTTTTCTGTTGCGCTGTGAGTTTGGTCGGGCGGCCGGGGATCGGTTTGGGAGAAAGACCAGAATCTCCGAATTGCTCCCGTTCATTTCGCCATCGCATTACAGAACTGGCATGACATCCGATTCGGCGCGCAACTTCATGGAGAGAAATCCCGGTGTCCAGGAGTTTCATTGCTTTTCGACGGCGATTTTCAAGTTGTTTTTGAGAACCAAAAGGACGCATAAAGGCACCTCTCATAAAAAAGATACCTTAATCATTACTATTGCGTCATATTGATGTCAAGTAAATTGTTGCATTATTTATGCAGATATCTGTAATAACACTTGTTTTTTCGGTGTTGCCTGATATTTCTCCCATGAGGTCGGATCCTTTCGTATTCTCGCTTTTAAATCAGGGACAAGTTATTTTTTCAGCTTCTTCCGGGCTTTTTTAAACTGCTTCAACCGTGCCTCCATCTCGGTTGCAAGCTGGTTCTTTTCCCTGCTCCGGGCAAGTTCCAGCCCCTTTTCAGAGGCGACAATCGCTTCATCGTAACGCCCTAGCGCAGCATAAGCTATTGCCAGGGTATCCAGGAATTCGGGCTCAATTTGTTCAGGATTGTCGCACGCCTTTCCAGCCAGGGCAAGAGCCTCTTCAAGTTGCGTTGGGTGAGCGTTTTCCTGATCAAGAAGAAGCCGCGCCAGGCGATTTTCTGCCCGGCGCCATGAAGGCTTCAGGCGCAAGGCTTCCCGCAACGCCTTTTTTGCTTTCTCGTTTTTCCCCTGCCCGATAAAATTAAGCCCCAGATTATAATGCAGATCAGGATCACGGGGATCAACCGCGATGGCTTTATTATAATGTTTCTCGCCTTGTTCCAGATTCCCGCCAAGTGAATAAAGCACACCCAGGCAATTGTGAGCCGTAACGTTATCGGGATTGATGCGAATCGCCTCGGAATAATGATAAACTGCTTTTTCCCAATTGCGCTGGCTCTCGAAAATGCTCCCAAGATACGCGTGGGCTTTTTCATGATCGGGATATCGCCCAGCCAGCTTAAGAAAGTGTTTCGCTGCGATTTCCGTGCGATTGTTATGGAGCATCAAAACACCCAGTGTAAAGCGGGCGTCCTCTAATCCGGGTTCGATCGAAAGCGCCCTTTCCAGAAAGCGAATCGCTTCATCGGTATTTCCCCTGTTGGCTAAAAGCGTTCCCAAAACAGAGCAGGCTGCCGCATTTTCGGGATTTTCCTGTACCAGGGTGCCTAGATGAGCCATTGCCTTTTCTTCCTCTCCCATTTCGATGAGAGCTCTTGCCAGGTTATACCTGGCTTTTTCATGCCTCGAATTGAGCGCCACAGCTTTTTGCAGGCATTCCGCCGCCTTTTCATAGCTCTGTTCCCTTAGGAAGACAATTCCAAGGTTAAGATAGGCATCCACAAAACAGGGGTCTTTTAAAAGCGCCTTTTTATAATATGAAATTGCCTCATTTTTCCTCCCCTTTAGATAAAGACCGTAACCGATGTTCACATAATTTACCGCAGCGCCGGGATTCATGGCAAGATTGTAACGAAACAGGGTTTCCAGATTTTCGAACTTCGCGGAATAACTCGCCGTTAGAAACCCAAGAACAGTAAGCAGGAAAACCAGAACGCCCGTTAGAAAAAGGCGCGCCGAACCTGTGCCTTTCCGTATCAAAGCCCCGGCAAGAACCGATAAAAGGGCGAAAATCCCCATGCTCGCCAGGTATTGGAAATGATCCGCCACGTACGAATATCCCATATACCCAAAATCGACAAACCCCAAAACAGGCGCCAACATAATAAGAAAAAACAGCCAC
>Ga0180438_10008588_pt1 | contig 12957 bp, 9 predicted proteins | sample SS_ome_12_FD_132455 | JGI IMG/M metagenome (GOLD analysis project Ga0180438, IMG submission 132455) | Hypersaline lake sediment archaeal communities from the Salton Sea, California, USA - SS_3_D_2 metaG | ecosystem: Environmental > Aquatic > Non-marine Saline and Alkaline > Hypersaline >...
ATCACGGAGCGCCGACCGTAAAGGTGGACTCGGACTTGTATCCAGCATAGCACAGCAGGAGCAGGACGCGGCTACCAATCTTCTGTCAATGGATGCTCAGGCAAGAATGCAGAACCTATCACGCCTGTTCCAAGCTCGCGAAACCGTAGCTGGATATAAGGATATCAAGTACGACAAAGACCTTGCTAAAGTCATGGAGGAAAGGGCCGAGGTGGATGAACTGCGCGGTGCCGGGACTCAGAACATAATGAATGCGCTTGGAACTTTTGCAGCCCTTGGAGATGAGGACGGTGAGGGTGGAATCCTTGGTAAGTTATTCGGCGGGGAAGAAGGAAAAATCGAAAGGCAGACGAAGAGAGCTGACCGTAGAGCCGCTAGAGCTGAGAGAATTGCAGACAGGAGACTCGCGAAAACGATGGGTGGTTTAACTTGGGACTAAAAGATTATCAACAACTTAGATTGAAACAATTTCGAAACGTTGTAAGATAAAGAATAAGATAAAGATATATTATGCCGATTGTACAAGCCACAACACCGACTTCAGCAGGATTCGCCCAAGCGTTTGATACGGGTGGGTATGCCGAGCTTGAATTACAGAAGCGCAGGGAGAAGAAGATAGATAAGGAGAAGAAGGATAAGGCGATTCAGGATTCCATAATGGATTACAACACCAAGGGTGTTTTCAAGCGTGATATGCCTGAGGTTCAGAGACGTATCAAGGATGTTCAGCAATTTGCTATACAGAACGCTGAAGCTATCGTGAATCCATCGGAGAACATGGAGGTTTATCAGGAGTTCATGGATAAGCAGAACGCTGTTAAAGGCTTGATCACTTATTCAATCGGCGCTAAAGAACAATATGATAAAGGTATACAAATGTATCTGAGGGGAGATGGCAGGTTCGCTACTGATAAGAACCGGGATATCCTCTATGCATACCAACAGACGCCAACAGCAGAACAATACGCGGACTATACTGCATTTGCTGACCCAACTCAAGGGTTCGATAGGCTTGTGTCCGATAATGCCTTTAATGCGGCTGTAAAGTCCGCCAAAGACCTTGTTGAGGATGTACCGCCGGAAATGGAAGGGCAGCTTGCTGAAGGTGTCGCTCTGGTAACGAAAGGTAAATCACTCGACAGGGCTAAGGTTGAAGAGGCTCTGATGCCTATGTTCGACGCTAAAACAGTCGAGGGCGGTGATTTAAGATACCAGTATGGTGACACCCCGGAGGGGAGACAGAGATATATAGATGACGCTATGGCTGCTGTTAACCTATCTCCGGAATACGCTACAGCAAGGACTCCAACTAAATCAGAGAAAGAGCCTACAGCTCGTGAGATGAAGAAGGAAGCCGCCGTTATGTTCACTGACGTTTCAAGGCAGTCTACATACGAGACGAAGCTGACTGAGTCAACTATGAAGGGTAGAGAAGGTGAGCTTGTTCCTCTGAAGTATACTACTCCGGAAGGTGAGGATAAAGATTCTCTGGAGACATACGGAATAGCTACAACTGGTGGAGATAATAGTGTAATGGTATTCAGACCGATGAAGATTCAGAAGAATGTATCAGAAGGTTATGATGCTACCAGAGGAGAGATGCTGGAATCCGGCGAGGGTAAGAGGTATAAGTACCAATACCCTGTTGAGCGCGGTAATTATATTGTGGCTGACTCAGACTTCGAATTGAGGTACAAAAAGGACGGTAAGACTGTCGTGAACCGATTCGGTAAAGGAGAGGCAGTGCCGGACTTGGAGCAGATGAAAAGGGAAGGTGCTATCACTCAGAACGAGTTCGATGACGCTATCAAGAATATCAAATCTCAGGAGGGATACATGGTGTATGCCACCAATGAAGATATAGATTACTTCGATCTCGCCGAAGGCGGTGGTGAGAGTATCAGAAATATGCTGAAATCCGGAGGTATGAAGCTCCTTATGGTGCCTCTCGAATCGCTTGATTTTGAGGTTGATCAGGCTCTTACCGCAGAGTTCGGAGTTGATCAGCAATGGTATATGAATCAGAATCCTCAAATACAGCAGTCAGAAGAAAATTTCCTAGACTTTTAATATACGAAAATGAGCGACCCTCGAAAATACAAACTTGATGAAGCTGCTGCACGTCAGTTTCATGCAAAACTCCTTACGAGCGATAGGTTCAGTGTGAAGAATATCGGAACCGAGGATGAGTTTATAAACAAACTCGCAGGTGATCCGGATAACCTTCTGAAATTCAGAAATGGCTTGATTGAGAAGGGCGCTGTGACTGCTGAATCTGTGGGCGGAAGTGACTCTATCTTCCTACAGAAATTCTTAAAAAAAAAAGACGAGTCATATACTTCTTCGAAAAGCTCAGATATTACTCCGGAAGAATCTTCAGAGATTAAGCCAGTTGTTCCAACTCAGGAAGTAGATGCGGCTGATGCCAGCTATTTCGATTACCACAACCCTACCTTGTATGAAGAGGGCGGGGCTGCTCACATTGCATCATCTTACAAGAACAAGTACCTTGCGGATCGCCGCTTCGAGGAAAACATACGCGAAGTAGAGAAGCAGACCGATGAGGATATGAACGAGGTAAGCAATGTGCTTGCTGAGAAGCGCCAAGAAATCAACCTTGGAGCCGACCGTAAAGAGATGAAGAAGCAATGGCAAGGTCTGGAAGATGATCTCGAAAAGCAATTCAATCCCCACAACAGAAAGAACACTACTGTCCGAATCCGTAAGCAAATGGCTGCGGCATTCAGTGATGACCTACACGGCGATCTCCTTAACTACATGAAGGTAAGGGATATCGATCCTTACGATGCTCTTACAAACACGGAAGCTGTAATCTCAGATTGGAGAAAGCGGTATAAAAAAGGTGATGTTCCGGGCGAGGTTCTGGATGCGGCTGAGACTCAACTCAGAGGAGAATTCAGTAGCATCGTTATCGATAAAGAATACGACGATTACATACTGCCTCAGGTAGAGGAGTATAAAAAACATATGTCCAAGGATGAAGCGCATTCACTTGTTCAAGGAGAGCGTGAAGCAAGGATGCGTAAACACTTCGAGGAGAACATTAATAAGAAGGAACTGGATAGGTACGAGAAGCAGGAAGAAATCATCCGTCTGATGGATGAAGACCCGGAGGGAAATGCCGACAGGATATCCAAGCTTCAAGAGGAGATGAAGAAGTTCGGGCCACTCATGTATGACGAACAGGGTCGTAGGGTTATCCAACCAGAAACCGAAGATCAACAGAAATTTGAGCTTGAGGTTACAAAGGCCATTGATCAGGTTGCTCAACACATCACATCTCGCGAACAGCTGGCAGTCCTTCTGGATGAGCAGTACATGATCTACGAGAATCTCCACAGAAACGAGATGGCTCGCTCACAGGCTTTTGCTCGTGAGGCCCATGATCAGCCAGCTACTCAATATGGTCACATAGCAATAGTCAGCCCTCAAGATAAAAAGGACGCTATCTATAGCTCACGAGTCTTGCATGATGCTGAGATTAAGCTGGTTGCGCTTGAGCGTATGTTCTATATGAATGAGAATCTGGCTCTTATACCGAAAGGTAGAAAAGAGGGCGTGAAAGGATATTACAGTGAGGTTTTCTTCGACGGTATACGTGACGCCAATCAGGGTAGACTCGGCACTAAAGTCACTCGCGCTGAAACACATCATGCATTTCCGGAAATCATGGCTGAGCTTGGTGAGCAGATTTCTGACGTGGAATTAGAGGGAATGGCCCCAGACCTTAAAGAGGAACTCGCTCATGGTGCAGGAGGTATGGCTGATTTCGTTGTGAAGGTTGCTCTAGCTGAGGGTCTTCTTGGTGTAAGCGGTGTAAGTGCTGGAGTGAAATCGTTCAGTCAGGGTCGTAAGATAATGACCGCATATAAAACAAGGCGCGGAGCTGGCCTGAAGGCTGGTCAAAAATTTGCACTCAGGGCCACTAACAAGCTGGAGGAGAGCCTAATAAAGGCCGGAATGAATGAAGCAAGATTCCAAGCTGGCGGAATGGAGCCGGGACATGGTGCCGCTTTCCACTATGTAGATAAAGGCGTTGGTCGTGTTGTCCCTATCCTGCTGAGGCGAGGGAACAAGCATCTGGCTATGGTGGCGAACTCTCTGGCTCGCAACCCAATGACCATGACTGCTTCTATGGAGATAGTTGCAACCACTCAGGGTGCAATAGAGGCTCTGGCGAACAATAAGATTGTATCTGAGGAAATGAAGCACCTGTTTGGTGATATCAATGCCGTTGAAAGACGTATCGCTGTGGAGCTTATGCTAGGTGCTATGTTTGGATTCGGTGAGGTTGCCAAGGCTGGGAAGAAAGGTATCTTTGAGTTTACCCCGGATTACATCCTTCGTCTGCAAAAGAAGGCTATTAAGAATGGAAGGCTCGACGTGGCGGCTGAACTTGGTGATATCAAATACAAACTGACTGAGGCCGATCATGCATCCAATGAGGCTAAGAATACTCAGAAGAAGATTGAATACCTTCTGGATCAGGGAGTTGAAGCCAAAGAGCTTTACACATCCAAGAAAAACATTAAGGGCAAGGGTAACCGCGTCAATATCAATAAGGTGAATGAGGAGTTCGATATGAGAGCTGTTGAAGACCCTGCCCTGTACGACCGTATACTTGGTGAAGGAACGCTGGAGAAGCTGCAAGCCAAGGCGAAGATACTTAAGAAGTCCGGCATTGATATTGAGGGACATAGCCCCGGAAATATCGATACCATGTATGAAACCTATAAGCACAAACCGAAGATAGGCCCGAAAATTCAGAAGCAAACTGAGCTTCACGAGATCAGTATGCGCCGGAAGACAGCTAAGACTGTTGCGAAGAAGCTTAAGGAAGAGAATGTTGGAGAAGGGTTCTCTGAGAGCACTGATGCGGACATGGAGATACGTAAGAGTAAGCAGACTGTACGCTCGGAGGCTGAGAGAGAGTTCATCAAGTCTTACAGGAGAACACGTCGAGATACATCTAAAAACCGTGTTGACCAGTGGGGAGAGAAATATAAGAGGTCTGTTCAGGGTGAATGGGGGCCGGAATCCGCCACATTGACCGAGCAGATGATTTCATCCGTTGATGGCGCACTCAATATGATGAACCAGCTGGAGCTGAAGGGAAATCATTACAATAAACTGAAGGCCGCTAAGAAGGTTCTGGAAACATCATTGAAGAACGGTAAGGCTATGTCAAACAGGCAGGCTGATTCCGTGATGAAGCGTATTACTGATTCTCAGAACGCTTTTACCGTCACCGCTATGCGTGACAACATCACCACATCTATCAGAAAGCCTGCTAAGAAAGGTACTGATCGTCTTGACCCTAAGGGTGTTGACGCCAGAACCAGTATGATTATGAAGTCTATCGACCGCATGTTCAATAGACCGAAGGTTGAGTCGGATATAGCGAAGGGAAGCGAGAAGCAGGTCGAGGCTGCTGAGAAGAGAATGGATGAATTCAGGACTACTGAGAAGCAGGTTGATGAAATGCTGAAGGCGAAGGGGAAAGACCCGGAACTTTATGAAGGTCAGGACTTCACTGTGTACGAAGGTATTAGTGACGCCATGAAAAGCGGTACCACTTATAAGAGCGCCCTTAATCGTAGAGCTGAGCTTCGCCGCAAGGCTGAGACTGAGGTTCTGTCTGAGCGTGAAATGATTGAGTATGAGGTTCTTGGATTCGTTGATGGTCAGAAGATGTCTATGAATCAGCTCGCTGAAGCTCACAGGGCACTTAAGTCTCTGATAAACAATGGGAGGACTGAGTATAAGGTTAAGCAGGAGCACGACCAACTAAGGGAGAGATACGAAAGATACGAGGCTGTTCAGGCCATTGATCCTAAGTCTGTTGATGTAAACACAAAGATCATCACACCCGACATACGGCACTTGAACCTGATCCAGAGAACTGCGAAGAGCGGTCGTGCATTGGTGGAATCACTTCCTACAATGATGGAATGGTTACAATCTAAGACTCCGGGTAGACCAGCTCTGACAGGGCCACTTCACAACTACACCAATAGGGCGCTGAAAGCCGGAAACGACAAAGCAGCCGAGATGGGTTACTTCGTTAAGGAGATGATTGACCTTGAGACTCAGATATTTGGAAGCCCAAAAGAGGCCGAGTCTTTCTTCAAGAACTGGAGAAACGAGCACGAATTCATCATCCTGAGAAAAGACCCCAACACTGGCGAGATGATGCAGACCGTAGAGAAAATGTCTATACAGGATGCTATGACAATAAGGGCTTATTCAAGGCAGGCTGATCAGGTTCGCACCTTTGAAAATAGAGGATGGACTCCTGAATCAGTGAAGCTCCTTGAGCATCAGATCACTGAATTCGGAGGTAAGGAGGCTATTTCATGGGCTGACGCTATAGTTGACGGTATACTGCCTAGGATATGGAGCCGTGTAAATAGCCGTTACCGTCAGGACGTTGGTACCGATCTCACTATCATCGAGAGGTACTTCCCGGTTGCCCGTAAGTTCGACTCAAAGACAAACACTGGAGATCCTTTCACACTGGAATCAGAACCACTGAAGAACGTCAGAAGCACACATACATCCAGCAGCAAGGAAAGGAATCCGGATGCTGCAAACTGGTACAAACTGAACAGGGCAAACGATCTATCATTCAATGATCTACTGTATCGTCATCTTGATCACAGTATGCAATACGTTCATTACCAGCAGCTCGTAAAGGATATGAACGCTGTATTCCGTAATGAAGACGTGATGGCTGTAATAGAGAGCGGCTTCACAGGAAAAGCCAACACCTACATCAATACCATGATCAATGATATTGGTCGAGGAAGGATTGGTGCTGAGAAGATGAGGGAGTTGGATCAGATCAGAACGGCATTTGTTCGCTCGAAGCTGGGTCTGAACCTGACTCTGCTGCCGAAACAGCTTATGTCTATCAATGCATATCAGGCAGAGATGTCTCCGGCGGAGAGTATTCAGTTCTTCAAGTACATGGCAAATCCATCAATCAAGACCATGAAGGGGCTTGGTAGGTCAAGGGATATTCGCCTACGTTACGAGAAGAGTCAGTGGGACAGGGACTTGGCTCTGGTTGAGCACGGCTTAAAAACTGCTGCTGGTCAGTCGAAAGGAAAGATTCAGCTGTCTCGCGGTGAAGGTCTTGAAAAATTTACACTGACAAACCTGAAGGATAACGCACTGATTATGACAAAGTACGGTGACTATGGAGCTATCGTATTTGGAGGTCAGGCTTTCTATCGTGTGCGCGTTGACACCTATATGAAGAAAGGTTACTCACAGCAGGAAGCTACTCAAAAGGCTTATAATGATTTCGTTAATGCCACTCGACGTACACAGCAGTCCGGTGCTGTCGAAGACCTATCTCATGCTCAGAAAGGAACTGTTGGAAAATTCATCACCCAGTTTAAGAACTCCCCAATGCAGTATTACAGAGGGGAATCAATGGCTCTGACGAATTTCTTCCAAGGCGTCAAGCAGGGAGATAAGGCTAAGGCCGTACAGGGAATGAAGAACTTCGCCATGTACCACTTCGTCCTTCCTCAGTTATTCCATGCAGCATCCAATGGATTCTACCTTGGTGACAATGATAAGAAATGGCTGGACGATCCAATGACTCTCGTAGTTGCACTCGGAGGTAGCACAATGTACTATCCGATTATCGGTAGTATAGCGCAGCATGTTCTTCAGAGTCAGATCACAGGGAAATCATTCGGCGCTGACACTGGTGTATTTGAGGATATCCTAGAAGAGGGAACTGATGCTCTGGATACAGTCGGAGAGATTATAAATGAGATAGGTGATCCGGGTGAATTCAAGATAACTTCAGATGATATCTGGGCATTCTTTAATTCAGTTGGTGCTTTCGCTGGGGTTCCGGTTAAGGCTCCGGAGAATATCGCTAAGGGATGGAAACAATACCTGTCAGGTGAGACTGATGATTGGACTTCGCTGATCGGTATATCTCCCTACATGAGAGGTGATTACAATCGTAGCAACAACTACCCGATGATTCACAAGCACCTACCGGAGAACGGCGGTAGCTTGGAAACTATGAGGGAAGAATATAAGGAACAGCATGGTGGTGCAGCCACAGATAAAGCATGGAACTATCTGAAGAAGGAATACCAGATGTATGAGCGCTTTGGGGGAGCCGACCGTCATGTCAATTACATCTACAGTATCCCTGATCCACAGGAGCAGGCTACTTACATTTATGAGCTTTACAAGCGCAGGGTTGAAGGTGAGCGCCCACTGAGAAAGAACGTTTCCATAGCCGAGATAGCGAAGAAGCACTCGATCTACAGGGGAGAGTTCGAAGATTGGGTTGCTGAGCTTGCCGCTTTCGGTGTGATTAATAAGGGTGCTCGTAATAAAGTCTATTCGATGATTGATGGAATGTACGAGGAGATTTACGAATACGATTATTAATTACGATTTTCCTTGGATTTCTCGATTTTTTTACTTATGTTTGCAAAAAATTTGAGACGCATATGGGACAACTTACACATTTGATTATCCATTGTACCGCCACCCCGGAGGGCAGAAAGATTGATGCTGACGATATTAGACGCTGGCATATGTCCCCGAAGGATAAAGGTGGTCGTGGATGGGATCGCGTCGGGTACTCAGATATGATCTACCTCGACGGGGAATTGGTGAATTTAACGCCGTTCAATCAGGACAACAAGGTCGATCCTTGGGAAATGTCTTGGGGCGCTAAAGGGATGAATTCACGTTCGCGGCACGTTGTATATGTAGGTGGACTCACCTATGACTATGACACTCCGCTGGACGAGGATGATAAGCCGGGGTACATGCCAGCAGATACCCGCACACCGGAGCAGCTGGTTTCTATGGAAATTTATGTTAAGTATATGATTCTCAGGCATCCTAATATCAAGGTTGCTGGGCACAATCAGTTTGCGGCGAAGGCGTGTCCTTCTTTTAACGTACCACAGTGGCTCAGGGATATAGGGATACTAGAGAAGAATATACATGAGTGAGGTAGAACGGCTCAAGGAGCACATCAGAGAATTAGATAAGGAACTGGAAGATATCTACAGGAAACTTGGTTTCTTCCGCAGAACAAAAAGCTATGCCGAGAAATACGATTGTGGGCAAGAACAAACGCCCTAAGAGCAACAAAGCGACAGGCCGTGACTATAAAAAGGAACGCGCTACCAATAAGAAGAACCAGAAAAAGCGTCAGGAACTCAACAAGATAGCCCGGAAGAAAGGCGAGTACGGGAAGAAGCACAAGCGAGGTCTTGATCGTAGCCACAAGAAGGATGGTTCGACTGTATTGGAGAAACGCTCAAAGAATCGCGCACGTCAAGGATCGAACGGCAAAAGCACTAAAAAATAGGTATGAAGGAATACGGAAAAAGGATACGGCTGACCCCCGAAGAGGTCACACTTATTGAGTCAAGGAGAAGAAACGATGTTGAAAAAAGGATTTTAGTTATAGGAGATTTACACGCTCCGTTCATAAAGGATGGATATTTGGAGCACTGCGTAGAAATGCGCGAAAAGTACAATACCAATCACACCATATTTATTGGTGACATAATCGATAACCACTACAGTTCATTCCATGCTACCGATCCGGATGGGTACGGTGCCGGGGAGGAACTCGACAGGGCTGTTGACCAGATCGCTGAGTGGTACTCTGAGTTTCCTGAGGCTGATGTGGTTCTTGGGAATCACGACCGGATCATCATGAGGAAGGCATTTGCTTCCGGAATCAGCGCCAGATGGATCAAGGACTTCGGTGAGGTTCTGGAGACTCCCGGCTGGACGTTCGACCTTCAGTTTGAGTATAATAGGGTGCTCTACATCCACGGAGAAGGCGGCGGAGGCGAGAAGGGCGCACTGATGAAGGCTCTGAACAAGCGGCGTTCTGTCGTGCAGGGCCACTGGCACACTCAGAATCACATCAACTGGAATGTGTCTGATGATGATCGCATCTTCGGGATGCAGATCGGATGTGGTATCGATGACAAGGCTTATGCTCTGGCTTACGCTAAGCACAACATCAAGAAGTCGATCATATCCTGCGGGGTTGTGCTGGATAGCGGTCAGCTTCCAATAATCGAACCAATGAGATTGTAAAATGAAAGCAGAATTTAAAATCAACGTTGCAGCTATCCTCATACTGGGGGTAGCTGTTGCTTTTTTCTTCTGGTTCAACGGAAGGAAGAACAGGGAAATTGAACTACACCTGAATACAATCGCAGGGCATGAATTTACCATCAAGGAAGTGGTATCTGAGCTAGACAGCTCTAAGATTGCATTTCAGGAAGCTCTTAATGCCTCGAATGAATCACTGAAGGCGGCATTATCTCAGGACAGCATCCAGAAGGAGCTGATCTCTTACTATAAGAGACTGTCTCAAGTGGTGAAGTATGAGTACATCTACGAGACAAATACTGACACAGTGACGGTTCCAATGGCTGTAGATAAGGACACGACTGTCAATTTGTCAGAGCCTTGTTTTGAGGCCCAAATAAGCCTATTTGACGGAGGCTTCGCTCTGGATAACTTCTCCTTCGACAACAGGCAAGATATCGTCATAGGGACGCAGAAAAGTGGGTTACGCAGAACAACATCGAGTATCGCGATACGCAATACAAATCCATGCATAAATGTGAGCGGGATGCAAACCTATACAGTGGTCTATGAGAAGAAGTGGTGGGAGAATCCTCTTATTACAGTTCCAGCTGGCTTATTGGTTGGATATGCAGCTGGGAGGATACAGAAATGATAAGATGGCCCAGATGGGAGGAACTCAGGAAGGGACACTCTTCGAAGTACAAGTATAGGGTGGAGTTGTTTTATTACCAGCCCAAGGCAGGTAATGGGGATTTGGAATACAACACCTGTCGGGAGATCATTGATAAGAACGAACAGGACGAATGGGCACACTACGCTCTGGAGGAAGTATTCAAAACGCTTGAAGCTGGACAGCGCTGGCCTGATTACATGAAGGCTTACATCCATGAAGGGTTATGGGGCAACCAGAACAATGTCACTCAAGACCCTTGGATTCTAGCATATTGTTGTGCTGTTCATTTAGGCAGGATCGACCTGATCCGGAAGTATAAGCCAAGTAAGAAGATATTCAACCTGCCTGATAAGTGGGCATGGAGAAGGGCGCTACTCGGAAAGAGGAATCTCTGGTGGTTCTGGCGCAGGATAACACCGCACAGATGGATGCAGAATTTCGTCTACGTGTTCTACGGGTACATGGATAAAGCTTACTTGGATCAAATAAAAATAAGGAATTGAGCACAAAAAAAGGGGCACCGAAAGATGCCCCTTAATTTTTTCTTACTGTTAGGCTACTACGCCTTGTTCAGCCGAATGCCACCAGCGACACCAAGTACCGCCCACACGATAGCAACGCCAAACCAGATCAGTCCATTCTGAAGGTTATCACCTACAGTTTGGGATGCATGCATGAAAGAACCCAAGAGTCCAGCAAGCCATACAGCACCACCGATGAACCAGAATAAAGATTTTTTTGCGTTCATTTTCGAAAATGTTTAAAGGTTACACATATATTCACTTCTATTTATTACCCCTGCCGGGGTGTCTCTTCGGCGTACTTACCTTGTTCTTAGGTAGCGGGTGTAGAACCGGATTCTCCTTCACGCACTTCTCCTAAGCCATCGTGGGCTTCGGGTCAAACATGTCCCGCTCCATTCTCTGAGTTTTAGTCAGAGTAGAACACCCTGCAAATATAAGTAAAATTCCTGACAATAGCAAGACTTTTCTCATTTTTTTTGCAGTTTTATTTCGGTTCTGCGCAATATCCTACGGATACGCTTTCTCTGTTTGTCACTCAGAGCATTCCAGACATTGATCGGAATCGTCTTGTTCATGCTCTTCCAATCGTCAAGCTCCTTCTTCCGGGCCGCTTGGATGTCCTCCTTCTCCTTGTACAGCCTATCGGTGGCATCGGCGAGGTCTTTAAAGCCTTTATCCAGCAGGCCAGCGACTTCATCCTTACTCAGGAGACGGGGGAATGAAACCCAAATGTTCTTGTAGCGATCCCGCCCGCGTTCCATGTACGCATAGCGGCTGGTGTCCAACTCTTTCCCAACACACACGTTATCGAATTGGACAACACATAGATCGCCGTTCTCCATGTTTGCAGCATCCACAGCCTCCTTAGCCATCACAGCAAGGTCTTTGTTCTTCTGGTAGACCTTCAGGAGTTCCTTCTCGTAGTCCTTCTGAGCCTGCAACCAAGCCTCGTGCTCGTCGTAGGTCATGATGACCTGCTTCTTATTCTTTTCCATATCAATAAGTTATATCGTCAAACACTAATGGTATCCACGCTTGAAATCTGTGCAGGAGCGGCACTGCCAACTCGCGCATCTGAGGGTGAGCCGACTTATTACAGCGCAGCTGAAAGAAGTTACGCCACGACCTGAGATTGGTCTTCATCACAACCTCTGTCTTCAGGCTGTTTGGAAGAACCGATCTGGCCTTCTGAGCCGACCATCCACACTCAGTCAGGTACAGGTAATCCAACTCAGAGTCACCCATATGCTGAAGCCAGCGCCTCTTAGCTCCATCGAACTGTAGGTAGGATGCATCATTGTAGTCACCCTCTCCGAGGTCGAGCCACTGCGGAATAATGAATGTCAGTTGATTCCCATGCTTATCCTTACTGTAGTTGCAATACCTCGTGCTCTCCTGAGCGAAGCTGGCTATCCGGTGCCTGACAAGCTCATGACTTACACCCCTGTCGCAGACGAACTTAACAGTCACATCATGGAACTCAAGCATAGCGCCGTGGTTGCGCTCGATCAATGTACCAACCAATTTCTTGGCTGATCCTTTACTGATGCGATCCTCAGACTTGTAACACGTCCGGGCAGCAATCTCAATCTGTTGCAGAGAGTCCTGACTCAGCCCGGATAAAATTTC
>Ga0180438_10008589_pt1 | contig 12954 bp, 5 predicted proteins | sample SS_ome_12_FD_132455 | JGI IMG/M metagenome (GOLD analysis project Ga0180438, IMG submission 132455) | Hypersaline lake sediment archaeal communities from the Salton Sea, California, USA - SS_3_D_2 metaG | ecosystem: Environmental > Aquatic > Non-marine Saline and Alkaline > Hypersaline >...
CGGTCCCGACGGCGCGCTGACCATGGTCTACGCCGGCGCAAAGTCCAAGACCGGTCTGACTCCGGCCGAACTGAAGGACCCGGCCAAGCAGCATTGGTCGCTGCGCACCGAGCGCTGGCGCTATGTCCTTTACAACAATGGCGCGGAGGAGCTGTACGATCACGCCAACGATCCTTACGAATGGACGAACCTGGCCGAGGACGCCGACCTGGCATCGACCAAGAACAATCTGAGAGACAGTCTTCTCACCATGCGCAGGGCAGGACCACGCAACGCAACGCCCGCGCCTGACAACGGAAACGCCACACAAACCCGGCGTCATGGCGACGAAACGAACCTGCAGGTGAACGTGGACTGGGCGAGGTTCCTGGCGCGGCACGACCTGGTATGGAAGACCGCCCCCACAGGGCCCTTTACGTGTCCCTTTGTCGGCAACGGGGTCCTCGGCGCCATGCTTTACCAACAGGACGATGTCCTTCGGTTGGACATTGGACGGACGGACGTGACTGAACATGCCCCTGACGACGGCAACTATTCTGACATCGCACGCATCGGGCGAATGCCGATTGGGCATTTTGAGCTGAAGCTGCCCGCTGCGATTTCCGAGTGGAATGGGCGGCTGGACTTGTATCAGGCAGAATTTGCCGGGGAAGTTACTACGGGGGATGGAGAGGGCGCCTTGCGGCTTTTCACTCATGCGACCGAACCGGTGATTGCTTTTGAATGGAAACTGCCTGATAAGAATGCGGCCGCAACACTGCAATGGATTCCGGGCAAGGCCGTCGTTGAGCGCGGTTCGAGGAATGCCCGCCATCAGAACCCGGCACCGGAAATCACGATCCGGAACGACGTGCACATCTGTACCCAGGCCCGTTTGTTTGGCGGCGACTATACGACGGCTTGGCGCGAACTGACGCTCGAGGACGGCAGGCACCGCCTCTTCATAAGCGTGATCGACCGGTTTCCCGAAAACGGTTCTGCTGACCAGGCCGTGGCGGCCATCGAACGCGCCGTCGGCGCAAACTTCGACGATTTTGTCAGCACCCATCGCCAGTGGTGGAAAGCGTATTATCCGGCCAGTTTCCTGTCGGTTCCTTGGGCGGAATTGGAGAGTAATTACTGGATCCAGATTTACAAGCTCGGATCGGCCATTCGCAAAGGCGGTCCGTTGTGTGATCTGATGGGGCCCTGGTACGTTAGGTCCCGTTGGCCAGCGGCATGGTGGGACATGAACGTCCAGGTGTTGTATTGGCCGTTCCCGGAGGCGAACCGGCTGGACATGGCAGAGAACCTCTCCGATGCGCTTCACCGGAACATGGCCAACCTCATCGCGAACGTGCCGAAAGAGTGGCAGAGCGATTCGGCCGCCGTATTCCACACCACGGGACAGGACCTGAGTAATCGGCTGACCGATAACGGCGAGAACGCGAATCTCCTCTGGGCATGCAACGATCTCTGGTTGCAGTACCGCTGCACGATGGACGACACTTTTCTAAAGGAACGGCTCTACCCGCTGCTGAGAAGAGCCGTAAATGTCTATTTCCATCTGGCTCGCAAGGATGACAAGGGGGTCTACCATATACCGCGGGGCTGGTCGCCGGAGTCGTATACGGGGCCGGATACGAATTATGACCTCTCGTCCTTCCGCTGGGGTTGCGCCACGTTGCTTTGGATCACCCGGCGGTTGAACGTGACGGACGAAAAGGCCGGGCAATGGACCGACATCCTCGAGCATTTGGTAGAGTATCCCCAGGATGAGCATGGTTATATGAATGCCGTGGGCGTTCCCGCGCCCGCCGGACACCGGCACTGGTCGCATTTGATGATGATCTATCCGTACTGCGAGATCACTTGGGATCAACCGGAAAACCGGGACTTGATCCGCAAGTCCTTTGACTATTGGACCACCGGGAAGAGAAACGTACATGCTTGGTCGCAAGCCTACCAGAGTTGCGTGTGCTCGTGCATGGGCGACGGCGAGGGGGCGCTGAAGCACATGAAGAGCTCCCTGAACTCCTTCCAAGTCTCGCCGACCACGATGCATCACCCGGCGGACGCTCCCTGTTCCGAGACCTATGGGGCAACGTGCAAGATGGTGCAGGACGCGCTCCTTCAGAGCTGGGGCGGCAAGATCCGCATTTTTCCCGGCGTTCCCGAGACGTGGAAGGACGCCGTGTTTCACAATCTGCGTGCCGAGGGCGCGTTCCTCGTTAGTGCGGTTCGCAAAGAAGGCAAGACGGCTTGGGTCCACGTTCAGTCACTGGCAGGCGAACCCTGCGTGCTGAAGGCCGACTTCGGAGGCGAAACCCCGAAGGTGCTGGCCAACCGCGAAATGAAGCTGACCCGCGTGAGCCCCGGCGTGTGGTCGCTGGACATCAAGAAGAACGAGTCCGCCGTACTGTATGCCGGCGACAAGGCGCCCACGTTGGCGATCACGCCTATTCCCATGGCGGCGGAGGACATGAACCGCTACGGGTTGCGGGCGCCGGTGACGCAGGAGAACAGACGTCGGCACTCGGGCGGAAAGAACGCGAAATCGAAATGAGAGGGGCTGGATCATGATACAAGAAACGGTAACTTTGGTAAGACGTCGGTCCGGGAGCATTAGAACGGCAGGGTGCCTTTCCGTCCTGATTGTCTTTGCATTCTTCGGCCACCACTGCTCGGGCGCCACGCCCAGCGCCGCTGACATCCTCAAGACGTCAGGCTTTTCGGGCGGACTGATTGTCTGCATCGGCTGTGACGAGCCTGAGTTTCTGACGGAACTTGGGGGCGACGATTCCCGCCTGGTCCATGCGCTCGATACGGACCCGGCGAGAATCGCCCGGGCCCGGGCCGTCTTGAGGGAAAAGAAACTGTACGGAAAGATCTCCGTGGACACGTGGGACGGGAGGCACCTCCCATACGCGGACAACCTGGTGAACCTGTTGATCTGCACCGGGGACGACCTTCCAGTGACAGAGGAAGAAGCGATGCGCGTGCTGGCCCCGGACGGCGCGCTGTGCGCGACGCGCGATGGCAAGTGGACCACGACTCGCAAGCCTCGGCCCGAAGGTATGGATGACTGGACCCATTATCTCTACGACGCGTCAAACAACGCGGTGTCCAAGGACCGCCTGGTAGGCCCCCCCGGCGGCCTGCAATGGGTCGCCGCGCCAAGGTTTTCGCGAAGCCACGAGCAGTTGGCGAGCATCAGCGCCGTCGTGGTCGCCGGCGGCAGGATCTTCTCGATCGAGGATCACGGTCCGATCGAGTCGGTCGCCTTCCCGCCGAAATGGGTTCTGGTGGCCCGGGATGCCTTCAACGGCATCACGCTGTGGGAGCGCGAGATGGGAACGTGGGAGTGGCACCTCCATCTGTTCCGGGCCGGGCCGGCCCACCTCTCACGGCGCCTGGTTGCGATAGGGGACCGTGTCTATGTCACGCTCGGCCTGGGCGGTCCGGTGGAAATGCTGGACGCGGCCACGGGCGAAACCCTGAAGACGTTCGAGGGCACGGAAGGCGCCGATGAGGTCATTCATACCGGCGAGCTGTTGCTCGTCTACGTCGGCCATACCGGGCAGGACGTGGACAGAAGGAGAGGGAAGGACAAGGCGAATAGCGTGCCCCGGAAACTGCTGGCCCTTGATCCCGTTTCCGGCGAAACCGTCTGGGAAAGAGAGGTCCAGCCTCTCATCCATACCACCCTGGGAGCCGTCAATGAAATGGCTTTCTACCAGGAAGGGTCCACCGTGGTGGCAGTTGGCCTGGAGGACGGAAAAGAGCTTTGGCGATCGGAGCCGCTTTCCAGGTTCCGGGCGCGGCCTCCGACGCTCGTGGGATACGGCGGCACGATCCTTTGGGCCGACGGCGTCGATCCGAGGAAAAAGTCGAAAAACGCTCCGGGCATGATGGCCGGATTGGATGCGGCGACCGGCAGGACGCTCTGGCAAGGAACGTCGGAGAACAACTGCGCCATCTCGCCCGATGTCCTGGTGGCCGACGGCCTGGTGTGGACCGGAAAACTCCTGTTGTGGAACCAGCCCGGCATCACGGAGGGGCTGGATCCGAGGACGGGGAAGGTCGCCCGCACCCGAAAGCCGGATTCGGAGACGTTCAATGTCGGAATGCCCCATCACCGGTGCTACCGGAACAAGGGCGCTTCCAAGTGGCTGATCCTGGGGCGCGCCGGCGTGGAGTTCCTCGACGTGGAAACCGGGGATATCTATCCGAATCACTGGGTCCGCGGCACCTGTCAGTATGGCATCCTGCCGGCCAACGGGCTGCTCTACGCGCCGCCACATGCCTGCGCCTGTTATCTGACCGCCAAGATCAACGGCTTTAACGCGCTTCGGCCGTGGCGCCACGACGATTCGGAAGAAGAGGAAACCGAGAAATCGCTTCAGTGCGGACCTGCCTACGATGAGATCGGGGATAGCGCAACGGCAAACGGCCAATCCGACTGGCCCACCTATCGCCACGATGCCTCGCGCAGCGGCAGATCGTCGGCCAACGTGCCGGTCAGCCTTCAGCAATTATGGAAAGCAGACGTCGGTGGAAATCTCACGGCTTTGACGATCGCCGAGGGCAGGTGCTTCGTCGCCGACGCCGATGCCCACGCCGTCCATGCGCTCGACGCGGCGACCGGCAAGCCGGCCTGGACGTTTACGGCGGGCGGCCGGATCGATTCGCCGCCCACGATCGCCGGGGAGGCGGCGGTGTTCGGGTGTCGCGACGGGTACGTCTACTGCCTGCGGGCAGCGGACGGAAAGCTGGCGTGGCGGTTTCGTGCGGCACCGAAGGACCGGCGCGTAGTTGCCTACGGGCAGCTCGAATCCCTGTGGCCGGTCAACGGCAGCGTCCTGGTCCAGGGCGGCACCCTGGTCTTTGCGGCGGGGCGGTCGTCGTTCCTCGACGGTGGGATTCGGATCTGTCGTGTCGATCTGAAAAGCGGAGAGCTGCTTGCCGAGTCGACGATCTACACGCCCGATCCCGAGACCCATCGGGTGAAACGCGAAATGGTCGTCGGTTTCGATATGTCCGGCGCCCAGGCGGACGTGCTTTCGAGCGACGGTGAAAGCCTCTTCATGCGCCAGCTCTGTTTCGACCGGGACCTGAAGCCCGCGCCGGGCAAACCGCACCTGTTCAGTCCAACTGGGTTGCTCGACGATTCGTGGTGGCACCGGACCTACTGGCTCTACGGGAAGGAATTCACGTCGGGGTGGTCGGCATGGTTCCAGGGCGGGAACCTCGTACCCGCCGGACGGATCCTGGCTTTCGACGACGAGATGGTCTTCGGGTTCGGCCGTCAACAGTACCGCAACTGTAATCGCGGCGGAGGGAGCAACTGGGCGGGCCAGGAGAAATACTGCATGTTCTCAGCCCGAAAAGCCGCTCAGAAACCGTTGGAAAAGGGCAGGTCAGCCGGGACCATCAGGCCGGTCCCCAGGGAGTTCGTGTGGGTGAAGGAATCGCCGGTGCGTGCACGCGCCATGGTGCTCACCCCGGAAACGGTGTTTTTCGCCGGCCAACCGAACCTTGGAAACAGCAGTGATGCTGCCTTTGCATCTTATCAGGGTGACAAAGGCGCAAGAGTCGTGGCGGTTGCCGCGGAAGACGGGGCAATAAGAGGCGATCTCGATTTGCCGGCGGTGCCCGTTCTCGACGGTATGGCCTCCGGCGGAGGACGTCTCTACCTGTCGCTGAGGGACGGAAACGTTATCTGCCTGGGAAATGACGTGAAACAGGATTGAAGCATGGACAAGGAGAACAGATGATGGGTCGGTTCGTATTCCCGATCATGATGTCTGCGTGCCTGTGCATCTGCAGTACCGCCGAGTCAGCCACACCGCCTGAAGCTTATGGCCCGGTGCCGACGGAAGGCCAGCTTCGCTGGCATGAGATGGAGTACTACGGGCTGCTCTGTTACGGCCTGAACACCTACACCGGCCAGAGTTGGGGTTACGGCAACGTTGACCCTTCGGTTCTCAATCCGTCCCACCTGGACACCGACCAGTGGGCCAAGGCAGCCAAAGACGGCGGCATGCGCGGCCTGATTCTGGTGGCCAAACACCATGACGGATTCTGCCTGTGGCCCTCGAAAACTACCAAATACACAATCGCGGCCTCCCCGTGGAAGGACGGCAAGGGCGATATCCTGCGCGACCTGGCTGATTCCTGCAGAAAGTTCGGCCTGAAGCTTGGCGTCTACATATCCCCATGGGATCGGAATCACGCCGAGTATGGGCGCGAGCAGTACGTCAAGAAGTTTCATGAACAATGGCGCGAAGTGCTGGAGTATGACAATGACATTTTCGAGGTCTGGCTCGATGGCGCCAACGGCGGAACCGGCTGGTACGGCGGAGCCAACGAAAGGCGCACGATTCCCGAGGGTTATTACCAGGAGGAAAAGCTGTTTAAGCTCTGCAAGGAAAAGCAGCCCCGCACGGTGATCTTCAACATGACTTCCAGAACGGACGCCGTACGCTGGATTGGAAACGAGAGGGGGATCGTTCCGGAGACCTACTGGTGCCGTTTCCCATTCGATGAACTCCTGAAGCCCAACCCAAAGGCACGGCGGAAGGAACTGAAGGCGTTGAGGGGAAGTGGCACGAAGGACGGCGATGTCTGGATGCCCGCCGAGGCGGACACGCCCTATCACGCGGGCTGGTACTGGGCCGCCGATCGGCAGGAAAAGGATTTCACTTGGTTGCGTTCCACTTATTACGGGACGGTCGGAAGGGGAGCCAGCTTGAATCTGGGATTGAGTCCGGCGAAAGACGGACTCCTTACCCCGAGCACGGTGGCCACTCTGAAGAAGCTGAAGGCGTATCTCGACGAGGTGTTTGCCGTCAACCTGATCGACTCGGCCATGGTGACGGCCGATGACGTTCGCGGGGGAGATTACGCCGGTTTTGGCATTGCCCGGCTGAAAGACCAGGATACCGGAACCTACTGGGCCACGGATGACGGAGTCGGCAAGGCCGCTGTTTCCATCGAATTCGGCAGAGCGACGACGTTCGACCACCTGCTAATGCAGGAGCACATCGCGCTCGGTCAGCGAATCCATGCATTCTCCCTTGAAGTGCAAACCGCCGACGGGCAATGGGAAACTGCGACTAGGGGCACCACGATCGGTTACAAGAAGATCATGACCTTCGAGCCCCGCACGGCAGCCAAAGCCAGGCTCACGCTCGAAACCGACGCCCCCTGTCTGACGCTGGCCACTCTTGGCTTGTACAAGGGCGGGTCGCTGCCTGCCTCGAAAAAAGAAGAATCTGAGGAATAGGTCGGCGTCAACAGCGTCCGACGAAAGTCTCACCTTGTTGGTTCCGGGTATGCCGGGCAGAGGTGACACGGCCTGGACAAGGCCGAAGCACGATAGGAGGCGGAATGTGAAAACATTACTTTGCAGCATCTGTTTGTTCATGTTCATCACACCCGCGGCCGCTCAGACGGAATCGGCAAGGCCCGTCTCGGGCGGGAAGCCCAACATCCTCTTCTTCTTCGTCGACGATATGGGTTGGCAGAACACGTCCGAACCCTTCTGGACAAAGCGGACGGTCCTCAATGAAACCTATCACACGCCAAACATGGAAACGCTTGCCCGGGAGGGCATGAAGTTCACGCAGGCGTATGCCTGTGCGGTGTGCTCGCCATCACGGATCAGCCTGATGACCGGGATGAATGCCACGCGGCACAAGGTAACCCAGTGGACGCTGTACAGGGACTGGTCGCCCGACAAGGAGCACCCCACGCTGCGTTTTCCGCAGTGGAACTGTAACGGGATGAGTCGCAAGCCGGGCTGCGACCGGACGCTGGTAGCCGAGACCCTCCCGGAGTTGCTGCGAAAAGCGGGATACAAGACGATTCACGTCGGCAAGGCGCATTTTGCCGCCGATGGAACGCCGTCCGAGGATCCACGTGCGCTGGGGTTTGACGTGAACATAGCCGGGCACTGCGCCGGCGCTCCCGGCAGTTACCAGGGCTTGCAGAACTTCGCGAGCAAGGGCGGCTCGATTGTTGACGTGCCCGGACTCGAGGAGTACCACGGCAAGGACATCAATCTCACCGACGCGTTGACCATTGAAGCCAAGAAGGAGTTGGATGCGGCCGTGGCGGAGAAGAAGCCGTTTTATCTCTATATGTCGCATTATGCCGTTCACGGCCCGTGGGAACCAGACCACCGGTTCATAGAGAAGTACCGAACCAACAAGAGCGATTGCCGCAGCACGAAAGCAAGGAAGATAAGGGAGCGTTATGAGGATTACGCTTCCATGATCGAGGGGATGGACAAGTCCCTGGGAGATCTCATGGAGCATCTCAAGAAGCTCGGCGTGCAGCACAATACCGTCGTGGTTTTCATGTCCGACAACGGCGCGGAGCTGATGACTCCGCCCAACCGGCCGCTACGAGGCGCCAAGCATCAGCCCTACGAAGGCGGCGTCAGGGTGCCGATGATCGTCAAATGGCCCGGGGTCACCCAGCCCGGCTCCGTTTGCGAGGATGATTACGTGATGATTGAGGACGTCTTCCCGACCTTCTTGGAGATGGCCGGTGTCAGAGAGTACAAGCAGTACGGCGGGAAGGTTGACGGAAAGAGTTTCGTGCCATTGCTGAGAGGGGAAAGCGGCTTGTCGAAAGTAAGGCCGATCTTCTGGCATTCGCCGCATTACTACCGGAAACAGGAACCGTTCAGCGCCGTCCGTAAGGGCGACTTCAAGTTGATCTATCACCACGCTGACACAAGGCTGGAGCTATTCAACGTTGTCGAGGATATCAGCGAGACAAGAAACCTGGCACAAGAGAATCCGGAGAAGGTGAAAGAGCTGGCGAAGATACTGGGCGATTACCTGCGCGAGGCCGGCGGGCAGATGACCATTGTCAAGGACACCGGCAAGCCGGTGCCGTTCCCGGACGAGGTATTGTAGAATCGGCTCGACCTGCGTCACGTGGCCGGGATGGCTCCACAAGCGATCCGCATAATCGTGGCGGGTTGAATCACCGGCGAAGGGATCAATGCAATAATGAGACTTTGTGTACACTACATGGCGTCTTTTGTGTTTTGCTATGCGTTTGTCTGTCACGCCGCACAAGGGGATGACAGGAATCAGGACACAACGGTCCAAACAAGCGCGGAAAGACGGAATGATATTCTTGAGTCGCACGGCCTTACGCTTCCCGCTCCGATCGTGAGATGGGACAATGCCATCCCGCTGGGCAACGGCCTGACCGGCGGTCTGCTCTGGGGCCAAGAGAACAATTTGAAGCTGTCGCTGGACCGCGGCGATCTCTGGGACGAACGAAAGAAGATCGACTTCGATCCCACGCAGCGCACGTTCGCGACCTTCATGGAGTGTTACAGGAACAAGGACAGGGAAACCTGGGACCGCGTTTTTCTCGCCGCGAACCGGAGCATCAAGTGGACCAAGATCCCCGGCGGCCGGCTGGAGATTACGCTTCCCGAAAGCCTGCAAAGCGAGAGTTTCCACCTTGATTTCGAGAAGGCCACCGCCAAGGTGGCCTTCAGTGACGGAACCAATGCGGAGGTCTTCTTCCCGGCCAATCAACCCGTCGCCCTTCTGCGCCTGCCGAAAGGGGCCGCGTTCAAACTCGTTCGTCCGAACTCGATCAACCTGTTGGGGTATCCGGCGCCCGAGTTCAGCGACTCCGACAACGAGGTCGCCTACGCGCAAGAGACGACCGAATCCTTCCATTATGCCGTGGCGGTGCAATGGAACGAAATCGACGGCCGGATCCTGGCGGTCATTGCCATCACCAACAGCAATGAATCGGACAATCCGCTGGCCCTGGCGCGCCAGCGCATTGCGGAGGGTTTCAAGGCGGGCTGGGACAGCCTGTATGCGGACAATATCAAGTGGTGGCAGGAGTTCTACAACACGTCCAGCGTGATGATCCCACTGCCGCGCCTCCAGCACCACTATAATTTGGTGAAGTATTTCTACGGCGCCGCATCCAGAGCCCACGCCGAGCCCATGCCATTGCAGGGCGTTTGGACGGCCGATCAGGACGCACTGCCGCCGTGGCGCGGAGATTACCACAACGACCTCAACACGCAGATGACTTACGTTGCGTGGCAGACCGCCGGCCTCGTCGACTCCGGCATGGCGTACATCAATTACTACTGGGACACTCTGCCCCAGTTCCGCAAGTATGCCAAGGACTTCTTCGGAGTCGAGGGCGCGATGGTCCCCGGCGTCATGACGCTCGGCGGTCGGGTCATGGGCGGCTGGCTACAGTACTGCTTCCAGCCGACGGCTGGGCTGTGGAACGGACATGCCGCCTATCGCCACTGGAAAGTGACCCGGAACAAGAAGTTCCTGGCCGAACGCGCCTACCCCTGGCTAGCGGAAGTCGCTGGCACGGTCTTCTCCCTCTGCAAGGAAGAAGACGGGGTGCTAAAGCTTCCCTACAGCGCCAGTCCGGAATGGGACAACGACAAATGGTCGGCGTTTCTGGCGCCCAACTCGAATTTCGATCAGGCCTTGCTGTTGTGGTCCTCCGCGGCGCTCGAGGAGATGGCAACCGCTCTGGGAAAGACGGAGGAATCCGAGAAATGGGCCGCACTGCACGCGAAGCTTGCGCCGCTGAAGTTCGACGAAAGGACTGGGGCTCTGCTGGTAGCTGAAGGCGTTCCTTTCAGCCACAGCCACCGTCATTTTTCGCACGCTTTGGCAGTTTACCCATTGGGCATTCTGAATGCCGACCAGTCGGAGAACGCCCGTAAAGCCGTCCGCGCTACAGTACGGCAGATTCTGGATCAAAGCCATCGTGGGTGGACCGGCTACTCCTTCACCTGGGCGGCATGCCTGGCAGCGCGTGCGGGATTCGCCGACGACGCGGTGCGCCATCTGGTTGATTTCGAACGCGCGTTTGTCGCCCGCAACGGATTTCACCTCAACGGGGATCAGACCTGGACCATCTTGACAAGACAAAGGAGGAGAGGATCACGCCTTTTCACCCTGGAGGGCAATTTCCTCTTCATGGGCGCGATCCACGAGATGTACATGCAGTCCCTTGACGGGAAGGTCCGCATTTTTCCGACGATTCCGGAATCCTGGAAGAACGCCGAGTTCAGAGACCTGCGTGCCGAAGGCGGTTTCAAGGTCAGCGCCCGACGGGCGGACGGCGTAACGACCGGGGTGCACATTGAAGCCACGTGCGATTCCACGCTCAGGTTGATCGATCCATTTGGCGGCCATGATGCGAAATGGAGCCAAGAACATGAACGCGATGGCGATTGCCTGCTGTTTAGACTGAGAGCCGGGAATTCAGTAGATGGGAAGAGGCATGAAAGGGAATAACAATAGCAAGGAGACCGACCGGTTGAAGTATGTGACATGCATAGTGATGGTGTTGAGCCTGGCCCGGTTCGGTTTTGCCGCCGACTATTATGTAGCATGCGACGGTTCCGACTCTAACCCCGGGTCGAAGGACAGACCTTTTAGAACGCCGGCGGGGGCGCGCGATGCAGTCCGCAATAGCAGCACACTCGGGAAAGAACCGGTTAGCGTCCACTTCAGTAGCGGCAGTTACTACCTGGACAAGCCGCTGGTTCTGTCCGCCAAGGATTCCGGCACCAGAGAGGCCCCCGTGACGTGGCGGGCCGAAGAAGGCCAGGAGGTCCGACTGGTGGGTGGTCGGCCGCTCGATGTCACGTGGGAACCGCACAAGGACAGGGTTTTCAAAGCCACGGTAGCCGCCGAAACGCAAGTGGATCAGCTCTTTCTGAATGGGAAACGCCAAATACTGGCCCGTTACCCGAACTACAACCCGGAGCAGCGCTATTATGGCGGATATGGTCCCACGGCCGAGCGCATGAAGGGCTGGAAAAGACCGGAACTTGCCTATATTCACGCCCTGCACCTGGCCAAATGGGGAAGCGGGCACATTGTCTTGAAGCGTGACGAAACGGGACAACTTTATGAATACATGGTCTCCATCGACACCACGACGCAGGGTAACAGTGCTACCCTGAACCCGGAGTTGCGGTTCGCCGAAAACGTCCTCGAAGAATTGGATGCCGACGGCGAGTGGTTTTTCGACCACGAGACCCGCACGCTCTACTTCCAGCCGGAAAACAAGAGCGACCTGGACCACGCGTTATTAGAGGCCGTGGCCAACCCGCACCTGGTGCGTCTGGAGGGAACGTCGTCGACCCCGGCTCGGTTCATTACGTTGGACGGCTTCATCTTCTCCGGCGCGGCGCCGACCTGGAAGCTGACCCAGGATCACCTGCCCAACGGCGGTGACTTCGTGGTTCACCGCGGCGGCGCCCTCACTCTGGACGGAACGGAAGACTGCGCCGTGAAGAACTGCTCTTTTGTCGAATCGGGGGGCAACGCCGTCTTTATCAACGCTTACAACCGCCGGGCGACGGTTCAGGATTGCCTGATCCGCGATGTCGGCGCCAACGGCATTGCTCTATGCGGAGCGGCCGAGACCATGCGCGGCGACCAGTTCTTCAAGGTTCTGAACGAGGCGATCATCGTCAAGGACGTGATGCGTCCCAAGTGGATTGAGCCCGAAGGGTGGACGAAGCTGCCCGACGATCTCACCCCCGGTCCGAAGACGGCGAACTATCCGTCTGAGTGTCTGATCAAAGGAAACTTGATTACCTGCAGCGGCCAGGTGGAGAAACAGTCGGCCGGTATTCTGCTGTCGCTGACGAAAGACAACGTGATCGGGCACAACACCGTCTACAAAGTGCCGCGCGCGGGCATCTGCATGAATGACTGCTCCTGGTCGGGCAACATCATCGAGCATAACGACGTCTTCGACACGGTTCGGGAAACGGCCGATCACGGCCCGTTTAATTCCTGGGGCAAGGACCGGTAGCCGTTCACGGCGGAAGGGCCAATAGGGAGGGAGGGGTTTGGTTTCTGAAGTGGGCGAGAATCGAGTCACAGAGAAACTCGAAAGCCGAGCGGCCTTGTTGGGCACACGTGGCCAGCA
>Ga0180438_10008591_pt1 | contig 12953 bp, 15 predicted proteins | sample SS_ome_12_FD_132455 | JGI IMG/M metagenome (GOLD analysis project Ga0180438, IMG submission 132455) | Hypersaline lake sediment archaeal communities from the Salton Sea, California, USA - SS_3_D_2 metaG | ecosystem: Environmental > Aquatic > Non-marine Saline and Alkaline > Hypersaline >...
ACCGGATTGTATGGCATTAAGCGCATTTACCACGGCCTGTACGTACTGTTCCGACTCGTAAGCCTGATATGCCGAATACCCTGAACCAATTACACCGGCAGCCTCACCAAGCCCCTGTCCGATCTGCGAAGCAAGCGCGTTCGCGTTCTGTTCTCCGTAAGTCGTGAAAGCCTCTGAAAGCGCGTTCATTGCCTCGACAACACCTGCCACCTCGTCACCCTCTGCGAACGCCTGATACGCGCGGAACAAAGACGCTCCGGTAGATCCGTACTCAGAAACGTCTGAAAGAAGTGACGATGATTCGGGATTGTCGGAGAATCCGAAAAAGTCCGAAATCGACTGTTTCCACTCGTCAAAGTTCGTGGCTTCCTTGATGGCGTCAGTCCATTCGGCAGGGAGTACTGTCTCACCGGCGTGAAGCAATGCCGGGATAGCACCGTCAACCATCTCACCCGGACCGGTACGACCGACGTCGAAAGCACCCGTTTCTGCCGAAAGCCATTGTATCCCTGCCGTAGCGGCCTTGGCTATCCCGGCAGCAGCCCATTCCGCAGCCATCTGCGCGAGTATGTCAACCACTTTTCCGAGCATGGAATCAAGCACGGAATCCCATGACGATTTCAGGTTATCCAGATCACCCTTGATTGCGAAATTGATCAATGATGAAAATGATTCTGCAAGGCCTGACTCAAACGCCTGATACGTAGTTCGTCCGACATCGGCCCACGTCGTTAGGTCGTTCTGTGATTCTTGCAGTGCCGCGCGCATACCGGATACGAAATCGTCATTTGATTTCAGCTTGTCGAGATTCAGCTTTTCAATTTCCGCCGTCTTCCATTTCTCGACCTCCACCGCATCCGCGCCGGCGCTTGCAAACTTTGCGGACATTGCTTCAATATTCGCTGTCTCATGAGCCAACCACTCGTCTGATTTTACATTCGCTGTTCTATAGAACTCCTGTCGTGTTTCCGCATCCGCCGCCGTTTTTTCACGTAGGTATACCGAATACAGGTCATCGTATTTTTTGAGTTCTTCAAGCTGAAATTCTTTTGACGTGAGCATTTCAGCCAGGGACAAATCAAACGCCTCTTCATCTCCCAACTTCGCGTCCCGAAATATTTCGGAGTACACGCGATCAAGCTCGGCCATGGACTCATTCGAAATCGATTTAATTTCAAGTTGCGATTCGATGAACCCTTCAAACGCCTGGCGTCCGGAATCAAGCTGTTTTTCGAAGTCTTTAAGTTCTTGTTCGCGTAATTTTTCAGCTTCACGCGTGGCCTGTTCAATCGCTTTTAACCGATCTTGCTCGGCTTTTTCCTGAGCCTTTACCTCCTGTTTTGTGAGTTTTTTTACCGCCGTCGTTTTCTTTGCTTCTGCTTTTTCGATATTTTTTAGCGCGTCAACGGTTTTGGCTTCGCGTTCCTTCATGGCCTTCGCCATATCGTCCTGTGCTTTTTGCGTGTCTTTGGCGAGGTTTTTGTATGATGCGCGTTCGTCAATGATAGACGCTATTATATCATTGTGTGTTTTTAATTCTTGTTCGCGTACGGCATTTGCTTTTTCGAGATTTGTTGACCAATTATTGATATCCCGAACAAGTGCTTTGGTTGCGATTGCGGCCCGTGTTGCCGGACCGGCAAGGTCGTACTCGCCAATGGCATTATAAACTTTCGCCACGCCTTCCGCCATCTTCGCAAACCCGGTAAGTATCGCGGCAAGCGCTTTCCCAGCAGCATCCTGGAGCAACCCCCAGGCGAGTGAACCGGCGTTCTTGATCTCGATCCATCCGGTTCCTATGGCATCCATGAGGGATATGAATGCGATTTCAATTATTTCGAAAGCTGTTACCACGCCTTCGCCAAAAGACACGAACAGATCACGATTTTCATACAACCATCCGAGTGTAACCTTCGCGCGTTCGAGTATTCCAACTATCGCGTCACCGGCTTCCTGTGCCCACCGCTTCAATTCGCCGCTTGCAGAAAGCTCGTTAATCCTTGCAAGCACGGCTTGTAGTTCGCTTTTCAGGAAATCGAAAACACCAGCGTCCATCACTGCTTTTTGAAACAATGTCCACGCGTCAGACAGGTTGGACATCATGCCTGACCACGTTTTTGACTGTGTGTCCATCCCGCCTTCGAAGCGCTTAAATATCGTTTGGAGCGCTTTTGTAATATCTTCGGCGTTCTTGTTTGCGGTAAGCGTCATATTCTTACCGCCTTCGGACCACGCGTACGTTATTTTTTCGGCAGTTTGAGATGCGCGTAAGCCGAACTCTTTCAGTCGTTCGTTTTCACCTGTGATAGCGTCTGCGAACATCTCGACGGCATCGTTCAGGCTTTTCCCCATTGCCCCTGCCGTATCTCCGAGTATTCCAAGATTTTTTGTCGCGTCGATTCCGTACGCTTGCAGCTTTATAAAACCTTGTGTTACTTGGTCAAGTTCGTACGGTGTTTTTGAAGTAAAATCCGTAATCCATTGCAAAGATTGTTCAGCGGCATTCGCGCTCCCCATGATCGTTTTCAGGGACGTTGACATCGTTTCAAACTGAGACGCGACGTTTACGAACGACATTGCGGATTTGGCTGTCCCGGCAAGCGTGTCAAACGCAGCGGATATATTGTTGACAGAGTCGCTTATTCCTCGCCCTACAACATTAAACGCTTTCCCCGCACCGGTTATATCGCGTTTAAATGCGTCAAGACCTGTTGTCCTAAGCCTGACATCCGCCGTTCCGAGTATCGCCACTATTCCCGCCTCTCTGAAAGTGCGTCGAAATACGCGTTCATCATTATCAGCGTCCTTGCCGTGCAATCATTCGCGTCAGAAGTATCCGTCAACCGTGCTGCTTTTTCAACATCATGGATACTCGGCCTTTGCGGTTCGCGCACCCACGCCATCTGTTTTGTCGGTGTTCCGTCCTTTGCCCGTGACTCGACAAGTTTCGGGAGAGCAACATATTGAACACATGACAGCACGGAATTGAAAGCACTTATCGCGTCCGTGTTTTCAGGCATTGGCACGGCCTGGCGCCTCAAGCATTTCGAACACAGAAAGTCCATGAGCGTGTTGAACGTTTTTTCAGCGTTTCCGTATGCGTCCAATTTCGAAGCTACAAAATATTCGTATTCTTGTATGTGCTCCGGTATTTGCTTTGCAATCATCTTTTTCAATGTGCGTTTCCAACCCTTGTTTGGAAACGTCAGGAACTCGCTGAACGTTTCCCCGCACGTTTGACAGGAGTTTCCGATGCATCCGACTCCGATGACGGCACGCGCGAGTATAGTGAGTTTTTTTCCTGTTCGTCCAACTGATTTTTTGCGTGAGCGTCAATCAACCTTGCGCGTTCCGAAAGCCAGTCAATGAAACCATCTTCCGCCGCGAATAACAGCTTGTTGGCATTCGTACACGGAAGAGAATTTCCGTTCGCGTCATAGAATCCGCGCCAATCCGTGATTCGAAGCAGTGCGAATTTTTCCGCCCATTTCGACTGATTGAATTTCGCCATGGGCCTGAGCGCTTTCGCTCTGCCTTCCTGTGTTTCAATTGAAGCGTTCGGGTCGAGTGTCGCAGTCATCTCCGTGGCATGATCCTGTACTGCACGGTTATCACCTTCGTTGAAGGCCTTGATTTCAACGGCTCCGGTGCCGTCAGGGTCCAACTCTTCGGGTAATGATTGCCACATCTTAAACGTCGTTCTGAGTTTCATTTTTCCCGGTTTCCTTTCTGTTTTCGACACTCATACGGCCGTTGTTCAGCGCGCCTATAAGCCCGCTTGCGATTGCGAGTGTAAGTGTCTCACAACCGTCGATTCCGAACATTATTGACACGACTGATATTAGCCCTAGCGTCAGCGTTATTATGTTTTTATCCAGATAGTTTCTCATGATCCCGTCCCGGTTCTGCGAAAAGCCGGCGGGACGGGGAACCGGGGAAAGCATCCCGCCGGCACGGGAACACGTTGTCAGTCCGAAACAAGGGCTCCCGAAATCGTGATTACACTCCGAACTTGCCGGCACGAAGGATGTATGTTGCGCTCCCTACCGCGTCCGTAACCAAGTTATTGTCCTCTTCCATCGTAAGCGTTCCGGCAGCAACGGTGTCGATGACACCCATTTTCCGGAAGTTTGTGCCTGTTCCTGCCGTGTCCTCGATGTACAGAGTCATACCGGATTCAAAACCGGAGGTAACAAATCTTGAGGATGCGTCCGTAATCGTGTCAGGAGTCCCGGCCGTGAACGTAATGTCCGGTCCGCCGACATCGGAAAGGTGAACGGTTGTGTAAACCATCAATCCCTCTGCCGTAAATTCGAACGTCCCCGGATATACGGCGTTCACGTTTCCTGCACCAGGTGACACCTGTTTCACTTGGAACTTGGATTCAGGGTCGTTCGCCAAATCCGGAAGCATGATAATGTCGTTCGTATAATCGGAAAGGTCACGAAGCAGATATACCGCCATATTCGTAAACTCGGTTTGAAGTACAAGCTTATTCGCAAGGTTCGACTGACCGGCGTCACCGAATATGAAATTTCCGCCGCAAGACATCATCCCGAACAACGGCAATCCTGCGACTGTCAGCGATACCTTTCCGAATTCCTGAACGTCGAAAGTGCCCCTGTCCAGCGTTGGGGGTGTAAGCGAATTAAGCCCGTTGATCCAAATACGATCTACCAACGGTTGATCAATGTCAAGCTGGATAGCAGCCTTTGAAGATACGGTGTATAAAGGTCTTTCAATTAAAGCCATTGGTATTCCTCCTTATGGCGTGAGTTGTTGTGGTAGTATGTTGAAATCGACCATCCCTTTCCAGTTGGAAAACTTGTCCTTGCTTGTCGGAATAGGAAAAACGACATTTTCTCGAATACACATGAACCCCGCGCAATACGTTGAATCCGGCTCGATCCACTTTGCGCTTTCTGTTCCGGAGCTATCGTACAGCGTTTCACACTCTGCGATTGCCGTTTCAATAGTCGGTATATCGTTTGCGAAAAACTCAAACTGTAGCAGCCCGTCGTGTATCGTTTCCGTGAACGTGTCCGCTCTTTCGAGTGTCGGCAACTTGAATACACCGTATGGTCTGATTTCCGCTCCGTCCCCCGGAGCACATGCCGGCGCACGTCCGTAGTGTAACCCTCCTGTAAGCAACGTTTCAAGCGCACTACCCGTATACACGCTGTATATCGCTTCTCTGAGTGCTTCCTGAAAGTTTGAGGCCATCAGTCAAGTTTCCCCTGGTATTCTTTTTCCGCCACGCGCCCATGTTTTTTTAGTGCTCTGCGAAGAAACGCGGTATCCACTTCGACATAAAACGCGTAGTCAGTATTGTACCGTACGTACACGGACTGTGTGTCCGTGCTCGTCATCTTCGCGCGAAGCAGCTTTCCGCTTCGCTTCAATTCTCCTGTATCAACCGGACATAGCGACTGTGACTGAGCCAATACGCGTTCGGCCACTGTTTCCGCAGCTTTTTCAGTTGCCAATATCGTATCTCGGAGCACATCGTCGCCGTACCATTGCGTATCAACACTCATCAGCACTCCCCCACTGCGACAATCTCACGCGCGTGGATCGCATACGGAGCTCTGATATTGTTCGGTGTTTTCACGTAGTCGACCAAATACGTGATATCAGTTTGTGCGTTTTCGTCGTACACGGTCAATCTCATACCCGGAACGATTCGTTTCCCTGCCGAAAACCGCCTTGCATAAAATACTTCTCCGACATAGTCACGTGTAGTATCCTCTCTGAAAAACTCTCTGTGAGACACTGTTTTTCGCGCAACACGAAGTTCGTCAATATATGCGACCCAATTATCGGAAGTGATACCTCCGACGTTCACTGGCTCATTTCTCTCGACATACGCACTATGCCGAAAATCCCCCGCATTGATGTACGCGTCAAAGGCCATTTAGTGCAGTCTCCAGGTTTCAAGCATTAGCCGACGTTGCTCAAGCAGATTCTTATTGGGATACAACAGGATATCACCTGGTTGGTCGTACGCGTCACATACTCCGATCATAATAGCTCGTTTCAGCGCATACGGAACCGTTTCCCCGACCGCCATCCAGGTGACAGTATTGTCAACAACCGTTCCGCCTATCGTAAGCGGAAATGTCGGTTCCGTACCACCGGAAGTCCCGGCTACCGTACACTCATAAGCAAGCCCGTTCTCTGTTGTCGGTATCACGATATCACCGAGTGTGTACGCCGTCGCATCATCCCAAACACTTCCGGAATAGAACCCGCATTCAAACTCGATCTCAATCGGCCAGTATTCTGAAAGTGTATCAGAAGGGAACTCCTTTTCCTGTGCAAGCATGATATTACCGGGTTCTGTGCGATTGCCTTTGAAAACCTCGTAATTCGTAGACGTCCACACGGACTGCACTCCGTCATAATCAGTGTATCGGATTTCGACAACTGACAATTCCCCGAATGGGATATCAAGAGGAACCGAAGTACTCCACCAGTTTCCGAGGGACAACACCCACGTTTGGCGCAATAGTTTCCGTGCCGTATTTGTTTCCGTTCGCGTCGCTTCCGCACGGATAAGCGCGTCACGAATCATGATATCGTCGTCCGTGAAACTGGCCTCACGTCGCATGAACGCCTTGCACTCAGCCACCGAAACCGGAAGCCCGTCAGGAAGAGTTTTGATTTCCATTTTGTAGATCATAACGGAGGACACCCCGAAAAGAGCATGATGAATATGACCAATATAATCAATCGTGTATACATCTGTCATGCCCTCTTTTTTCCAATTTCAACAAAAGTCTTTCCAGTTTCAACAACTTGAAACACATACGCCTACGCCAATGCCAGTCCCATGCCCATTTGATCGTGAACGCGATTGTCAAAGCAAATACGCACACGATAAGTACGACAATCCATGTAAGTGTGGAAGGGCTTGGCATGGTCACTCCGTCGTCAACCCGAAAGCGTCATCGATTCGTTTATGGATACGCACAACCATTTCCTTGTGTTCCCTGTGCCTGATTTCGACGTGTTTGCCCATATCCTCGAATTGCGCCTTGATGTACTCACAGATCTCTTTCCGGCAATCTTTACAATCATTGGTTGTTCTGTATCGCGGCTCTCCGTCCGAGTCGTACATAAGCCGATTCAGCTTGTCCTGACCTTCTACCGCTTTTTGTAACTGAAATTTCTGGTAGTAGAAACTTCCTACTATCGCGCACACGTTCGCCCCGAGCGTCACGCACGCGACAACCAGACCTATGAGGATTTTGGCTTCGTCCACGTTTTTATTTCATTATTTTTCGCATATTGTCATCATGTCCGGCATCGAACCAAGTTTCGTAAGCTTGGGCCGTTGTAACCGTAGCCGTCAAATCCGCCACGGTAAGGCCCGAAAACACGGTAGCATCAATATCGGCTTGGATGAACTCGTTTGCCCCGCCGCTTCCAAGTGCAAGGCTCGACCATTTCTGATCCATATTTTTTGCATACTCGCGTACATCGTTCATCATGTTTGCCAGTGTTCGCATATCTGAAAGATACGTTGCTTTCTGGTCGTCGATCAATGCCGCTCCGGCAAGTCCGAAAAATCCGATTACGATTACGAGTATCAACCCTACGATTTTTTCTTTCATTACAATCCCCTTATGTGTGTGAACTTATTATACGCCACCTAGACGAAACGTCATCATACCAAATGACGCATGAATCATAATCCGATAGCGTCAAATCCGCTCCGAGTATGAATCTATTCGCTGCCGTGGACGTTAGCTGTTCATGTTTCAATTTTATATCGTTTGTTCCAATATTGATAAGCGTTATAACACGGCCTCCTGTCTGAGCGATTATCCCACGAAGCTCGTAGTTTGCTGACGCGTCCATTCGGATAATACGCGTAGTAGAAAGACCGGTAGGGCTCCAGTCGTCCGTGTGTGCGCTCAACGCAGTCGGCGTGATAACGGACGTTTGTTTTTCAACCCCCTGGATTTCTACCGAATCGATAACGCGGACGTCGTCGTGCAGATATACGATGTCTCCGTCAATATCGATTCTTTCGTCGAACGTACCGTCCGCAACCGTACGGAAACGTACCCGCCCGTCTTCGGTTCCGTTTGTCACGTCTGTTTGCGATGCAAAGAAATTCGCGAATTGCTCCAAATTTCCCGCACTGTCACGGCCATAATAGCGGAAAGCGCCTATGAAATCGCCATCCGCCGGAGAAGCAGAATCATGCGTGAACGTACACTCCGTGCCAGTTGTTGACGTTGAAACGTTTTTTAGCGTCAGTCCATACCAATTACTTGACGCGTATTCGAATGTAATCGTACGTGTCAGACCAAGCGGTTTTACAACCATTCCGTCTGTCGTGCCTAAAAAATCCGTATATCTGGTCCCGTCATAATCCACTCTTAACACGGTTGGGCTTGTAACTCGCAGCGCCACGGACGGCGATGCGCACTCAAAGATATTGATCCCGTACCTGTTCCTGAACCCTGTTCCCGTCGTGTTCCATGTTCCGTCCCAATACAACATTTCTCCCAATGTCGTCCCCGGTGAGAGACCACCGCTCCCGTTAGCGGCAGAGGTAATATGCCCGTAAGCATTTACTGTTATATTCGCAGACGTATACGACCCCGGAGTAACGGCGGTAGTGGCATGGCCTATTGTCAGCGACGGAAGCGTAAGCGTTCCACCGCCTGTAATCGGACTTGTGACGTTCACTTGGAAAGCCTCGCAAGCTATCTGGCAAGCGTCACCGTTCGGATCGTAGACGGATGACGACATATCCCCGGAGCCACCTCCGCCACCTCCGCCACCAAACAGAAAAGGACGTGTGGCATAGGCGTTGGCTGATAGGAATATTGAAATTATGAGTACAATTATTTTTTTCATGATCAAATATCCTATCTTGCGAATATCAGTATCAATTGGCCGGTTCCGCCGCTACCGGCGTTCGTGACTGAAACGGTCCATGTATCGTAAAATATCGCTCCGCCGAAAGCCGCAAGCGTCGCGTCAGCAAGGACATCGGGGCAAGAAAACTCTGTAGCCGTGGCACTCCTATTCGCGAGTGTACCACCGAATACGTCCCCGGAATTCTCATTCACGACAATATCATAATTGGCGGTTGGCGGTGTCACACCATCAGGTATTGTAATAGCCCTAACGCACATCATCCCTTTCAGATATTCCGTGATTGATTCACGCGCATTTGTCGGCGTCACATCTGTATCCCATGACACCGCGCCTGTCCCGTCCGCAACCCAGTCAATCGTCAATGCCACGGTATTCGTAGCGTCTCCGAATTCAGCCAATGTGTACGTCGCTGTCTGCGCACCTACGGATGCCGAAAATAACGCGAATATCGCGCACAACAGTATTATTTTTAGCCGCATTGTTTCTTCCTTGTCGTCCGCGTTCTTGCTCGTTTTTGCGTCGCCTTTTTTCGTTTTTTGGCGGGCTTTGCGCCGGAACCATTGCCATTGTCCGTTTTGCATTCAGGATTGAGTTTGAGTTCTTCCCGGCGCATTTGCAAAGCCCTTAAAAAACCCGGATGCTCCTCTGCAGGTTCAACGTGTCCCGACATCACAAGATCAATTGCGATTCTTGTGCTCGTACACGTCTGCGAACCTACAGGGGGCCACCCCGCAATTGGTTTCAATATTTTTACGCGCATTACGCCACAAGGTCCGTCAGCATAGTTCTTTGCGGATACCTCGGACATACAACAGCCTGTGCGCTTATGATATTCGCAACGTCCGAGTTTCCGATATTGACGGTTACTGCTGTTTTCCCGGGTGTCAATTTTGCAGGGTCCAGCACGAAACACACTTTCTGCGATTTTCCATCACCTGTGTCAATCGTGTAGTTTGCCGCGTCAGTTGTGCGTGTCCATACGTTCGTTACCGAAACATCGGTGTTGATGTATACAGGCATCGTTGCAGATATCGTCAACGGGTTTGTTCCGGCCACGTCGTCTGCCTCGATCAATGTCACCGCACAATCGGCGTCCGCGCCATAAGCCAGGCGAACAACAAGAAAAATAAGGTGCGCGTTTGACGCCGTAATGAAATCCCCGTCGCCTATTGCCGCGCCTGTCTGTGCAAGCACAAGATCAACGTCGGCCAGCGTTTCCGGATAAGAAAAATTTTCAGCCATTATATATTCCTCCTTCAAGCGTGTTAGCTTGATTATTATGCTCTGTCTGCGATTGTCACGATCGGTGATATGGTCGTTGACCCCTTGTAAGCGGTTACCGGAGTTTTCCAAATACACTGCCCGTCGACACGCGATGTAAAACGAAATGTGCGCTGTTCCGCAAGAAATGCGACATGAATCGATGAAGCCATGCTGATTCCGCCCTTGTCAACAATGTAATACTGGGTCATATCGGCCAACACCAGATCCCCGTCATCTCCGAGCTCGTTGCAGTGTTCGGTGAAGTACAACGGCCTACCCCACAACGTGGCGACATCGTCCGGCGTCATTGGCGGTGTATAAATTTTCATCAATTCACCGGCATCACCCAGAGGTATGAACAGTTGAATCAGCTGATCTTCAATGAACTGGTTAGCAAACCATACCGCGTTCTGATAGCCGGAACATCTCTTCTTCATGTCCATGACATTCTGTGCTACAATCGTGTCCGCCGTTTGGGCAGCAACTTTTGGCACCGCGATTTTAGCCGGACAATTCATCAGCCCCAGCATTGGATCGCTTGCGCCGTCGCCCTCGTACGCGTAATGATCGATTGAAAACGCATATTCTTTCGTAACCAGATCGTTCACGTCACCGGAAAGAAACGTCACATCTGTAAGTACTTCCTCGCTGGCATGGTACGCCGCACCGATCTTTTTCGGTTCAAGCGCAACCTTGTTCCACTTTGTCTGTGAAGCCGTGATATCAGCCAGTTCCGCAACCGGATACCATCTGATACCACCGTACCTGTAGCCGTCAGCACGTGACGTTTCGTCGACTGCAATGACTTCATGCTTCGTGACCGGCCCGCTCATTGTGCGCCTACGAGCCTGGCTTGCAATCGCTCCAAGACCAACGGATGTGTCGAGCATTTCCGTAGACGTTTCAGTCTGGAGAAATATTCCGCCGTCACTCGGTACAATCTCGCTGTGACTCGGTGTTTGTGCCGCTCTGAAAGAATTCATTCGTTGCGCGATATTCGCGCGCCTGTTCTCGGCCCGCTCAATACGCCGTGCCGCTTCCTTGCCTTGCGGTGTGCTTCTGGTTCTGTGTGTGCTTACGGTCGCGAGGTCGATAAGTTGCTGACCCAACGCCCAACGACCCTCGTACACAGGCTTGTCTTGTACTTCTACGTGTACCGGAGTTTCCGGTTTTTCGTCAACGACTTCGGCAAATCGAGATTTCCTCGACTCGAACCGTTCAGCCTGTGCCTGCCGTTCGATCTTTTTTTCAAGTTCGACGATTGCGGATTCAAGTTCATCCTGGGCAGAAAGCATTTCAGCAAGTTTTCCAGCCTGCTTTTCGCTTCTGTCTTCTTCCTTCTCCGGCAATGTCGCAAGAAACTTGTCATACGCGCCCAATGCCTCTCGCATTTCAAGTTGTTTTTCCTGGAGTATTTTCTTCAAATCCATATTCCGTGCCTCCGTTTTCGGGCATTGGCCCGTAGTTTTAATATATGCGTACCCGATACGTATTCCGTATCAGATTTTTCAATACCTATTTTCTGAATGTTGCGCCACTGGTTCAGTGTTCTCAGTGCAAGGGGATTACCGTGATAGGCCGGGTATGTGACAGGCGAAACGTCGTACAGTCTTGACGCACCGTTTTCAAGCAGCACACGGACGTCACCGTGATCTGTGTCTCGCTCCCATTTGTAGCCTGACCGATACGGCTTTGTTTCGAACCCGAACGAGTTCCCTTTCAACTCCCCGCGTTCCACAGGCCCGATAATCATGTCTCTCACCCACTGCGCGTCAGGAATATCAATCTCGAAGCGCAAACCGATATCATCCTGTTCGAGCCGAAGTGTTCCGGCGTTCCGTTCACCGAGAATGTATTCGTCACGATGATTGAAAAGCGCGTATACGTCGTGACCTGAACGAAGCGCGTCCGTAAAAAACCCCGGCCTGATAACCTCTTTCCACCCGCCCAAATCTTCCGAAATTACTCCGAATCGCGCCGCATAGCCTGTAAGTGTACGTTTTCCGCTTTCTTCTTTCAGGAACATCCCGCCTGTCATCAATGAACGGCGTTCCGGCATTTCCGCTTTTCGTTCTTCGTTTGCCGGTTCGAAATCAATCCCGTCATGAGCACTGCAATGCGAACGGGCTTGTTGTTCCGTCCACGTGTCTTTCGGATACCGATATGCCTGTATTTCCGATTTTCCGTCTTTCACGCCATAAATCACGTCCAGTATTTTCCCTTCGCTTTCCATTTCGTCTCGCGCAAACTCATCATATTTGGCCGGATCGTGCAAGCGACACGCGTGTTTATTCAGATATGGCATCTTTTCTATCCCTCACAAGTTCGACAATATTCGTTTCGCGCGTTTCCTGTATTTGCTGTTCAACGGCACGATCAACGGGCATGAAAGATGATTCCACATAGAAAGTATTTCCGTATTCGTCCTCACGAGGGTTCAACCCCTCACGTTCGCGAATCTCATTCGGGTTGAGCGCGCCCATGCCAAAGCCCTTGCGATATGCCGAAAATCTTGTATCTATGTCAGTTCGGTATAGCTCGTTGAGATTGTACTCAATCACGAAACCGGCACGGCGCTCTGCTTCCGTAAGCAGCACTGCGTTCATGTGATTTTCTTCGCGTGAAACGCGTGGTTGGATACAATGTTTGGCATACTGGTGATCAAGCTGGGTGGCGTTCGAGTACGAAGCGTTGTCGAGAATACCGATAAGCGTAGGCGGAACACGATATATCCCACATATAGCCACAGCCAAAGCTTTCCCGCGTTCATCCAGCATAGCCCAATCAAGCCG
>Ga0180438_10008592_pt1 | contig 12952 bp, 15 predicted proteins | sample SS_ome_12_FD_132455 | JGI IMG/M metagenome (GOLD analysis project Ga0180438, IMG submission 132455) | Hypersaline lake sediment archaeal communities from the Salton Sea, California, USA - SS_3_D_2 metaG | ecosystem: Environmental > Aquatic > Non-marine Saline and Alkaline > Hypersaline >...
AAATTTAGCTAAGAATAGATTTTTGAAAAATTGGAAAAAGCAATTTGAATATATTATAGATCCAGAGGAAGCTATTAAAAAACATAATTTAAATGGGAATAGTGATATATGTACAATGTGTGGTAATCATTGTGCTTTATCATTATCTAAAAAAATACTCTGATTTGAGAGATATTATTCTTAAATTCTATATATTCACAAAATTTTGATAATATATTATATAGCACATATAATAATAAAGATTCATCATCTATAGAACCTTTATTTCAATACTCTATTTTTTTTTCTCAATATTCATATTAAGTCTCTTTTGCATTGTATTCTCAAAATCCTTGAATCCTTGAATATCTCCATCAAAATTATTTAAATTCTCCTTATGCTTCATCTCATAATCCCTTAAGATATGGCCACACTGTTCTTTTATTAAAGTCCCAAGACTGCTATAAGAAACTAATCCTAATCGGAGAAATTGTCCATCCATTATGGTTATTGTAAATTCGTTATATTGAATTACATTATCTCCTCCCTCCTCTCGAACTTGGAGTCCCATTTGTTTAGCTAGTTCATTTTTAAAGCTGCCCATAGCAGATATATCCAGTAAATAAATTTTCATCCAATCCTATTCCTCCATGAAAGGAGATTTTAGACAATGGTAAACCGGATTCTTTATGTATAGCTAAGATAATTAAAATGCTGTTAGTATCTTTAAAGTATTGATCTCGAACATAATCTTCTTTATTTAAGATTTTTGATTTTTTTGGTGAATCTGATTTCTTTGTTGCCTTTCGAATCAGTATCCCAGCAAGTATAATTGCCGATATTGCAATGAGACTTATAATTAAGATAGGAATTAAATCAATAGGTGGAGCTCCATCATTAGGTCCATTTTCAGGACTTTGAGAGATATTTTTAACTATATTAACAGAATTCGTACCAATATTCCAAGCAATATCTTTGACATAAAAGCTGATCTGGACATTTCCTTCTGTTAATAATTCCCATATCTCCTCATTAATTGTCCCATTTTCTGAAAAGTAGTATCTTGTAGCGCTATTATTTATTGTGTACCACATGGAATAAACATATGGATCATTAATATAGATATTAAATTGGGGAGCACTTGTGCCATAGGTACTTGATGTTGGACTATTAATTGTTATGATAGGAACACCATGATCATATATCGGAAGACTGTCATTCGCAATCGCGGATCCAGAGATTTCATATGGTATATCTCCAATATGATTATTATCTAAATCTTCACCAGTATAATCATCCCAATAATTCCCAACCACTAAATTGCTCCAGGATGTAGTTGTACCATTATCATAAGCATGGATTCCGTTGGAAATAAATGAGTTTTTATAAAACTTATTATTAATATCAGAAGGATCATCAAGATGAATGCCTAAATTAATATTATCTTTAATAATATTATCATGAATTTCGTTGTTATCGGAATTGATATATATTCTTATTGCATAATTAGTTGTCTCATTTATGATATTATGACTTATCTCACCCCCATCACACGCACTCATCATAATTCCATAGGAACCCCCTGAAATTGAATTTCCAGTAATGATTGTCTGATGATCTATCAACATGTACATTCCAGAACTACAATCTATTAATTGATTATCCGTTATAATAGTTTGATCTGAAGTAACAATATATATAGCATAATTATTTAAGTCTTCAAATCTATTTGATGACACCGTGTTCTGATGACAATCATTATGAATTCTAATACCATAGTCTTGTTGACTTGTTGCGATATTTTCTATCTCATTATTTAATACACAATTTTCTTGACAATCATCTTCAATGACTATTCCATGAACATTATTATCATATATTGAATTATCCACAATATCATTGTTATCGCAAAAGTATTGGAGAAATATCCCATTATCTTGAAGACTACCTCCCTGATTTTTTGCGGTATTTTCTATGATCCGATTATTATCACTGTTTGATGATAGGTTTATTCCACATAATCCATTGTTAAATACTATGCTCTCTGAAATGGTATTATTATTACTATTAATTAGATTAATTCCTGAATTTTTGTTACTAGAGAGACTACTATCGATAATTATTCCATTATTTGTCCCTAATAACATTATTCCGTTTGAACCTCCGAAGATAGAAATATTTTGAAGCTTAAAATATACATTAACAGAATTTTCAATCAAAATTCCACATCCAATTGGAGAGCCACTTGCATTTATTTTCATGTTTTCAATAATATATGGATTGCTCCAAGTACCTGCCCCAGAACACCACTCTTTTTCACCAGTACTTGTCCAATTTAAATTTGTAATATGGATAAACGTAAAGTTATTCCAAAATCCAGCAGTTTCCACGTCAGGATTCTTAATATTAACATATTTTTGAACTATTGTTTCATTCTGATTATTTAGTTTATTCTGAATTGAAATTGTGCCGATTGAAATACATACTATTAAAAACACAATTCCCATCTTCAATTTTGATCTCATGATATAATATACCTCATTTCCCTTCCAAGTAATTAATCTAAAAAAATTATAAAGTACACATATATAGATTTTTGTCTTTTTCTTAGTTTGATCTTCTATTCGACAACTTGAAATGATGAATTTTGAATTCATTTATAGTCATGTTAGACCATCAATTTCTTAAAAAAATCATAACATTGGCTATTTTACATAGGAACAATCAAGTATTATTGTAATTAATTAGAAACATCGAACTAATATCATAAAAAAGATTAAATATAATATGAACAGTAATTTTGAAATTGGAAATATAAAGTATCAAATCGCAATTCCTCTTTTAATTTGGGGAGCAATCAATATGATAGCGGGTATATTCTATTTCTTTTCCACTTCCGAATTGATTAAAGGCGTGTTTCTTCAAGCATTTTTCTGGGGACTGATCGATGGGATCATAGGAATAGTGCCTCTTTTCAGAAAAAAAGAATTCGCCTTGGAAAAAATTAAAAAGATTTTTTTGGTAAACACATATTTAGATGTAGTATATATTGTTATTGGACTTCTTTTAATTCTGCTAGGTGCTAATTTGTTTATAATAGGCAATGGTTATGGAGTGGTTATTCAAGGCTTATTTTTATTAATCATTGATTTTATCCACTATACACACATTAAAAAACTTCTTAAATAGTTTTTGTCTTTATTTTCTAAAATTTAAACATAAAAATAAAAGAAAAAGTAAATAATTAAGACTTCTGGGTTAAGAGTGTGCATAATACATCAATAATAATTCCGTAAATGATTCCAGCAAAAAAACTCAATAAATCTAGTAATACTGATGATAAGTAGAACTGTAAAGCAACTAACAATCCAAAGATAGCCCCTCTCAAGACAGAATTGACCCATTTAGCATTTTTTCCATTTTTAATAAGTTTTAAGTCTCCTGCAAAACCAATTAATACTCCCATAATAACGCGATTATACCAGAGTCCGATTAAAAGGATCTCGTTTCCTACCCATCCCCCAACTCTTCCCCCCGCTCCTAATATACAAAAAATGCCTAATATCGCACCAAATATGGTTGCTAATGCTATTCTTTTAATATTTATCATTATGATCTACATCAGTGCGGATCATTTAAAATCTAGGGTTATAAATTAGTGATAATCAAAAGTGTATCTCATTTTTATACCAACTCAACTTTCTCCATAATCTTTAATAAGGGAATTCTCTTTATATTTTATGAGATGATTAAGAGGGGAAGATAATATTGAATAAATTAAGGTTGAGTCTTCTGATTGGTTGTTTATTCTGTTCTACAGGTTTAATCAATCTAATTATTCCATGTCCTAGAACAAGGGGTATAATTGAGATTTATGGAAAACTAGGAATCCTAGAAGATGTTTTTTATGGGAAGACCCAAATCTTTCCGATGTTTTCCAGCCATCAAGTAATTAATGCTCACATCTATGCATATAATGGAAGCTTTTCCTTAATGGTTATGGATGATGACGATTTCTATAGATGGGCTGAAGGTGAAAATTATTCCTCTCTTGTTACTTTAAATAATTTAACATATGTTAATGAAAAAATTGATGTATCCGCTTTAGATGATTGGCCTTATTTAAGATGTTCAGTAGTGATAAAACCAGAGAGTTACTTAGTCATTACAGGAAATCTTTCAATCGAGTATTTTGACCACTATTATATTGTGGCTTTCTTTTTTTTAGTAATCGGATTTTTAGCTTTTTATTTTTACATTAGTAAACGCTATGGTACTAGGGAATGATAAAATCACCTTGAATGAACAATAAATAATAAGGTCTATTTTTTGGTATTATTGTAAATCTTATTGCGTTAGGTGAACAAGCAAAGAGCTAAAAAATATTTATATTTTAGAATTAAAAATGGTTTTCATTTTTCAATTAAAGGAATGTTCCTCTCAATAATAATAATTCTTAGAAAAAATCTTTATATTTGTTATTTGGGATTAGAAGATAAAATATCTTATAAATTATAGAAAAAAGGTGTAAAGACATGGTATTATCAAAGAAAAAAGAAAATAAAATAACCATATTAGAAGAAAAGAATAAAGCGATTATTCGTAGATTCATTGATGCCTATAACAGCAGATACTTGGATATTTTTGAAGAGCTAGTTGCAAAAGATTATGTTGATCATACTCATCAAACTAAGGGACGTGAAGATTTTAAATACTTATTCACGCTCGCTTTCAATGGTTTTCCCGATTGGTATGAAAATATAGAAGAGATCATTGCTGAAGGAGATAATGTATGGGTACGAGTTATTGCTACAGGAACCCATACAGGTGAATGGAATCTCTTTGGAACACCCTTACCTCCTACTGGTAATAAAGTAAAGATGGAAATGGTTTTTATCTGGAAAATCAAAAATGGCAAGCTTGTTGAGGGACGGGAAGTTGATGATTCTTTAGAATTTCTTAAACAATTAGGGGTTATAGAGTACACAGAGAAAGGAAAGAAATTATTTCCTGAACTTCCATTGTCAAACGAATAGGTCCAAAGATCATCTTACCGCGTTATCACGCGGTTTGAAGTACTATTTTTTATAATCAAACAAAATATATTTAAAAAGGGTGTGAAAAATATGCAAAATAGAAATGTGAGTGAAATTTCAGTAAATTCAAATCAAGATAATTTAATGAAAGTAGTTATGCTTAAAAAATCCGTATTAGAATTGAAAAAGGTAGAGAAGCCGATACCCAAAGATAATGAAGTATTGATAAAGGTACATGCCACAGCTATAAATTCAGGCGATGTAAATCTTAAAAATTTAAGAAGTAAGTTCTTATTTTGGCTTCTTATGCGAATTTTTTATGGTCTCAAAAAGCCAGAGAAACTTGTTTTAGGTACTGCACTTTCTGGAGAAATAGAATCCATAGGGAAGAGTGTAACACGGTTTAAAAAAGGTGATCTAGTTTTTGCATCAACCGGAATGAATTTTGGTGCAAATGCAGAGTACGTTTCAATCCCTGAAACAGGTACATTAGCAGAAAAACCAACCACAATGTCCCATCAAGAGGCATCTGCTGTCCCATTTGGAGCTCTTACAGCACTTTACTTTCTCAGAAAAGGAAACATTCAGCAGGGGCAAAAAGTTCTTATAAATGGAGCTTCTGGTTCAGTTGGTAGTTTTGCAGTCCAACTAGCGAAGTATTTTGGAGCAGAAGTCACAGGAGTTAGTAGTACAAAAAAGTTAGAATTGGTGAAATCATTAGGAGCTGACAATGTAATAGATTATAAGAGAGAGGATTTTACAGATAGGGAAGAGAAATATGATGTAATCTTTGATGTAGCTGGTAAGAGTTCAAAATCACATAGTAAAAAAGTTTTGGCTCCCAAGGGAATTTTTTTATCATCAAAAAAAGGACTAGCAGAAGAAAGTGCGGAAAACTTAAATTTTCTTAAAGAACTTATTGAAGCGAGCAAACTTAGATCGGTTATAGATAAAAATTTTCCATTAGAAGAAATTTTAGAAGCATATAGTTATGCTGAAACTGGACAAAAAGTGGGAAATTTAGTTATAACTTTATAATTATTTTCCTAATAATAAGAGATCTTTTTGATAAAATAAAATATCAAGGGATTGATATGTTTTAGTTAAGAGGTTGTTTTTCTCACATTATTTTCTCTTTAAAAGAAGAGCAACCATAACCTTTATTAGTTTGGATCCTAATATTAGTTTGTGATCATGCAATTAATGGGATTGATCACTATATTTCTGATCTCGAAAATACAAATTATCCAAATCAGAAATAATCACAATATAAGGAGGATTTAAAAAATGTCAAAAGTGGAGTTTTATGCTAATAAAGGTGCTCGATATAAACCTTATGTATATATTATTGGGCAAATAAAAACGGATAGTAGCTTAAGGCAAAAAGTTAATGACGAAACCCACAATCTTAACGATGATTCGTTTCCACATGAAGATTTATGCTGGGAACTTGCAGAATATCAATTAATATTTGAAAAAGGTTTTAGAAAGTATACTGAAACTGAAATTAATAAAAGAGCAAAAAGAATTTTAGATTCAAAGCTTAGTTATTATGATATTTGTTGGTTAATATCAAGTTTTAAGATTTATCTCAAAGAAAATAAAATATATCCCTAATTTTTCCCTTTTTTTTTAGCTAAGATAATTCAATTTAAGAAAGCATTAGAATCTATATGAATCGAATAATTACGATACAATCGGTGCTCTTAGCTTTTTCCGGCGTTTATCTGGGTCATAACGCTTCTCTTTATATTTTGAGTAAAGTCCTACAAAAATTAAAAAGATCGATAAAATCAGATACAAAATCCAAAATATTAAGCCTGTTAGCCACCCCGCATAATTAGTGATCCCATACATAATGGTAAAGTATGTAATTCCTGTAAGTGCTAAAATTGAACTAACTGCACCACCTATTAGATCAAAATATATCATTATCCTTTCCGAAGCTAACTTATCTCGTGGCATAATACTCAATAGCTCTTATTAATTAAATATAGAATAAAATCACTCAAATATTTTAGTATTTTTTTTATTAAGATAATTTTTTCTTAAATAATAAGGTTTAAAATATTAAATCTTTGTATTTGCCAATCCTAAGAGCATTTATATAAAAAAAAAAGTTTGTTAATATAATTAATTATTCAATTCCAAATCTCGACGCAAGTTTAACAATAAAGAATATTATAATCGCAACGATAAGGAAATTGATCGCAGCCGCGATGAAATTTCCAATTCCAAATGGTCCGAGCTTTATATCAGCGATAGTTTCAAATCCAGGTATAAATAATCCAATAATCGGGGTAATGATATCCTGGGCTAATGAAAGGATCAGCGCATTGACAGCAAGACCGATAATGAAAGCTGCTGCCAGACCAAGAATTTTATATTGTTTTATAAACTCTAAGAATTCCATAGCTAGGTTTTTTGGCTTCTCTTTCGGTGGTGGTGGCGTAGGTGTGAGGAGTTCTCGTATTTTTTTTAATTCTTCTAACATGTCATCTTCTTTTGTCATATTTCTTCACATTTACTTTTTTATCAAATAAAAATTAAAAATCTTTTGGATCAATACGCTAAAATATATTTAAACATTGTTTTAATATAATATTAACGAAATGATTGGAGCATAGCTTTCCCTCCCTCTTATATAAATAATTCCAAAATTATTTAATTCTACATTTATTTCATTTAAATATGAATCAATCTGGTTTCGATAAATTTCGAGGAGATGTTAACACTGAGAGGGTCAAATACATTGCCGATCCTCAGTTGCGAAACATTGTCAATGTATCTATAGCCTTAGAGCGCCCTTTATTAGTTAAAGGGGAGCCTGGGACGGGTAAGACTCTGCTTGCTCATGCTATAGCCGAATCTCTTGGAAAACGGTTAATAATATGGAATATTAAAAGCACTAGCGAGGCAATTGATGGCTGCTATATGTATGATACAGTCCAACGGCTCAATGATAGTCGCTTCGGTTGTGAGGATAGAGATGTAAACAAAATTCATGATTATATTACTTTAGGCCCCTTAGGAGAAGCTTTTGATTCTGAGGAGCAAGTAATTTTGCTTATTGATGAGATTGACAAGGCTGATATCGAATTTCCCAATGATTTGTTGCAAGAGTTAGATGTAATGGAATTCTATATCAAAGAAACCAAGGAATTCGTAAAGGCAAAGTCCAGACCAATTGTAATTATTACCTCGAACAATGAGAAAGAGTTACCCGATGCATTTTTACGCAGATGTGTCTTTCATTACATTGAATTTCCTTCAAAGGAATTCATGGCAGATATTTGTAACTTACATTATCCGAACTTGAAACAGAATTTATTAGACCAGTGTCTAAAGCATTTCTATGCTCTTCGTGCTCTCACGAAAATGAGAAAGTTACCATCTACTTCTGAACTTCTTGATTGGATCGGGGTACTACTGAAAAGTGGGATCTCAATGGACGAACTACGTAAAGGAATTCCTTTCCTTGGAACACTTGTCAAAAAGGAAAAAGATATCGAAATGGCTCTTGAGAAAATTAAATTTCCTACTTAATTTGAAATTTTTTCTCCTATTTTTGAATAAAAATTATAAGTTTACAACAATTAGTCTCTAAAAAAAGATATTCTGATATAGATAATAATTTCTATGCAAGAAGATACTATCTTCTATAAGTATAAGACTGTTAGTGTTGATCATCTTAAAGAATTACAAGATGATATCGATAAACTTTATTGTGAAGATAAGCTTAGTCATAATGAAGTATACAGAAGCTATATTGAAAATAAAAGATTTGAAATCCCAGAAAATCTGCCAGATGCGAAATCAATTATCATATTAGCAATTTTTACTAAATTAGCTTTGGTTAATTTTAACTTTGAAGGAAAAAAGCGCCAGCTCATGATTCCTCCTCAGTATTATGATGATGGATTAACATTGGATGATATCAAAACTCTCGTAAAGAAAAATATTATAAAGCAACAAGGTTATAAAATTGAAATGAGTAGCTCTATGCATTTAAAGTTACTTGCCGTTAGGAGTGGATTAGGAAAGTTTGGAAAGAATAATTTATGCTATGTTGATGAGATGGGAAGTTTTATTTCTCTGTATGCCTTCTTTACGGATTTTGAATTCAAACAAGATGATTGGACCGATATTAGCATGATGGAGCAATGCTCCTCATGTACCATTTGTATGAAAAGCTGCCCGAATGGATGCATCAGAGAAGATAATTTTGTGATTGATGCGGGCAGATGCTTGCCTTTATTTAATGAAATTCAAGGAGAGTTCCCTGATTGGTTAGATAAAAAAGCCCATAATGCACTAATAGGTTGCATGAGATGTCAATTACCATGCCCCGCTGATCATCAAGTAATTAACCAACCTGTGTTCCTTGAAGATCTCACTGAGCAAGAAACAAATATGATTTTAAATGGAAAGATTGAAAGGGATTTATTGGATTCAATATGCAAAAAATTAAAAATGTTCACCCCAGCAAATTCAGATTCAAGGATCCCTGTCATTCAAAGAAACCTAAAAGCGCTTATAAATAGCTAAACTTTAGCTATTTCATCTTAAAATATATAATGAAAAACTAATAAAATAGAATTAATTTATTATTACTTAGAGAAAATTAACATTTTCTAAATCATAGTTAAATGTTTATTGACTACTTTTATTATCTCAAAGAACGCTTACCGGTTTCAATTACGGAATATATGACCCTACTTGAAGCCCTCGACCAAGGACTTATTCATAACTTCGTTCAGTTTTATTATATTTCCCGCTCGATATTGTGCAAAAATGAGCATCATTTTGATATCTATGATATTGCATTTGCTAATTTCTTTAAAAATGCTGCCCTGAAATTCCCCGAAGAAATTAAGCAAGAGATTTGGGATTGGCTTTCGAAAGACCTAAAACCAACCGAATTACCCGATGGATTTCAAGAATTTATTGCTCAAAACTTCGATCTTGAGGCACTCCAAGAACATTTTGAAGAACTTCTCAAGAAACAAGATGAGGAGCATAATTTTGGGAGTCAGTGGATCGGTACCCAAGGCTTTTCGCAATTCGGACACTCGGGACAGAATCCGATGGGGATGCGCGTTGGGGGATCCTCAGGGATGCGAATGGCTATTCAGATCGCACAAAAGCGTATCTTTGCGGATTATAGGAAAGATATTGTGCTCGATACGCGCCAGATCAAAGTAGCGCTTAAGCGACTCCGAAAGTTGGAAGAGATTGGCAAACAAGATGAGCTTAACATTGATAAGACCATCGATGAGACCGCCAAAAATGGGGGAGACATCGAAATCGTGTTTGAAAAAAAGCGAAAAAATAATGTCAAATTGATTTTACTCATGGACGTCGGTGGTTCTATGACCCCCTATGCGCATTTAGTCAATCTATTATTCTCTGCGGCAAATCAAATGTCGCACTGGCGCAAGTTTCGCCACTATTATTTTCACAATTGCGTTTATGAGAGCCTTTATCACAATGGAAAGCGCCTTCCAGAGGAGTCGACTGATTTTGATGAATTCTTAAAGAAATATGACCATAAATATAAAGTGGTTTTGGTGGGCGACGCAGCCATGGCAAGCTGGGAGCTGACTGAACGATATGGCTCTATCTATTATTACCATCGCAATGAAATGCCGGGCATTTACTATTTAAAAGAAATTGCGAGCCATTTCAAGAATAATGTTGTATGGCTTAATCCAGAAATTATAAAGCCAGAATGGGTCCCTTGGACACGGAAAATCATTTCTAGTATCATTCCAATGTTTCATTTAACAATTGAGGGTATTGAAGAAGCAATGGATTACCTACGCAAAGGTGGAAAGAATATATACACCACTGTGAATATGTTTAAGGGCTTAAACTATTAATCTCTCTTTTGTTTAGTTTTTTCTGTTTTCCTTTTTACAATCAAGACACCAATTTTTATGACTTAATATGCTATTGTTGTTTATTTCGATATATTTTATCTACCAGATACACAAAATCCAAAGAATTGAATAAAAACCAAGAAATTTATTTACGATAAATGACAGTATTGGTTTCATCCTTGAGGATTGTGCGAATTTGATTCTGAAACGTATAAAATTCATTTCCCCTTATTGTATTAAAACATAGTTTATTCAACTCTTCCTCCATACTACTCACTAATAATGAGAAAATTAGATTCAACGAATTAAATAGAATAAAATTGTCTTTTAAACTAAACCTTTCAAAGATTTTTTCTTTATTAATTTGATAATTTTTCTGTCCAAGAATCCCACTGGAAAAGCTTCAGCAAATTCTAGGCGATCTAAGTATAATCTCAAGCTTTTAATTTTGAGATTTTTATACTCCAAAACTTCAGCAACTTTTACACTTAATTTATTAGTGTTTTTAAAGCTTACATGGATAATAAATTCCTCAAAAAAAATGTTATCTTCCACCATTATTACTATAGGTTCAAATTTTATCGTGTCAAACAGATCAAAAAACCATTTTAACCACTTTTTAAGATCGGTAATTCCTTTCAACTTTAATCCAAATATCTCGATCACACAATCTTCTGCGAAATAAGGAAGTACTCTCTCAATCATTTTTGATTCTAAATCGGTATCCAAATCTGCTGCAACTTGTTCAATCCGGCTCTTATCTTGGGATTCATTCATTTTTAAATTTATATTAGTCTTTATCACATATTAATTAAATTGTTATTTATCAGAGATATTTGAATTTAGAAAGGTATACAGGTTTATTATTTAGAATTCTGTATTAAATTTTGAATGAATCTATCTATTATTTCAAGATTGTATGATACAAAAATCCAAGTCCATGAGGGGTTGCTTTCCATCCGCTTTCCGTATTCATCAGAAAGAATAATTGCTCGAGCATAGACAAATGATAATTCAATTGGTCTTCCCCTAAGGGAAATTTCTCTTTTATTTCATCAAACGATTTTGCGTGGATATCTATATATTTTAGGAGTTGCCGTCTCGTTTCATTGGTCATTACTGAATAAAGCTGATCATGTTCTTTTTTAGGATCAATTTGCTTTGTTTTCTTTAAGTATTCCTCCATTTCTTCCTTATCCAAACAACACTTATCCAAAATATCTTGACTTCCAACAAAAGTTGAATGATAGATATCTTCGTCCTCTTTCATATTGAGTGATAAGATAAGGCTGTTTTTAATATAATCTAAAAAGTTATGAAAAAAATAACAGTACTATCTAAAAAAGATATTCACAAGCGCACTCCATATCCAAAATTGACTTAATAATCATTTCAGAATAAAACAAATCTATATTACCAGGCAATAAGATGTATTTCTGCAAGAGGTCTAATATCAGATAAAAGCTTAATCCGGAACTCATAATCCTGCACTATTTCTTGAATCTGCTTTTTTGCATTAAATAACTCCTCTGGATGATGGTAAATTGATATTAGAAGGACTGGTTTAAATTTTTGAATTGTCTTTTGAGCTCCCTTTATAGCCTTTAATTCATATCCTTCTATATCCATTTTAATAAGTCCTATCTTAAGCTTCTGCTCTTCTACAAATTCATCAATCGAAATTACTTCCATTTGAGCGTTCCCATCATCTGCAACATAGGAAGTCACGTCCATAGAGTGGTATCTCACCGTTTCTGATTGTTCTCCAACTCCTTTGTCTATAGACCTTACTTTTTTTAAATTATTTAACTTAATATTCTCTAAAAGCATTTTATAATTTTCCGGTACAGGTTCAAATGAAAAGATTATGTTAGGACTGTATTCTTTTTCAAATATTAATGCAGATTCTCCACTATATGCTCCACAATCAAGGAAATCCATTCCTTTTATAGATTCAATAACTTTATCGGGAACATAAATTAATCCATGCTTATATTTAAAAATAGATTCTTCGTACATATCTGTAGGTAGTGGATAATTTTGTTTAATTATCTC
>Ga0180438_10008594_pt1 | contig 12951 bp, 10 predicted proteins | sample SS_ome_12_FD_132455 | JGI IMG/M metagenome (GOLD analysis project Ga0180438, IMG submission 132455) | Hypersaline lake sediment archaeal communities from the Salton Sea, California, USA - SS_3_D_2 metaG | ecosystem: Environmental > Aquatic > Non-marine Saline and Alkaline > Hypersaline >...
AAGATGACCTTCTACGCGAAGTCGTTCGAAAGCTGAACGCGCAAGGCATTCCTTTCATGCTGGTAGGCGCCTACGCCAGCAGTATCTACGGCGAGCCGCGCTTGACCCTGGACATTGACATTGTTGTGGACTTGGGAGCCCCGCAGGTGAAGGGGTTGTTCGAGGCGTTCCCCACCGGCGAGTACTACGCCGATCTGAAAGCAATGCAGGATGCCGTACGTCGGTCCGCGCAATTCAATGTTATTCATGTTCCGACGGGCTGCAAAGTGGACTTCATCGTCGTCAAGAAGACCCCGTTCGCGCAACGGGAATTCGACCGCAGGCGGAAGGTGCCGGTCCTGACCGGAGAAGACTGCCATGTTGCGTCGCCCGAGGATGTGATAATCGGCAAACTCCGGTTCTATCGCATGGGCCGGTCGGAGAAACACCTGCGGGACATCGCTGGTGTGCTGCGAGTCAGCGGCGAAAAGGTAGACCGCTCCTATGTAGAGCAATGGGCTGAAGAACTCGGGCTGACCGAGATATGGCAGACCGTTCTCCGCGCGGTTCATGACTCCCGTGGAGACTCCGCGTAGGAGTCCCGAACCAGTTTCCACTGAAGCGGCCCCCCCTGAGTTCTGGCGACTCCGATCTTTTTGTGCGCAGACGATGATCGACAAACACGACATCATTGTGGTCGGCGGCGGTCACGCCGGGTGCGAGGCGGCGCTCGCGGCCGCGCGCATGGGTGCGGAGACGGCGCTTGTCACACTGAGCATTGACCGGATCGCTCAGATGTCCTGCAACCCGGCCATCGGCGGTCTGGCCAAGGGCCAACTCGTCCGCGAGATTGACGCGCTCGGCGGCGAGATGGCCAAGGCGGCCGACGAGACCGGCATCCAGTTCCGCATGCTCAATACGGGGAAGGGACCTGCCGTCCGGTCGCCCCGGGCCCAATCGGACCGCGCCGCTTACCGGGCCTCCATGCGGCGACGCCTCGAAGCCCAACCGGGTCTTCACCTTCTCCAGGAAGAAGCGGTTTCACTGACGATCAAAGACGGCGCGGTGCGCGGCGTTGAATGCCGGGGAGGCGCGAGACTGGCTGGCCGTGCGGTTATCTTGACCACGGGAACGTTTCTGCGCGGCGTCATTCACGTCGGCCCAACGCAGATGACGGGCGGACGCATGGGAGAACCGAGCGCGGAAGGACTCTCGGCGAGCCTCCTCGAACACGGCATCGAGTTGGCCCGCTTGAAGACCGGCACGCCGCCGCGCCTCGACGGACGGACCGTGGACCTCGACGCGCTCGAACACCAGGACGGCGACGAGGCGCCGCGTCCCTTCAGCTTCTCGACCACATCGCTGCCCGGGCCGCAATTGCCCTGTTACCTCACCTCCACGAACGAAACAACCCATAAGATCATTCGAGAGAATCTCGACCGCGCGCCGCTTTACACGGGTCAAATCACCTCCGTCGGCCCGCGGTACTGTCCTTCCATCGAGGACAAGATCGTCCGCTTCGCCGAGAAGGGATCGCACACGGTTTTTCTGGAGCCGGAAGGCCGCGACACGCACGAGCTGTACTGCAACGGCATCCCCACCAGCCTGCCCGTGGACGTGCAGGAGGCGATCGTCGCTTCGCTGCGCGGCTGCGCGCGCGCGCGCATCACGCGATATGGGTACGCCATCGAGTACGACTTCGCTCCGCCGACACAACTCCGCCCCAGCCTGGAGACCAAGGCCGTCCGCGGTCTCTACCACGCCGGGCAGATCAATGGCACCTCGGGTTACGAGGAAGCTGCCGCGCAAGGGTTGATGGCCGGTGTGAACGCCGCGCTCGGTTTGCGCGGAGAAGAGCCGCTTGTCCTGCGCCGCGACGAGGCGTACATCGGTGTGCTGATTGACGACCTCGTCACGCGGGGAACGCAGGAGCCGTATCGGATGTTCACCTCGCGCGCGGAGTACCGGCTGATTCTCCGGCACGACAACGCGGACCGCCGCCTTATGCGGCACGGCCATCGGCTGGGTCTCGTCACCGCTACGCAAATCGCGGCGCTGGACGAGAAGGAGCGGCACATTGAATCCGTCCGAGCCTTCATCGAACGGGAGCGCTCGGACGGCGAGACGCTCGCGCAACTTCTGAAGCGGCCGGGGACGACGTTCGCTTCGCTCATGGAGAAATCGTCGTGGCTTCGCGAGATGACCGTTCCGGCCGACGTCGCCGAGCAGGTGGAGATCGAGGTGAAATACGAGGGTTACATCCGCCGACAGGCCGAACAGGTCAGCCAGTTGAAGAAGATGGAGAGCCGCCGCATTCCGGAAGGTTTCGACTATACGGCCATCGCGCAACTCAGCACGGAAGCGCGGGGGAAGCTCGCGGCGATTCGACCCGCTACCCTCGGCCAGGCTTCGCGCGTGAGCGGTGTCACCCCCGCCGACGTCGCCGTGCTCATGGTCCGCCTGGCGGCGATGAAGCGGAAGCAGGACGCGAAGAATGAAGATTGACGACCGAGGCCATCCCGTGCAGGGCCATCGAAAGGAGCGATACCCTTGAATCCAGAAGAATTCGGCCGCGTTTTTCCCCTCGGCTCTCACCTCTGCCGCGAGCCGATGCCGCCCATGCCTGAGATGAAGCGCGACATGGAATTGTTGAAGAAGCACGGCTTCAATCTGATCAAGCTCGAGGAGCACTGGATGATTGACGAGCCGCGCGAGGGGGAATACGACTTCTCCCGCTACGAGGAACTGATCGCGCATGCCGCCAAACTCGACCTCGGCGTTTACTTGGGCCTCACCTGCGAGCAGGCGCCTCACTGGCTCTACGAGAAACATCCCGACTGCCGCATGGTCCGACGCGACGGAGTCGTGGTGGTGATGGAGGGGCAGACGCCGGTCTCCGGGTCGGACGGAAAGCCCGGTCCGTGTTTCGACCACCCCGGCGCCATGAGCGACCAGCTCCGCTTCATCTCCGCCCTGGTCAAGACGCTGGGTCGTTTCGAAAACGTCGTCGTCTGGGACACCTGGCAGGAGGTCGGCTACTGGTCGGAGATGCTCGTCGGCGATCATGTGTGCTACTGCCCGCACACGCTGGCGGCCTATCGCGGCTGGCTGCGGGAGCGCTACGGCGATCTCGATCGGCTCAACGCTGCGTGGAGAAGTCGTTACGCCGATTGGGATGACATCCAGCCGGAACGCACCCATCGGTCGGTCCCAACGGTTCAAGAGACAGCATGGCGCACCTTCATGGACAACGTCCAAGTCGCCAATGTCCTGCGCGCTCGCGCCGAGGCCGTCCGTGCGGCTGACCCGCTGAAGCGGCCGGTCTTCGCCCATGTGGCCTGCCCCGCTTTCGGCGCTTCACAGGAGTGGACCTATGCGCGTACGCAGGATTTCTTCGGCACCTCATGCTATCCCGCGTGGTGGGGCAGCGGCCGCGACTGGGATGACGGGAACAAGCGTCCGTTCGAGCGTCATCATGCCCTTCTGACTGAGATGTGGGAGGGCGTCGCGTTCCGCTGCGACTATATCCGCTCCGCGAATCCCGGCCAGGGGCATGCCGGCGGCGCGCCGGTGTGGGCCGCGGAATTCCAGAGCGGCCCGGTGAGCACGGGATTTCACAAGGGCCGCGTCCCGTCGCGCGAGGACATCCGCCGCTGGATGCTGACGGCCGCGGGGTCCGGCGTCACGGGGATTGCTTTCTGGAATGCCCGCGCCGATATCATGGTCGCCGAAGGAAACGGATTCAGCTTGCTCGACAGCGTCGGAGACACGACGCCCCGGCTGGAGGAGGCGGAGCGGATTGGGTGCGCCTTGAACCGGCATCCTGAGTTGTTCGCCGAGGCGACGCTGCCGGAGGCCGAGACGGGCATCCTGGTGAGCGAGGACAACTATCAACTTTGCTCGGCGTTGGCACAGGGCGGGGGCAATCTCGCCTACAGCGTGCGCGGGTGGCATCGTTTGCTGTGGGAATCGAACGTGCTGATGGATTTCCTCAGCGCCGAGCACGACCTGGATCGCCTGAGCCGGTACAAGACGCTTGTCTTTCCGTTTCCGCTGGCGCTTTCAGAGACGCTCGCAGCCCGGCTCGCGCGCTATGTCGAGGAAGGCGGCAACCTGATATGCGAAGCCGCGCCGGGGCGCGTGGACGAGAACGCTTTCTGCAATCGCGGCGAGTTGTCGCCGTCCATGGCCGCGCTCTTCGGCGTGAGACAAGAGAGCTTCACGATGGTGCGGGAGCCCGACGGCGGTACGCGGTGGTCGCCGCCGGGGCGTACCTGGGGCGAGTATCTCGATGCACAAATACTTGAAGGCGACGGACCGCTGGTCGGACAGGTCTTGCGCGCGAACGTCTACCTGCAAACCTTCGACTGCCTCGAAGGCGCCGAGCCGGTGCTGCGCGCCGGCGATGCCGTGGCGGGCGTGCGGCGGCGCGTCGGCAAGGGCCAGGCCTGGCTGCTGGGCACGTACATCGGCCACAGCGGCACGGCATATCGGGACCCCGGCATTGACGCCTGCGTTCGGGCGCTGCTCGAGGCGTGCGGCGCGAGGCGCGAACACGAGGGGCGACTCGTCTTGCGCAAGCGGGTGCTCCCGAACAAGGAGGCATGGATTCTGACCAATCCCACCGCCTCGCTCGTTGTGGAACGCATCGCGGCGGCGGGATGGGCCCACGTGGAAGACCTGCTCGGGGGAGCCGTCGCCCGCAAGGGCGATGGCGTGGAAGTGTCCGTGGATCCGCTGGACGTTCGAGCGCTTGTTCTCAGTCGTTAGGGTCTATTCGTCGGCTGCGGGTGGCCGCCCCTCAAGACCGGCCAGCGAGCCGGGAACTCCGCGACGGAAGGCGAACGAGGGGGGATTCTTGCGAGAGATGTCCCGGAGCGATCAGTTCCAGTATGCGCGGTGGGAGAGCCGGTCGGCGGGCTTGAGAAGCCATTCCTCGCGGCGGAAGCGGACGCGAATCCGAAGGGGAACATAGGTGGGCCTCGCCTTGGCTTGCGGCGACATTCTGTTGGGGCGGGCCGGCGCATGATCCGGCGGGGGCGCGTTCACGCGCGTGATTTTCCGCACCTCGGTGAAGCGTGCTTTCTCGGCCAGGCGGCGGCACCGCGAAGAAGCGGAACTCAGACGGAAGGCGAGCGTACCCACAAGCACTGCCACGGCGGAGGAAAGGCAGGCGAGGCCGACGAAGATAAGCGTGTTTCCAAGCAGTTGAGCCATGATGGACCTGTATACTCCAATGAACGTCTTCCGGCCGGCGCCTTATGAATCGCAAAAGGCGGGCCGAAGAGCCGCCTATGCAGCCGAGATGCCGCAACCCCTGTTTTAGTATGTAGATAGAACAACTCCGAGATGCGTCCACACGATGAGGCGTGTTGATAGTTGTGGACACCCACGGTCCGACCAGGCCCGAAAGCCATTGTAAAGTGCTTTATGGCAAGGGGTTAAAGGTGGCCCGTACTTGAAATCCCTCCAAGCCCCATGCGTCCATGGAAATCAACACGGCGTGTTCTCGTGGGAAGAATCCGCCGCAAGGTGCGTGCGAACGGCTTCCGCGTCGGGGTGCTCGATGATGCCGCGTTCGGTGACGATGGCGGCGATGTATTCGTGCGGCGTCACGTCGAAGGCGGGACTGTACACGCGCACGCCCTCCGGCGCCGTCCGGCGACCGAAACCTTCGGTCACCTCTTCGGGCGCCCGCTCCTCGATGGGAATCTCGCCGCCGTTCGGAAGCGAGAGATCGAACGTGGACGACGGCGCGGCGACATAGAACGGAATGTCGTGCACCTTGGCGAGAAGGGCCAGGGAATAGGTGCCGATCTTATTGGCGGCGTCCCCGTTGGCGGCGATGCGGTCGGCGCCGACGATCACGCGCTGAACGCGCCCCTCCTTCATCACCTGGCCGGCCGTGTTGTCGCAGATGAGCGTCACGTCAATCCCCGCGCGCATGAGTTCCCACGTCGTCAGCCGGGCGCCCTGGAGCAAGGGGCGCGTCTCGTCCGCATAGACACGGATCCGCTTGCCCTGTTCGTGCGCCGTGAAGAGGGCCGCCAGGGCCGTCCCGTACTCGGCCGTGGCCAGTGCGCCCGCGTTGCAGTGCGTGAGCACGCCGTCGCCGTCGGCGATCAGCTTGACCCCATTTCGGCCGATGGCGCGGCACATCCGCGCGTCTTCGTCGCGAATGGCGACGGCCTCCTCCAACAGGCGGCGCTTCAGCGCCTCCGGGGGCAGGCGGGCGTTCCGTTCCGCGGTTTTGACCATGCGTTCCAAGGCCCAGAACAGGTTGACCGCCGTGGGGCGAGACCGGCCGAGGTCGTCGGACACCTCTTTGAGCCGCTCAATCAAAGTCGTTGACGTGTCGGCAGATACGTCACGGATCCCTAGAACCGCGCCCATGGCCGCCGCGATGCCGATGGCTGGCGCGCCCCGAACGCGCAGGGAACGAATGGCCTCGAAAACCATTTCGGGATCGCGGCATTCCAGGAAAACGAGGTTCGCGGGCAGACGGGTCTGGTCAATGAGACGAAGGACTCCGTCGAGTCCGCCGATCCATTCGACGGGACGAAGGCTCATTCGGCATATCCTCCCTGTCTCTCGGCGCGCGGAAAGCGGGGACCGGAAGAAAAACTTTTTTCGGCAGAACCGCTTGAACATCCTATTACTCCATGCTATCATACGCAACCACGCCAACGGTTCGACGCGCATGAAAGCACAAGGAGCCGGCGAGTGCCCTATGCTATTCGTGTTAAAACGGGGCTTGAGGAAGGGGAACTGTATCCCCTCTTCGAAAATCGGGAGATGACGATCGGCCGCAACCCTACCAACAACATCTTCGTCCACGACAAGAACGTATCCCGCGAACATTGCCAGATCGTTGTAACCGCCGACGGCGTGTTCCTGACGGACCTGCAAAGCACGAACGGCACATTCGTCAACGGCGAGAAGGTCGCTCAGTGCACGTTGAAGTCCAGCGACGAAGTGCGCGTCGGCACCACCCTCCTTCAACTCGAGGAAGTGGACGATCACGGTCGTCCCATTACCGAGACCGCGTTGATGGACTGACAAGCCCCCCTTTTTCGCCCGCCTCTCGCGCATTCACGACTCGGCCGACGCCCGCCGTCTGATTCGATTCAGCAGCCGCAAGAAGCGCGGATCGTCTCGCACGCTCGCCAGGTCGGGATCGCCCGTCATGTACTCCGCGTCGTCGTACCCGAGTATGATGGCGCGTTCCATGGCGGAGAACGCCTCGTCGCGTTTTCCCGTCAGAACGCAACTGCACGCCAGGTTATAGAACGCCGTAGGGTCCGAAGGGCGCAGACGCGCGAGCCGCCGATCGATGTCCAACCCCTTCTCGTAATCGCCCAACCGCGTGTAGGCGTGCCCGAGCAGGATGAGCGCGTCCTCGTTGCAGGGGTCCTCCCGGACGACGTCTTCCATGAAACCGATCTCGAACCTCTCGTCGTCGCCGCCGACGGAATCCAGCTTGAAGGTCTTGCGTCTCAGCGAGAGCCGGGGATCGCGGCGCGGCGCGAAACGCTCCCGGTCAGCGAAATTCTTCCGCGACGGTTGATTCATGATTCGATCTCTCCGTCCGTATCCTCATGCGCACGGCACCGCAGCATTCGACGCCGCCCCGCGCGCGTCCATTCTTCAATTCTCAAACCCCGCACACGCTTTGTCAAGTCTCCGACACCACGCGACACGCGGCGCAGCGGGTCTCCGGCATCATATTGTCGTAGGGCGCCAGGTCGCGAATCTTCGCCACGGCGGCCTCGTCGAGTTCCGCGCCGCACCCCGAGCACCGGAACGGATTCCCGATCCTGGCGGCCTCGCTGTCCACATCGCCGAGGAGCGCTTTGCCGAGTCCGAAATCGAGCGGCACGGGCGTGCCGAGTTCCTTCGTCACGCGCAGCCCTCGCGCGATCATGCGTCGGCACTCCTCCAGCGACGTCTGGCGAAGTTTCATGCGCTCGCTCGATTGCGACGCGACAAACCGATCGAAAGACGACCGGCTCATGTCCACACGAAACGCAGCCCGGTCAATGCCGCGCTTCCAGAGGCTCACGACGGTACTGAACACCTTCAGGCGTCCGTTCGGACGTCGCCGCGCAACGATAACGACCACAATACCCGCGGGGTTGGCCTCGCTGATCAGCGCGCGGTAGAGCGGCGGTTCCTCGTCGGTCTTTTCCGTCTTCGCGACGCCGATGTCGGGGGTCTGCTCGCGCGGGATTTCGACGCCGGCTTTGCGCATTTCGAACAGGATGCGCTTGATGAGTTTCTGAAGGGAGCGGTCGGCCGAGTTCAGCAGGTCGGTAAGCAACGGCACGCCGGCCGCCAGGGGAATTGCGCCGATCGCGTCCGCGGCGGCCGCCGCGTTCTCGGGGTTTTGACGCGCGAGGATGTCCAGAAAGCCCACCGCATTTTCCTTGAAGCGTGCTGCCGCGTCGTGCATCGTCAGGTAGCGATCGGCCGGTTCCATGCCGGCGGCATGGGCCGCTGCTTCCTCGGTACGGCCCTCGGCCAGCAGCGCCGGCGCGTAGGACGGTAATTCCTTCCTGACGGCTTCGGCGTCGGGAACGCCCATCGCGAAGACGTCCGGATCCACGGGCTGCCCGAGCGAGGCGAGAATCTCGTTGGCCAGGACTTTCGTTCGCGCGCTCATGTCGGCGTCGAAGACCACGGCGTTCAGATTGTCCACGACGTCCGGTCCCTTGCAGCGCGCCAAGAGCCATCCGACGACGGCGCGCGTATCGGCGTTGTCCGAACCGATATGTTGAAACAGGAAGTGAAGCGAGGCGCGCGGGTGCGTCTCGATTTCCGCGAGCGCGTCGGCAACCGCCTTGTCGTCCAGCAGAGGCAGCGCTTCGACGATCTTGCCCACCAGCCGCTCGATCGGGCTCGGCGCGTCTCGGCCCGCGCCGCCCGCCAGAGCGCCGTCGGATAGAATGTCTTTCGGTTTATCGCGACCCATCTATGGTTCTCTTCTCCGTCAAAGGGTTCATTCGCGCGGCGGTGTCCGCCATGCGCTTCGACGCTTCAACGCCGGCGTTTGCGCTTCCGTGGCCGGCGTGTCCGGGACTTGCGTTCGGCCCGATCCTCCTCGCGTCTGAACCGCTGGAAATCGAAGCGCGCGCTCAGTCGCTTGAACGCTTCTACAAACAGCTTCATCATGGCGAGGATTCTCTTGCGAAACTACGGCGTCAAGGTCAGAACATCCAGGTTGAGCCTGAAGACGATCAACTGCGCGACGGCCAGAGCCGTGACCGCGGCGGCGACCCAGCCGCGTCCTCGGTCGAGAGTCCGCAACGCCTCGGCGGCGGATATAGCTCCCAGCGGCATTATGAACATCCAAAGCCGCCCGCCCTCGCCCAGATTCTTGCCGGACAGATTCAACACAAGAAACACAGCGATCAATGTCCAGGGAAGCAGGGAAGGCGCGGTACTCGGGCGGTTCAACCACCAACGGCGTCCGTCGCGCACGGCCTGCCAGGCCATGAGCGCGGTTGCGACGATCCCGGCGAACAGCGCATACTCCACCGGGTTGAACAGCGTCCACGCAATGTACGACCTCGGAAATCTCTCGGCGAAGGTGCCATGTTGAAACAGGCACAGATGCCATACGCCGTACACATCGTAATCGAAAAGCGTCATTGGGAGCAAGGACGCAACGAGGAACCCGCCGAGCCCGCCGAGTGCGATGCGCAGCCACACGCCGCGATCGGACGGCGTTTCGCCCTCGGCGGTTTCTTGCCACAGCTTCAACAACGAGGACACGCCCATCAGCGCGACGACCGCGAGGAAGGCGAGTGTCATGAACATGCCCAGACAAAGAACGGCGCCCGCCACGACGGCCCAGGCGACGCGTTTGGTTCGAAGCGCCTTCAGCCACGTATAGAATGATCCCATCGCCAGAAGCGGAAACAGCTGATCGGGATAGGGACCGAACAGATGCAGACTGGGAATGGCCAGCGCCAGTCCGGCGGCGAGGAGGCCCGTTTCGGGGGAGTGAAGCTCCCGTCCGATCAGGTAAACGAACACCAGACTCAGTGTCACCACGATCCGGTAGAGAAACGCCGCGGCCCATATGCCCGCCACCTGGCCCTCCGAAAGCGAGCGGCGGGCGATTTGCTCGGCCAATGCATGAACCTCGGAACGCGACCGCGAATCGCCCGGCAGAAACCGCCGCGCGACTCGCGGGAAGACTTCCATGGTTCGGTTGACGGCATAATGGAAGAGCACCGGCCCCGGCGGGTGGTCGGACAGGTGCCCCATGCCGGACGGGTCGTCCACCGTCAGGCGCGAGATTCTCTCGCGATAGTTCGCCAGGTAATCGCCGACGTCGCGGATGTTCAGCGCGTCGGTATAGTAACCGCCGATCCACGGAACGACGGTGCGCGGAAGCGATTCCATCGCGCCGTCCGGCCCCGCGCCACCCACATTCAGGGCGATGCCGAAGCCGAGGGCCAGCACTCCCGCCAGGCAAATGGCTTCGCGCCGCCGCGTCCGCAATCCCGCCTTGAGGCACAACGCCAGAAGCGCGCACAGCAGCAACACCAGGATGATTGCGGGCGCGACAACCAGCCACGGTGCCGATTTCTCGTAGTACGACCACGTCCACTCGCCCGGGATGCCGATCCGCCACAAACGCCCGCCGACAAGGATACAAACGACAAGCGTCAGCGCCGAAAGCGCGGCCAGCCACCACACGGCCGCGTCGCCCGAACAAGCGCGGGGACGTCGCGGCGAAAAAAAGCGGGCGCGTTCGTTACGGCCGCCCGCCTTCCGCCGAAGACAACGCATCGTCCGTGCGCGCAACGCATCACCTCTTGAAGATGTCCTTCGCGTCCTTGATGAGATCGTCACCCGTCTTCTTAAATTCTTCGCCGGTTTTCTTGACGTCCTCGGCGATCCGCTCGCCCGTTTCCCGGGCGGCTTCCGCGGCGGCCTTCGCGTCTTCGCCCGCCTGCTTCACGCTCTCCTCGATTGCCTGCGCGGCTTGAGATATCTTCAGCGTGTCCTCGATGGGGCGCACGACGCCCAGCAGGATCTCGCGCGCGATCGCGTCGGGCGGCACGCCGTTGCCGTCCTTGTCGGCAATAGGAGGCAGCTCCAATGTCGGGAGAGAAATCTTCACCGCGGCGCCCATCGTAGCCACGGTTGCTTCTGCGTTCGTGATTTTCACCGAGTCCACGCGAATCCGCGTTCCGCTCTCCCCGGAAGGCGGCGCCTCGGGTTCCTCCGGCGTAGGTTCTTCAGCCGCGTCCTTCTCCAGACCGTCCAGCAAGGCGCGGATGTTGGACTTGCCGCCCGCGAACTCGACGGTAAACTGAGGGCCGTCCACCAGGATTTCCTCGACGTGAATCTCCTTCGAGAGCAGCGCCATCGGGCGCACGTCAACGCGGATCAGGTCGGCCTGAAAAAGGGTGGGCTCTTTGTAGCCGGAAGGATTCCCGACTGCCATTCCCTCAAGCGTCAGTTCGCCTTTCAGGGGATAGACCGTGGCGTCGTCGAGGGTTGTCTCGACGTGCAGAACGCCCGGACCGATCCGTTCGAATCCGATCTTGATAATGGTCCCGAGGCGAGAGAGCACAATAACAATCGCCAGAACCGGCGCCAGAATCGCCGCGGCGACGATGATCAGCACGATCTTCTTCTTGCGAGTCATGGCATTTCCTTTCACGCGTCCGAGCCGCGCCCTGTCGGCCGATGCCGACCGCCGTCTCTAGTTGTAGAACCGCGAGCAACGCCTGTCAAGCGATGCAGGCGCCTTGACTCTCTCTCCGCGCGCTGATAGTTTTCACGTTCGGGCGGCCCCGCGTGGCCGCACGCGAACAACCGGGACCGGATTGAACCATGCAGATAACCGATGCCAGGGAATTCTTCACGCGAGCGGTCTGCGGCGCCGTTCCGACCGTGCCGTTGGCCCTGTATCGTGCGTTCGCCTTCCCTGCAGCCCTCGCTTACGGAGCGGCGGTGAGGCTGCGACGGGGCTTGTACAAGACCAACCTGATACGGCCTCGTTCGCTGGGCGCGCCGACAATCAGCGTGGGGAACGTGACCGCGGGGGGAACGGGCAAAACGCCGATGGTCGCATGGATCGTTCAATGGCTGGCCGAGCAGGGACTGCGTCCGGCGATCCTGAGCCGAGGCTACGGCGCCGCCCCGCCCGGCGAGGAAGACGGCGGGAACGACGAAGCGGCGGTGCTTAGGGAAGCGCTTCCCGGGGTTCCGCACTACGCGGATCCCGACCGAGTCCAAGCGGCCGGTACGGCAAAGGCCGAAGGCGCCGATTGCCTTGTGCTGGACGACGGATTCCAACATCTTCGCGTCCGACGCGACGTCAATATCGTGCTGTTGGACGCGCTCGACCCGTTCGGCGGCGGGCGGCTTCTGCCCGCGGGATTGTTGCGCGAGCCCCTTGCGTGCCTGAAAGACGCCGACGCGATCATTCTGACCCGAACGGACTTGGCGGCCCCTGAATTCCTGGGACGTCTTCGCGAAAAAGCGGCGCGGCTCGCTCCGCGCGCTGTTCCGTGCGACACCCGCCACCGGCCCGTGCGTCTGGTCTCTCCGTCAGGCGATCCGCCGGAACCGCCTGAGAGCCTGGGCGGCCGCCGCGCGGCCCTCTTTTGCGGCATCGGGAATCCGTGGGGATTCGTCAAAACGGTCCGGTCCCTCGGCGCGGAGGTGGCGGCGGCGTGTTTTTTGCCCGACCATTTCGTGTATGATGATACCGGGCTGGCGTTCGCGGCCGCGCGCATGGCGGACGCCGGCGCGGAGATAATTTTGACCACGAAAAAGGACGCGGTAAAGATCGGCCGCCGCTGGAACGGGCCGGCCCCGTTGCGGTTGCTGGAGGTGGAAATCGAATTCCTCTGCGGCCGGGAACAGCTTGAAGGGTTGTTGAAGGACGTGATTGTCGGATGACTCGTCGCGCCACTTTCCGATACTTGATCGAGCATGCCGCCGCCA
>Ga0180438_10008595_pt1 | contig 12950 bp, 11 predicted proteins | sample SS_ome_12_FD_132455 | JGI IMG/M metagenome (GOLD analysis project Ga0180438, IMG submission 132455) | Hypersaline lake sediment archaeal communities from the Salton Sea, California, USA - SS_3_D_2 metaG | ecosystem: Environmental > Aquatic > Non-marine Saline and Alkaline > Hypersaline >...
AGGCCGCGATGAGTTCTCTCACCATTTCCTTGCCGTCGCCGTAAAGCATGAGAGCATTGGGGGCGGCGAAGAGTGGATTAGGAATACCCGCAAATCCAGGGCTCAAACTCCGCTTGATGATCATCACCGTTTGAGACTTGTCTACATCCAGAATGGGCATGCCGTAAATAGGGCTGGTTGTATCCTCCCTCGCAGAAGGGTTGACCACGTCATTGGCTCCGATTACCAAAGCCACATCAGCCTCGGGAAAAGTATCGTTAATATCTTCCAAGGCAAAAAGCTGATCGTAAGGGACGTCGGCTTCTGCTAGCAGCACGTTCATGTGGCCTGGCATGCGTCCTGCCACCGGGTGAATTGCATAGCGAACCTCTGCCCCTTTTTCCTGAAGAAGGTTGGCCAGATCCCGGACCGAGTGCTGTGCCTGGGCTACGGCCATGCCATATCCTGGCACAATGATTATTAAACGTGCCGTTTCGAAGATCATGGCCGCTTCTTCAGCGCTGGCGCTCTTGACTTTGCCTCCGTATACCTCATCAGCAGTGGCGGTTTCTGCAGTGGGTCCAAGAGTGCCGAATAACACGTGAGCCAGAGACCTGTTCATGGCTTTACACATGATACTGGTGAGGATCAGTCCTGAGGCACCGACCAGAGAGCCAGCGATGATCAGCACGTTGTTGCCGAGGACAAATCCAGTAGCGCAGGCTGCCAGCCCAGAGTAGGAATTGAGCAAAGCAATTACCACCGGCATGTCTGCACCACCGATCGGTACAGTGAGCATTACCCCGAGAATTGAGGCCACAGCCACCAGCAAACAATAGGCCCAATAACCCGTAGGGTTTATTACCACAAGTGCTCCCAGTGCCATGGCTGCCAGGAACAAGGTTCCGTTGATCGTTTTTTGTAAGGAATCGCTTTTGGGCTGCCAGCGGAGGACTCCCTGCAATTTTCCCCAGGCCACCATACTACCGGTAAAAGTAGCAGCACCAATGAGACCACTGGCTGCAGTGGCCACGTAAAGCTGGGTTGGCGGTACGTTGGTCAACGCTCCTGGGGCTAGGAGGGCCGTAGCGGCAACCAAAGCGGAAGCGCCGCCGCCAAAACCATTGAAAGCCGCAACCATCTGGGGCATGGCGGTCATCTCGACGGTGAGGGCCAGATAAGTGCCTATGGCTCCTCCTACCACCAAGCCAATGATGATGAGTTGAAAGGTAACGATTTGCTGGTCCAGTAAAGTGGCCACCACCGCCAGAAGCATGCCGAAGGCACCAATCAAATTGCCGCGAGGTGCAGTACGGGGAGAGGCCAACCCTTTAAGGCCGAGAATGAAGCAAACCGAGGCAACCAGGTAGACTATGTTGATCAGGCTAATTCCCATTATTTTTTCTTCTTGAACATCAAGAGCATCCGATTGGTGACCAGAAAGCCTCCCACCACATTGATGGTGGCCATGATAACCGCTGCACAACCAAGAACAGCGGCTACGGTAGATTCCTTGGAGCCCGCTGCCACAAGAGCCCCAACCACAGTGATACCGGAGATGGCATTGGCTCCTGACATAAGGGGGGTGTGCAGAGTGGGGGGTACTTTGGTGATTACCTCGAAGCCGACAAATATGGCGAGGACAAAGACGGTAATGTAAATGATGAAAGCTTCCATGATTATTTCTTTCTATCCTAGAGCATCCAAGACAGCCTGATGGACCAATTTTCCTCCGTGTGCAACCATTGCTCCTTTGGTAATTTCGTCCTCGAGATCCAGTTCCAACTTTCCTTCCTTGACCATGTGAAGAAGAAAAGTTGAGATGTTTTTGGCATACATCTGGCTGGCATGCACGGGAACCTCTGCCGGAATATTCAGTGGACCAATTACAATCACTCCTTTATGGACAATCTTTTCACCGGGCTTGGTAACGGCGCAATTGCCTCCCTTGTCGGCAGCAATATCCACAATAACCGACCCTGGCCGCATGGAGGCCACTACTTCCTCTGAAATTAAAACCGGAGATTTCTTCCCCGGGACCGCTGCAGTGGTAATGACTACGTCTGAATTCTTGATGCGCTCGGCCATGAGTGCTTGCTGGCGCTGGTAGAAGTCTTCCGATTGGGCCTTAGCATAACCGCCTGAATCTTGTGCTTCCTCTGTTTCCAGTTCTAACTGGACAAATTTGGCTCCTAAACTTTCCACTTCTTCCTTTACCACCGGGCGGATGTCAAAAGCCTCCACCACAGCACCTAAGCGACGGGCAGTGGCAATGGCCTGCAGTCCTGCCACACCAGCGCCAAGTATGAAAACACGGGAGGGAGTGATGGTGCCGGCAGCTGTCATGAACATGGGAAATAGTTTGGGGGAAGCATCTGCCGCAGCCAGGACGGCCTTGTAGCCAGCAATAGTTGCCATGGAACTGAGGGCATCCATACTTTGGGCCCGGGTGGTACGAGGCATGAGCTCCATGGAAAAGATGGTGAGCTTGCGCTCAGCCAACTCCTTCATGATCTCAGGCTGGGCCAGAGGTTCGGTGAAAGAAATGAGAGTGGAACCTTCCTTTAGTGCATCTAGGTCGGCAGCTGGAAAATCAGGGTAAGATCCTGGCCCCCGAACCATGAGGACTATGTCTGCCTGGGCCAAAAGACTATGGCGATCTTGTTCAACCCGGGCGCCTTGAGCCTCGTAGTCTTTATCTGGACTATTGGCGCCCTCACCAGCCCCTGCCTCAATTGCCACTTCAAGGCCTGCCTTGATCAAAGCAGAAACAGCCTGGGGAATGAGCGCTACTCGTCTTTCTACCGGATAGATTTCTTTGGGGACAGCAACTAACATTTTCATTCTTCTGAGGATATTTTTAGAGTTGAAGCAGCTATCGAAAATAGTAGGATTTGTTGAAACGGTCAACCATTAAATTGGCCCAATGAACGTTTTTTTCTTTGAAGTTACAGATAGTTAACAGTTTCACAAAGTCTTTTAACTTTACTGACAAAAAATTCTGTTCGCCAAGAGAGATTTTGGCTTCTGACCCATTACCTATTACCTATGACCTAAAACCTTCGACAGGCTTAATTAATGCTCATCCAAAAACGGCCGTTTTCAGATGAGCGCGATGAGGTGTCAGCGCTCAGCCATGAGCAAAATACATGTAAAAAGAAGATATTAAACTGATCCCGCCTGGGCGGGACTGATTGCTGACAGCTCTATCCGGAAATCTCGGATTTCCGGATGGAGATTAATTACAGCTGCCCCTCTTGGTGAATTCGCGGAAAGAGATCTGAGTTTCGTAGCACTTTTGATCGATGTAATCCAAGACAGGCATGAACTCATGGGGTGGGACGAATCCGGAGAGCATAGTTATGGGCTCGCTCTTAGAGTCTAGAAAGACGAGAGATGGATAAGCAGAGATGCCGAAAGCTTGTGTAAGCTCGAGATTTGAGAAGGACTTGCCATTGTATCTAACCCGGCTTTGTGAATTTTCCGCGTTAAGACGCACGTAGACGAAATTATCCGAAAGCATCCTGGCGACTTTTTGGTCCCCTATGGTCTCTTTCTGGAATTTTTTGCAGAAAATGCACCAATCAGCGTAGAATTCAATGAAAATGGGCTTGTTCTCAGTTCTGGCCTTGGCAAGACCGTCGTCGAAAGCAAGCCATTTAGTTGGCAAATCTTTTTGCTGCCTCTCTGACGCGCTAACTTGCTCTCTCGCGGTTTCGTCCCTAGCACAGGAAGGGCCGGCTATGAGAAGTAATGCAATAAACAGCAGGGTGAAGGCCGAAGGCATATTATTCATAAGTACTTGTTTTTAAAATTATTTAATCTAATAAACCGTATCTACTATTAGCAACCAGCCAAGTATTCTAACCCCCGAAGCGTCTAAAGGCTAGACTGATTAAAGATAAGCAACGTGGCTCATCTTTGCAAGAAAGCTAGTCAAAAGTCACTTTTGCCGTAAAGGGCTACTATTCCCTGGGAGGCCAAATCGGGGATGAGGAGTTCCAGCCCCTGGTAGCTCGGCAGTATTTTGCTGAAACCGTAAACCAGATAAAGTGCCTTCGGTTTGGCTTCCGCAGCTATCTTGGCAGCAAACAGATCGTGGAGGGTTATGTATGTATAAAAGATATCGATTTCCTCAAACCTGACGTTTGCATTCTTTTCTATTTGTTCATAAGTAGCAGGCTCCAGGGAATTACCGCGGAAAAGGGTAATATTGTCCATTGGTTGTATCAGATTTGCACTTTGAAGTTTATGGCTTAGTTCTTCTTTTCTCGGGTTGTATTCGGCAAGGATCTCCGGGTCAACTTCGATGCCCAAAGAGAGCTTGACAAAATAGCTCATCAAGACATTCACTCTACCATCAGCACACCCCAGATCAAGAAAAAGGGTACGGTTGGCATCAATCAAGGAGAGACGCTTCAGTTCATCTATGCACCTTGCGAACTTTAGGAGGTCTGTAGATTTCCGGTAACCTTCATGCCCCACATAGCCAACCTTACAATTGTCATAGTATCTGGCGATTAGGTCTACGGTCTTGCTTAAGCGGAGTCTGTCCATAGAGATTGCTTTCAGGGAATGATGGAATGTAGGAATAGTGGAATGTTGAGGAGGAAACGAGAACTATATTTATCCTTAATTTGTTGAGCCATTATTCCATCAATCCAATGTTCCTGTATTCCACTTAGGGTTTCGCCCTAAGTCGCTTCTTGATTGCCTCGTGAAGAAAAAACAATGTATCCAGTTCTTCTCCCGCACAGGTTTGCAAACCAATCAACTGTTCCCTCGTCAACTTCTTCTGCAATTTTTCGCAGATGTAGTTCACGCAAAGTACGTGGCGGGCTGTGAGCTTGCAACCGTTTTTTCCGAGAAAATAACAGCTGTTCCCAACAGGTTCATGATTGTGCAGGGAACCACCCAAAAGTAGATTTATCAGCAGAAGTACCGCGTCATATTTGTTCTCTATACCGGCACCGCAACAACTTCCCCCTTCCTTTTCCTCGCAGTTTCTACATTCGGCTACAACCCCGAGGCTCAACATGGTCTGGTTCGTGTTTTCGATGCAGTCTCGGAGCTTTCTCAGGAAAGCATGGATTGAGGCATCTTGCATCAATGAATGGCCACAAACCTGGTATAGGTGATGGGCATGATCGATCTTTTCTTGAATGGCTGAGGAGTGAAGCTTTTTTGAGCTATCTTTTTGCATTAATCCTGACTTACTTCTTTTTTCGTAAGATCCAAAAATAACCTATTTGGCCAGATTTTGAAATGTCGAACTGCGTATCTTACGAGGTGCCCGTCAGTCAGTGGTATTGCCGGGAAAGATTTTTATACAGCAGGCTCAAGTAGCGGGATCCCAGTTTACCGTGGCTGGTATAGTATTTTCCTCTTTTGAATGTTCTAATTGACATCCTTCTGTCTCTGTAAAATAATAAATTGAATAAGCAGCCGAGGGGGTGCCCAGCAGGGCTGAGATCATACCCCTTGAACCTGATCCAGTTAGTACTGGCGAAGGGATCGGCTGAGAGTTTTCGCGCATCTCCTTAGGCTGCTCTTTTCAGAGTGGCCTTTTTATTTAGGAGGAAGCACCATGACGCAATTAGAGTCAGCTAGGCAAGGAAAGATTAGCCCGGAGATGGAGAAGGCAGCCGCAGCTGAAAATGTAAAGGCAGAAAAGCTGCGACAGCTGGTTGCTTCCGGTCGAGCGGTGATTCCGAAGAACAAAAAACACCAATTTGATCAGATCTTAGCTATTGGTGAGGGATTGCGTACCAAGGTGAACGCCAACATCGGCACCAGTGGCCCCTGTTGTGGTGTGCAGCAAGAGATTGAAAAATTGGAGGTTGCGGTTGCTGCTGGTACTGATTCGGTGATGGATCTTTCGACAGGTGCGGACTATGTCGAAGTACGCCGAGCAATGTTAGATCGTTCTCCTGTGATGGTCGGAGCAGTGCCAATTTACGCAGTGGCAACCAGGTTGCGCCTTGAGAGGAAACCGCTGGCCACAATGGATGTTGACGACCTGTTCAGGAGTATTGAAGACCAATGTGCTGAAGGGATCGACTACATTACGGTCCATTGTGGAGTGACCAGGGAAGTAGTCCGCCGGCTAGAGCACTTCCAGCGGATCATGCCAATGGTCAGCCGAGGAGGCTCCATCCTCATGCACTGGATGGAGAAGAACGATAAGGAAAATCCTCTCTACCAAGATTTCGGTGTACTGTTGGACATTGCTTACACCTATGATGTCACCTTGAGCTTGGGCGATGGTTTTAGGCCAGGAACCGTGGTTGATGCCACTGACGGGCCTCAGGTGGAGGAACTTATAGTCATTGGTGAGTTGGCCAGGCGAGCCAGAGAGAGGGGAGTTCAGGTGATCATAGAGGGGCCTGGACACGTTCCTCTGAATCAAGTGGTTGCTAACGTGATTATCGAAAAACAGATCTGTGATGGGGCGCCTTTTTATCTATTGGGGCCTCTGACCACGGATATCGCCCCTGGCTACGATCACATCACTGGCGCCATTGGCGGAGCCATCGCCGCTGCAGCCGGTGCTGATTTTCTTTGCTATGTCACTCCAGCGGAGCATCTCTGCATACCGAACGCAAGCGATGTCCGCGCTGGGGTGATGGCCTCCCGAATTGCCGCTCATTCAGCCGATATTGCCAAAGGAGTTATGGGAGCCTTAGAGCGTGATCGGCAAATGTCCATCTATCGCCAAAAGCTGGATTGGGAAGGAATGATGTCACAGGCTCTAGATCCTGAATGGGCCAGGCAGCGTGTGAGTCTAAGTTCTGACGAGGAAACCTGCACCATGTGTGGCGAATTGTGTGCGGTCAAGCTTTCTCAGCAATTCAAAAAAAAGTTCTCTAACTAACCCTGACTTTCTGGTGTCTCGGCTATGCTGTGATCAGGGAGCTGAGAACTTTCAGATTTCTTCTGTCTTCTTTTAGATCTTTTCCTTTAGGCGTTTCTAGTACCATTGGGTGGTTTTGGAAACGTGGATCGTTAAGGAGGAGGCGGAAACCCTTTAGCCCTATTTCCCCTTTGCCTATGTGCTCGTGGCGGTCCACCCGCGAACCCAATAAACGTTTGGAGTCGTTCAGGTGAAAGAATTTAAGTCGCTGCAGACCGATTATCTGATCAAAGAGAGAGAAAGTTTCTGCATAGGTTTCAGGGGTGCGAAAGTCATAGCCGGCAGCAAAGGCATGGGAGGTATCGAAGCAGACTCCCAGGCGGTCTCTGTATCGAGACTCTCTCAAAATGAAACCAATTTCCTCGAATTTGGAGCCCAGATTGGTGCCTTGCCCTGCAGTGGTTTCTATGAGTACCGATACAGTGCTGGTTTTCGAGAGAGTTATGGCAGAGTCTAGATTGTGGACGAAGCTTTCGAGGCCGGCTTCTACACCTTGACCTCGATGGGACCCAGGGTGAGTGATAAGAAAGGGAATTTCCAGTACGGCAGCTCGCACCAGTTCATCGGCAAAAGCAGTTACTGATTTCTCAACTGTTATCTGGTCTGGGGCGGCCAAATTGATGAGATAAGAATCGTGGGCTGCCACAACAATACTGCGGTTCTTTTGCCATTGCAGACGAAAGTTTTCAATCATCTCGGCAGTGAGAGGAGGAGTCTTCCACTGCCTCTGGTTACTCAGAAAGATCTGCAGAGCTTCACCTTTAACCTTTCGGATTCGAGTGAAAGCCAGATGGAGGCCACCGGCAATGGACATATGAGCTCCTAACAAGGGCACTTCAGTCTCCTCCAAAATTTAGTCATTTTCGATGTTAAGACTCTTGTTCTGAAACTCAACCCCGGGAAAGTCTCTTCCCCAAAAGGCAAACCCTAAGGTGCCGGCAACACCAAATGAGAAAGCGACTAAAAAGTTTGTCTTGGGGCTTATAAGCCAGAGAAATGCACCGCCGAAGGCTGCAATGGAAACGAACACATCTCGCATCAGATAGTACAGGCCGAACATACCTGCCTTGCAGTTTTCTGGGGCAAGATCCATAATCAGTGCCTTACGCGTGGGCTCACCGAATTCTTTGAAACCTCTCAAGATAAAGGCGAAGACCAGCCAGTTGAAAGAATGGCAGAAGAGAAGGGTGAGGGGAAATAAAGTGAAAAAAACAAACGTCATGACCACGAAAGGTTTTTTTGTTGTCTTATCAGCAAGATATGCGACAGGCACATAGACGAGCACCGCCGTGGCCATCTCAATGCTGGTTAGGATACCAAACTGAAGAGCGGAAACAGGCGAGGAAATGGTCTTCATACACCAGACAACGACAAAGGCATAAGGTATTTGCTCGCAGTAACGCACAAGAATGTCGGACACCAGAAGCCGTCTGAGGTTAGGAGCCATTAGGCGGTATAGTTTCAAGGGGTTCTTCTCCGGTACATATAACCACTTGTCTCCGGTTTTTTTCCCTGGCTCATCTTCGATGAGCTTTTGCTGCAGGACAATTGCTAAGAAGGAAAACAACAGAGCAGCAACAAAGGCCGCCCGAACTCCGTCTCGCTCCCCCCAGATTCCAATGCAAACACCCCCCAGCACAGGGCCCAGGGCCATGGGAATTCTTCGCACCAAAGAATGCATACTGACTCCCATGGTCCTTTTTCTCATGGGCAGCACTTTGGCAATGAGACTCATAGTGGCGGGAAGAGAGATTGCTGACCAGGAAATAAAAAGAACGGCCCCAAGCAGAACTGCCTGCCAGGCGGGATATATGATGACAATCAGGAAGCCGCACATAGCGACAGTATTGAATATGAGCAGGGCTCGTTTGGTGCCAAAGCGGTCAGAAAGATACCCTCCAGGAAAGGAGTAGAGGGCGGAAAGCAGGTTATCCATGCCGTTTAGCAACCCGATGGACAGGGCACCGCCCCCTAAGGCCAGTAGGTAAATGGGGAGAAACCTCTCGGCCATTCGCTCTCCCATACCCACAAGAATCACCATGAAAAGCACGCCCACTGTGCTTCTGGTGAGACCCAAAAAATCGGAGACACGGGCTACCCGCGCCATAAAGCTATCCTTTCAAAAAAAACAGCGATTTAAGTACGAATGCTTTGGAAATCAGCATAGTTTCAAATTATCTTTTGGTTTTTAGACCTTCCTGCGCAACTTATTCCAATATATCAACTAAACACTTTGCGGTTAAGTAATGTAAGATTAAACTAACTATATCGGGTTCGTCCGGCAACTGCATTCTTGGGTGTCATTCTGAGGATTCCCGCAAATGGCCGTAAGGCGAGGGATCTCATCGATTAGGATGAGCAGAGATTATTATACTAGTAGGTGACGGTTAAGTGACAAGACAAGGGAGATTACGGTTATTTGAGCAGGTTGATGTTTATCCGGTAACCTGCGAGCGACTTTCTGAGGGAAGGTCCAACCTGGAGGTCCTCGAGGCGGTGATCCAGGGAGGGTCAAAAATAATTCAGCTAAGAGAGAAAGAGTATCCCAAGAGGGATCTCTACAACCTGGCCTTGAAGTTCAGAGAGATTACCACCAGAGGCAGGGTTTTGCTCATCATCAACGATCATGTGGATATCGCCCTTGCAGTTGATGCGGATGGTGTTCATCTAGGCCAGGAGGATTTGCCATTGCAGGTAGCGAGAAAGCTGGCGCCGGAGTTGCTCATTGGAGCCTCTACCCACTCTCTCCAACAAGCCCTACAGGCTGAAAAGGATGGGGCCGACTACGTCAACATTGGTCCCATATTCCCAACCAAGACAAAGGATGGGGTGGGACGTTCCTTGGGCCCTAAGGCAATCAGCGAAATGAGCCCGAAGATTAAAGTACCCTTTACCGTGATGGGGGGAATAAATGCGGAAAATATTGATCAAGTTCTCGCCGAGGGCGCGCGAAGGGTGGCAATGGTTACGGCCATAACCAGAGCCGCTGACATAGCTGCAGAGGTTAGATCATTAAAGGAAAAAATGACTGTATTTTCAGGTAGTTAAATTCTTTGTGGGGAGTCTAAGGGTGATAGCTCAAGGACAGCTCAAATTATCAGAGTAGGATATCAGGCCAACTTGAGATAGGATCGGTTGAACGGACTATCTTCATTCCCGCCTCAGCGAATCTCTGAAAGGCCGCAATGGCCTGCTCGGTGTAATCTATAACTCCCGGAATGACAACTGGAGAAGAGCAGTCTTCTAGAAGATAGACTTTCTCAGCGAGCTTTTTGTCTGATACCTGCATTTCGCTTAACAGGTCGTCTATTGTCCAGGCAACACAGTGACTTTTGGCCTGCCCGGCAATAACAACGGCATCAAATTCCAAAATTTTGTTGATAAATCCCACATTTTTTTCAGCGATCTGCTCTCCTGTTGCGTCCTCTAAAACTTCTGGTTTGAGAACCGAGTAATTTTCGGTGAAGGGATTCCCTCCTTTCACTTGGAAATCGGGCTGGCTATGTCGAGCAATACTATGGAAAAAAATTGCTTCCTCTACGGCTGAAACCAGGGCATGGCCTATGCCGCCGAGCATGGCATGATATGGCCAAATGGTAAGATCATACTTGCCACCTTCTTTCAGCTGTCGGGTATAATGGCGCAAATATTCCTGGCCGTATGCCTCGTCGATATTCAGGCTAGATGAAAGTTCAGGGTTGAATTTCCAAACACCTTGCTCAATGTCTTCCAAAGTGACGAGTGTATAAGGTTCTGGGTGTTCTCCCTCGGCGTTTATAAGAAAAATGGAGTGAAAAATCTGCATGGCCTGATGGGTGTCCATGGTTGGGCATATTTCTGTAATAACACCCAAATTGCCATAGATGAATTCACACAATCTGCGATTATCATCTACGGCTCCCGTTCCTGAAGCACCGCCAACAAAAAGCTCAAAGTCTGGAATACAGAAGGTGTTCTGTACATCAACCAATAGCAGGGAAATCCGGAACTTGTCTTGAGAAGCGGGCTGGAGTAGGTGTTTTTTTGCCCATTTTTTAGCATCTGCCGCCCTCTGCTGATAAGCTACCTTCCATACTTCGCCAACTTTTCCAGGATTGAAGTGCGGGGGGATAGGAAGTTTTTGCCTTGCCATGGGTTCTCTCTCTGTTCATTAATAACCCTAATACTTAAATAATACATTATAAAGCTTAACAAATCCGAAATCTAAAATCCCAAATCCGCAATCGGAAATGTGAGCCTAATCCCATTTCCGCAGATCCAGGATGCGTTTGTCGGGCTCTCGAAGGTCGCTGACTTGGACAAAAGCCACATCAGCTCTGAGCTTCAGCACGGTGCGGATTTTTTCCTGAAGGGGGGAGACCAATCCCTCCTGAGATGAGTTTTGGTCTAACACTGCACAAAAGGTGAGTTTGTCGCGGTCTTGTTCACGCTCCACTACTGCCTGAGCCGCTTGAATCTCTGGAAAAGCAGCTAGCACCTCTTCCACCTGGGAAGGATGGATGAACATGCCTCGCACTTTGGTAACCTGATCTACCCTCCCTACAAGTTTCATAAGACGAGGCGAAGTACGGCCACAGGGACAAGGTCCGTCCTCATAATAGGAAAGATCTCCAGTGCCGAAGCGGATCAGAGGATAGACAGGATTTTCAAGCAAAGTCACCACTACCTCACCAACTTGTCCTGCTCCAAGTTGCTTGCCCGTTTCAGGGTCAACCACCTCTATGACTCGATAATCAGCGAAGTGCATTCCATTCTTTTCGCCACACTCATAGGCGATGGCTCCTACATCGGCGGTGGCGAGGAACTGGCGAACGAGAATACCATAATGTTCCTCGAACCGGCTGCGGCTTGCATCCGTTAGCATCTCACCTGCAGTGACCGCTATTTCTAAGCTAAAATCTCGGCGGAAATCCTTGCCCTCTTGTTCTGCTCCTTCAATGATGGCCTGGAGGAAACTGGGGACTCCGACATAACCGGTGAGCTGGAGCTCCGCCATGAGCTGAGCCTGAGTTTCAGTGTTGCCCACACCACCGGGGACTACGGTGCAACCAATGCCGCTCAGAGCCTCATCGCACATGAGCCCGCCCGGGGTTAAATGATAAGAGAAGGTATTAAGTACACGGTCTCCTGGGCGGAAGCCGGTATTGAAGAAAACTCCTTGCAACCTCCAGTAGTCGGCTTGATGTCCCTCGGGGTCAAAAATTGCTCCAGGAGAAGAATAGATTCGGCGAAGCTTGTCCAGCGCCACCCCCGAGAAGCCACCAAAAGGGGGAGAGGCTTGCTGGAGTTGGCGCATTTGGGCTTTAGGAGTGATGGCTAGTGACTGAAGATCTTCTAGGGAGCGAATGTCGGTGGGGCTCACTCCTGCTGACTGGAATTTCTCTCGCATGGCGGGGGCTTGTTGAAAAGCTGTCATAACTGCCCGCTGTAAGTAATTTTCCAGCAACTGTTTTTTCTCATCCCAAGGAAGAGTTTCTACCTTTTCATCGTAATAACCACTCAAGCGTTCATCTTTTTTCATGGTCTCATTCCTCGGTGTGCTGGATTTAACCGGTTGTGTATGGAGTACCGTTCAAAAGGCTCAGATAAAAAATATAAGCAAGGATCAACCTGGTCCCAGCTCTTTTTCGCTAATTTCCTGTTTGACTTGATCCTGGAGCGCTTGGAGCTGGGGGGTTATTTTCACAGGGTAGTTTGGGTTTCCCTCCAGGTCCTTGTAAATTTCCGGCAGTAGACTGAATTCCTCTCGAAAACGTTCTTGAATCTTGGGCAAAGGTTCCTGTGGGAGCAACCTTTTTCCATCTTGCATCACTGTTTCCAGCAAAGGTTCAGAATCAGCCACTTCCTCCTCTAACAAGCCGATTAGATCCCCCTTGAAAAAACCCTGTTCATCCCGTTGTCTAAAAACCTGCTTGGGACCCGCTAAGGAAACCTTGCCGCTACTCAACTTCAATACCGGTCTGCCGTTATACATGACCATTTTATAAGCCATATCAAGGTAGGGAGCATCGGCAGATACCCCCATTTTGGTGCCCACCCCGAATGCATCGATGATGGC
>Ga0180438_10008596_pt1 | contig 12949 bp, 11 predicted proteins | sample SS_ome_12_FD_132455 | JGI IMG/M metagenome (GOLD analysis project Ga0180438, IMG submission 132455) | Hypersaline lake sediment archaeal communities from the Salton Sea, California, USA - SS_3_D_2 metaG | ecosystem: Environmental > Aquatic > Non-marine Saline and Alkaline > Hypersaline >...
CGGAGAGCAAGGTAACGCGGGCGAACCTGCCCGAGGGTCTGAGAAGCTACGCGGAGCGCGCCCCACAGTTCGTGCGAGAGCACTATCCCGACGATCCGGAGATGCTCATGGCGGCGGGCCTGCTCACCACGGACTATGACACGGGTGTCGCGCTGATGAAGGAGGCTTTAGAGAAGGGCGGGGGGGGAGCCGTCTGGGCGGCCTATGCGGGCCTGCTCGCTTCGAGGCTGCCGGATTACCACCGTGTGGGAACGTGGGTGGTGGACCCGGCCGATCCAGATGCTGTGGCTCGCGTAGAGGAGAAGATTGCCGAATCTGGCGGGCCGACGAAGCTCGCGTGGGGAGAAGTCGCTGCCATCATGGAGGTGGCTCGCGAGTGGGCGGAGGCGGAGCCGGACAGCGGGATGCCGTTGGCGCTCGAGACTTACTACCTCTATGGCCTCCATAGAGACCAGGAGGCCCTGGAACGGTGGGAAGAGGCGGCGAGCCGGCCCGAGGTGGCGAGCCACCAGCAGGAGTTCCTGTGGGCCATCAGTGGCCTTCTGGTCGACATGGGGGAGCCTGAGTTGCAGGCGATCCAGTCCTCGTTCTCGGTCGCATTCGAACCGACCGAGGCTGTAACATCTGCTCCTCGGCACTGTGCCCGCATGGGGGGGTATGAGGGACGACTGGCGCGCCTTGAGGGCCGGCCGGACGACGCAATCCGCTGGTGGATGGCGACGGTCCAGTTCGGGCGGCATATGCAGCAGTCGGCGGACACGCTTATGGAGGGCTTGGTCGCAATCTCGGTGGAGGCGATTGGCGGATCGCCGGTATGGGTGTGGAAGCCTGACAGGGAGACCGGCATTCCCGACGGCCCGCTGCAGGGGGGGAGGTTGTTCCATGGAGAGCACCATGACTTGTTCGTCAGCCAGGCCGGTGAACAGGCCGCCGAACAGGTGCGCGACAGCATGGTGAGAGCGAAAGTGCGGTCGCAGCTCTCCAGGGAGTACTATAAGAGCTTCCAAGGCCCGCCCGAAGGGCAGCTTCGATCTATGATGCTCCGTGCGTACAGCTTCTGGTACGGATTGCTAGTGGTAGTGTCCCTGCTCGTGTTCGCGGGCGTCAGTCTGCGTGCCCGAAAGAGGGCGGACGAGGCGACGACTCTGAGCTGGCCTTGGCGGATGCTCCTCGCCTTGCTGGCGCTGGCGCCGGTGAGCATCGCCTTCGCTCTGATGTCGTTCGCGCTCCGAAAGTCCATCGAGCAGCCAGGTCTGCAACTCGTCGTGTCGGCCGGGATGGCACTGACGTTGCTCTCGATCCTGCTGCTGCCTCTCCTTGCTGCCTTCCGGAGCCGCACGGCCGGGGCGCGGCTGGTGACAGCGTGGCGTGGGAACCTGCGGAGGGTGCTGCCCGTCGGCATCGTCGTGCTTGCGGCGCTTTCGCTGGGGCTTGGGATTACGGGCAGGCGGGCACAGGCGGAATGGGCGCGGAACTGGCTCAGCGAGACCGAGATGGCCCGCGTGGTTCGCGAGATCGGACCGGAGTGGGAAGATCCAGAGATTCCGCCCGATGCGTGGCGGGCGGAGCCGCCGCCAGGCGGTTAGCGTCCGTGCAGATGGCCTGATGCTGTCCTCGCGCACCCGTCTGTAGACGGGTGCGCGTTGCGCGCGTCTTGCAGGATGTGGCTGCCGCACCCGACAAGAGTCAAGCATGCATGCTCCGCTCGTATCGGTTGTCATGCCCTGCTGGAATGCGGCGCGGTTCTTGGATGAGGCGATGGGGAGCATGCTGGCGCAGACGTTCGCGGAGTTCGAGGTGGTGGTGGTGGACGACGGGTCCACGGATGAGACGCCCGAGAAGCTGGCGGGCTGGGCGCGGCGGGATTCGCGGGTGCGGGTGGTCCGGCAGGAGCATCAGGGCTTGGTGGCCGCGCCGCAGCGGGCGGTGGAGGAGGCGGTGGGGAAGTTAATCGCTCAGATGGATACGGACGACATCGCGCATCCGCGGCGGCTTGAGTGGCAGGTCACGCTCATGGCCGAGAAGCCGGAGGTCACAGTGGTTGGGGGGCTGATTCGCTTCTTCCCGCGGGCGAGGCTGCGGGCGGGAATGCTGCGCTATGAGCAGTGGCTAAACTCGGTTATCACTCACGAGGAGATCGTGCGGGACTTCTTTGTGGAGAATCCCCTCGCTCACCCGAGTGTGATGATGCGTGCGGAGGCCGTACGCGCAGTGGGTGGGTACCGAGAGATGGGGTGGCCGGAGGATTATGACCTGTGCTTCCGGCTGTACGCGCAGGGCGCTCGCTTCGAGAAGATTCCCGAAGTGGTGCTGTGGTGGCGTGACAGGGAGGACCGGGCGACGCGGACACACTCGCGGTACGCGCGGACGGAGTTTCGTCGGTGCAAAGTGCATTATCTCAAGGAGCTGCATTTGCAGGACCGCGACGAGGTCGCGATCTGGGGTGCGGGGAAGGAGGGACGCGCCCTGGGGAAACACCTCAAGCGGGCGGGGCTGAGGATCGTCAAGTACGTGGACATCGCGCCGACGAAGATTGGGAAGAAGGTACTTGGTGCCCCAGTCGTGGGGGCGGAGGAACTGGAGCAAGACTGCTACTTGCTCGTTGCGGTCGGCGCGGAGGGCGCGCGGGAGCAGATTCGCGGGGCGCTCGCGGCGCGGGGCTGGCGGGAGCCGGAGGACTACCGGACGATGGTGTGAGGGAGCGCGGGGGAGGCGGGTATGGAGAGGTCAACAGAGTGACGACGCGCGAGGTCGATCTGGAGTGCTGGGTGTGCGGGGAGCGGTTTGTGGGCGAAGAGCCGCGTTCGTATGCGGTGCTGGGACGGGGGTCGGATTTGTGCCCGAAGCCGTTCGGGCAGAATCCCCTGCCACTGATGCTGCACACGTGTCCCACGTGCGGGTTCACGGGCGACGGGCGGGCCTTTGATCCTTCGCAGGCCGACGAGCAGGTGCGGGAGTGGGTGCTCGCGGGAGGGCTGGCGCGGGTCGCGGAGCAAGTCCCGGGTTCCGGGTATGCCAGGTACGAGCTGGCGGCCCTCTGCCACGGGCGTCGGAGAGAGGTGAGCGCACTACAGTTGGCGGAGCTCTATCTGGCCGCGTCTTGGTCGGCCCAGCTCGAAGGAGTGGAGGAGGTGGCTCCTCAGTACCAGGCGGAGGCGGCAAAGCACCTGGAGCGGGCGCTTCTGGTGGGCGAGGTTGTGGACGAGGAGCAGGCGGTGATGACGTATCTGGCAGGCGAGCTGCGGCGACGATTGGGGGAGTTCGAGGCGGCTTTGCAGCTCTTCGACGAAGCGGCGATCCACTTCACCGAACATGGTGGACCAAAGTGGCTGCTGCGGGCCCTCGGCCAGCAGGCCGGTATGGCGAAGGAACGGTCCACGGAGTCGGCGTCGCTGGCGCCGCCCAGCTAGGCGCGAAGGCGAGGCCCGCCAGGGGTGGCAGGCCTCGCACGATCGTTTCGGTCGCGAGTCAGCGGCGAGAAGGTCGGAGCAGCTTTCGCCAGGTGGAAGCGAGGTAGTGGCGCGCGGTGAGCCCAAAGGCCAGGAAGAAGGTGCCGAGGGCGAATCCCCACCAGAACCATGGGTCGGGTCCGGCCGTGGGCCACCCGCGCAGAAGTGGACCGAAAGTCTGCCACGCGAGCGCGAGGAAGAGGATCATTCCCAACGCGATGGAGGCGCAGACGCAATAGACGACCCTGCGCGGCTGATGCCGCAGGAGCCCCAGGTACGCGCCGCAGGAGCGACACCAGTCGCCCGGGCGCCTTTCTTTGTGCTGACAGACCGGACAGACCAACGAACAGCCTCCCTTCGAGGAATTGGGTCGCCTCCCACCAGTATGGTTATTCCACAGTCGGGTTGGCGCTGAGGGATGCGGCCGGCGGAGAGGCGGCAGGCGTCCAGGCGGGCAAGCGGGCCTTCACACTTTCGCGGCATCGAGGTATACTGGCTCTTGTCAGGCTGCCGCCCGTCGGGAAGGGCGGCTGTTTGGGTTGCCGGCCCCGCCTCCGCGTGGTACCATTTGAGAAGTTAGTGCGATATCGCACAAAGTATTCGGCGCGGGCGGAGGCGGCCTGCGCGGGAGGAGCGACATGGCGAAGACGCTGGAGGAGATCAACGAGAAGATACGGAGCGGCAACGTGGTCGTGGTCACGGCCGAAGAGATGGTCGGCGTGGTGGCGGAGAAGGGAGCGAAGGAGGCGGCGGAAGCGGTTGATGTGGTGACCACGGGTACCTTTGGGCCAATGTGCTCCTCCGGCGTGATGATGAACCTCGGACACTCCCGGCCCCGCATGAAGTGCGGGGGCGGGCAGGTGCGTCTCAACCGGGTGCCTGCCTACGCGGGTCTGGCGGCGGTGGACATCTTCCTGGGAGCCACCGCGCTACCTGACGAGGACCCGCGGAACGCGGTGTTCCCGGGCGGATTCCGGTACGGTGGGGGGCATGTGATCGAGGATCTGGTGGCCGGCCGCCGGGTTCTGCTGGAGGGGACGGCGTACGGCACGGACTGCTACCCCCGGCGAGAGGTGGCGACCTGGCTGACGCTGCAAGAGCTGAACGAGTGCTACCTGTTCAATCCGCGGAACGGATATCAGAACTACAATGTGGCGGTCAACCGCTCGGACCGGACGATCTATACATATATGGGCACACTGCTGCCGCGTCTGGGGTCGGCGAACTACTGCAGCGCGGGGCAGCTCTCTCCGCTCCTGAACGATCCACACTACCGGACGGTCGGGGTCGGAACGCGGATCTTCCTGGGCGGGGGAGCGGGATATGTGGTCTGGCACGGGACTCAGCACAGCCCGTCGGTGGAGCGGACGGACAGAGGTGTGCCGAAGAGCGGGGCGGGGACGCTGGCCGTGCTCGGCGATCTGAAGCAGATGTCCTCGCGCTGGCTGCGGGGCGCAAGCTTCCGTGGGTACGGCGCCACGCTGGTCGTCGGACTGGGGGTGCCGATCCCGGTGCTCGACGAGGAGATCGCCGCTTCGACGGCGATCTCCGACGAGGACATCGTGGCGCCGGTGGTGGACTACAGCAAAGCCTATCCTGAGCGACAGTCCAAGGTGATGTGCCACGTGACCTATGCTCAGTTGAAGTCCGGGGCTATCGAGGTAGACGGGAAGACGGTGCCGGCGACGCCACTGTCCAGCTATCCGAGAGCGAAGGAGATCGCGCAGACGCTGAAGGATTGGGTAGCGGATGGGAAGCTCGAGCTGAGCGCGCCAGTGGCGAACCTGCCCGGTGCGGATGCGAAGATAGCCCCACGGCCGATGGCGGACCACCCGCCGCGAGGATAGGGGCTTTGGGACGGCTGGAGGAGACGAGATGACGACAACGCAAGTGTCACACAAGGTGGTGCTGCACTTCCCGCCGACGGCGACGGGACAGCCGGTAGTGTACACTCTGTCCCGCGAGTACGGGTTGGCGTTCAACATCTTGCGCGCATCCATCAGTCCTCAGGAGGAGGGGCTGATGGTGATCGAGCTGAGCGGGTCCGAGAAAGACTACGGCCGGGCGACGGGATATCTCAAGAAGATCGGCGTCCGGCTGCAGCCGCTGGTTCAGGACATACGGAAGAACGACGAGCGGTGCACCGACTGCGGGGCCTGTGTAGGGGTGTGTCCCACGCGGGCGCTGGTCGTGGAGCGGCCCTCGATGAAGGTGACCTTCGACCCCGATGCGTGTGTGGTGTGCGGGGAGTGTGTGCCCTGCTGCCCGGTTGGAGCGATGGAGCTCCAGTTCTAGCGGCGCGATGTCCGGCCAAGAGCGCACGTACCGGCGGTGGGTGCAGAGCGATCTGCACACCTTTGAGGTGCGGGTCGGGGAGTCAGATCTCCTGATCAGCGCGGAGCGCCCGCTCAGGCGAGTGGCAGAGCGGGCGCTGCGTTCGGCCCGGGCGGAGGTCGAAGGGTACCTGGCCAGGGATGCGGAGTTCGCTCCGGCAATGGGGCCGCGGGAGGCACTGCCGGGCGCGCCACCGATTGTGGTGGCGATGATTGAAGCGACGCGCGCGTGCGGAGTGGGACCCATGGCGGCAGTGGCCGGCGCGGTGGCGCAGCGGGTCGGGGATGCGCTGCTCGAGCACGCGCGAGAGGTGATCGTCGAGAACGGCGGTGACATCTTCCTCTGCACCCAGCGTCCGCGGGTGGCAGCGATCTACGCAGGGGAGTCGCCGCTCACGGCGCGAGTCGGCGTGCGCATCGGCCGCGTGAACGAGCGACTGGGGCTGTGCACGTCCTCTGGCACCGTCGGCCACTCGGTCAGCTATGGCAGGGCCGACGCGGCCATCGTGCTGGCGGAGTCGGCCGCGCTCGCGGATGCCGCGGCGACCGCACTCGGGAATCGCATTCAGGGCTCTCGGGACGTCGAGGGGGGTCTGGAGTGGCTGAGGACGATAGCGGGTGTTCTGGGCGGAGCGGCAGTTGTCGGCGAGCATCTAGGGGCATGGGGTGAGGTCGAGCTGACCGCACTGCAGTCTGGCGAAGGTCGCTAGCCCTCGGCCGAGCTCTGCCGTCTCGATCCTGCGTCACCGCGCCCCCAGCAGCACCAGCAGCAAGACCCCCACCCCGATCCGGTACAACACGAAGGGCGCAAACGAGCGCGTCTGGAGGTACCGCAGGAAGTAGTGGATACAGAGGTAGCCAGAGACCGCGGCGGCCGCGAAGCCGACGGCGAAGGCCCCGATGCTGCCTGAGGGGAGCGCACCGATGTGTCGCACGACGTTGTGAAGGCCGTAGACGACAGTGCCGCCGATAATGGGGATGGAAAGCAGGAAGGAGAATCGCGCCGCGGCCTCCCGCGTCATGCCGCGCGCGAGGCCGGCGGTGATCGTAATGCCCGAGCGCGAGACGCCGGGCGCGAGCGCGAGCGTCTGGAAGACGCCGACCAGGATGCCGTCGAGCCAGCCGGTCTCCGTGAGCCGTCGCGCCCTTGCACCGCGCCACTCCGCCAGCCAGAGGACGATTCCGAAGACGATGAGCAAGGCCGCGACGAGCAGCGGGACCTGCCGCAGGTAGGCCTCGATGATGTCTTGGCCGAGGAGCCCTGCGAGTGCGGCGGGGATCGTGGAAACGGCGATGACGAGTGCGAGCCTGCGGTAGGGATCGCCGACAATGCCGCGGCGCAGGGCGGCGACGAAGGCCGCAAGAAGGCGCTCGATATCAGACCGGAAGTAGACGATCAGGCCGAGGAAGGTTCCGGCGTGAACGGCGACGTCGAAGATAGTGTTCCAGTGAGGATCTGCGAGGAGCTCCCAGCCCAGGGCCTCGCGGAGGAGGATGAGGTGGCCGGAGCTGCTGACGGGGAGGAACTCGGTGAGGCCCTGGACGATTCCGAGAACGGCGGCTTGGAATAGCAGCATCGCGGCTCCGTCTGGCGGTTTGATGGCGCTTGGATGTTGTTCGTTGGGGGAGCGTGCGTTCCTGCCGCGCTGATGCGGAGGGCGAGCGCAGGGGGCCAGAAGGGTGATGGGGAGGTGGTAGCTCGGAGGGAAGAGAAGTTCTGAGTTGAAAGGCTCAGATATGGCGGAACACAGCTTGGTGATTCGGGACCTGCCCGTGGGCGAGCGACCGCGGGAGCGGATGGAGCAGTATGGTGCCGAGGCTCTGTCGAACGCGGAGTTGCTGGCGATCGTGCTGCGGGTAGGGTCGCGGGGTGAATCGGCGGTGCGGCTTGCCGAACGGCTGCTGAGCGAGTTCGAGGGGCTGCCCGGGCTTGCACGGGCGAGGATTCCACAGCTTTCGAGTCTGTCGGGGATGGGTCTGGCGAAGGCCGCGCAGGTGAAGGCGGCCTTCGAGCTGGGGAAGCGGCTGGCGACATCGGCTGAAAGGCCGCGCTCGGTGGTGCGGGGCGCGGCGGAGGCCGCGGCCCTGGTGATGGAGGATCTGAGATATAGAGAGCAGGAGTGCCTGGCGGCGATCTTCCTGGACACGCGCAACCAGGTGATCCGGACCCAGGTGCTAACGATGGGCACGCTCACCGGGAGCCCAGCGCATCCACGAGAAGTATTCAAGGAGGCGCTCGCGCATGGCTCTGCAAGCGTGATTCTGTGTCACAATCATCCGAGTGGTGACCCCACTCCCAGCAAGGACGACATAGCACTGACGGCCCGCCTGGTGAAGGCGGGGGAGCTGATGGGCATTCCGCTCCTCGATCATATCATCATTGGGGAGGGGCGGTATCTATCGCTAAAGGAAGCGGGGAGAATGTGAGGGGCAGCGGCAGGCCGCGAGCGTGACAGGCGGCGCTGCGGCAGCAGCTTGCTTTGGATCCTCGCGAGATCGGCGGGCAGACGGATGTGTCTCGACATACGCGGTGATTCGGCCGCAGACTCAAGACAAGGCGCGTCTGAAGGCATAATGCCGGCGTCGCTCAGGGAGAGGGTATTCCGAATGCCGGTGCGTCTGAGGTCTGGTCCTCATGTCTGGGTGGTGGCGGCGCTCTTGTCGATAGGGGCTGCGGGGTGCGGGCTGCTGAGTCTGCGCGGCCGTCCTCCGGCGAGCCATCCACTCCAGCGCGGCCAGTCCGAGCCGATTGCTCTGACCTCGACCAGACCGACTCGGGAGAGCCTGCGCGCCTCGCTGGCCGATGCGAATGTGGTGATATGTGTTGTGGACGCAGCGCGCGCAGACCACGTGGGCTGCTACGGCTATCCGCGAGAGACGACGCCCAACATTGACCGACTCGCCGGCGAAGCTCTGGTATTCGAGCAGCACTTCAGCCAGTATCCGCACACGAAACCGTCGACCGCATCGCTGTTCACCGGACAGTACCCCGACACGCATCTGATCTTCGGTCAGCGGACGATCACACGGTCGAAGTTCACGATGGCGAGGGGGCTCCAGGCTGCGGGGTTCGAGACCGGCTTCTTCAGCTCCAGCCGGATGGCGTCGCCCGCGATGGGGATGGGAGCGGATTTCGACTGGATATACGCGCGTGGTGTCGGGCCTGCGAGGTCTGGGCCGCGAGGCCGGGGAGCACCGCGCGACCTGTTCGGGGCCGGAGAATCGGTATCAGGCCGTTCGCCGGAAGCGCTGCTGCCGTACGTGCGCGATTGGCTGCGGCGGCACCGCGATCGCCGGCTGTTTGCGTACATCCACTTCATGCCCCCTCATCAGCCGTACAGGGCGCCGGAGGAGATGCGGCGGATCTTCGCGGACAAGAAGCCCCCGTATGCGTGGCAGGGAGGATTCGAATTCGCGCAGGCAAGGCCCCCGAAAAACCCACGGGCCACACCGCCACTGCACGAGTGGGTGAACCTGTACGACGCTGAGCTGCGCTGGGCGGATTGGGCTGTGGGGGAAGTGGAGAAGTTGCTGCGGGAGAATAGATTGCTGGAGAAGACGCTGTTCGTCGTCACCTCGGACCACGGCGAGGCCCTTGGGGAGCACGGCTATGTGTACCACGTGCACGCGGTGTACGAAGAGGCGGTTCACGTGCCCCTGTTGCTCCGCTTCCCCATGGAAGCGGAACTCGTCGGCCGTGTGGGTGCGCTCACTCAGAGCGTGGATCTGCTGCCCACGATCTTCGAGCTGCTCGGGGTTCGGTATCCACAAGCGTCGGTGCAGGGACGGTCGCTCGTGCCGTTGATTGTCGGGGAGACGGAGAAGGTGAACGACTTTGTGTTCGCGCGGTCGGAGAGTCCGTTCGCGAGTTACCTGGTGCGGGATCGGCGTTGGGCGCTCATATTGTATGAGGATGGCGAGCTGAGGGCGCTGTACGATCTTGAGGCCGATCCATGGCAGAGCCGCAATGTGATCGAGGCGGAGCCAGATGCAGCGGCCGAGTTGATCGGGGCATTTCGCGAGTTCGCGAGAGTCCAGCGCCTCCCGCCGCTGTGCTTCGTGGATGCAGATGTGCAGATGGCGCCGGCACCGGGCGCCCCGGAGGTCGAGATGTCAGACGAGACGCGACGGGAGCTGAGGGCGCTGGGCTATCTGGACTAGCCGGAGGCGATGCGGGCGCTGGTGCAGAGACGGCTCGCGTCAGCCCTTCGTGACGACGCTGAGGTCGTCGATCTTGATAGGTGGGGTGCAGAAGGCGTGGGCCCAGTCGGGCTCGGAGCCGACGGCATCGATTCGATGCAGGGCATCGTAAATGTTACCTGCGAGCATGGCATCCTTCACGCGGCCGACGATCTCGCCGTTCTCGATCTTGTAGCCCAGTGACACATTGACGGAGAAGTCGCCGTTCATCAGGTTGCCCTGCCCGAGGCCCATGACGTGCTCGACGAGAAGGCCCTCCGGTATGCTCGCTATCATATCGGCGAACGAGACCTCACCAGGAGGGATGATGACGTTGCTCGAATCACATCCCGGGCCATTGCCAGTGGTGGCAACGCCGGCCTTGCCCCCAGTCTCCAGATCGTAGAGGAAGCATTCCAGGCGGCCGTCGTGTATCATCGAGGTCTTTCGGCGAGCGACGCCTTCGCCGTCGCACCGGCTGCTCGCGGGAGCGTAGTCGATGGTGGCGTCATCGACCAGGGAGAAGCTTTCGGGCGCGAGCTTCTCTCCGAGCCGGCCGGCGAGCGGGGAGTCGCCCTTCAGGACGTTCTTGCCATTGACTCCCATGAGGAGCGCCCAAAGCAGCAGGTAGTTGCCGCGGGGCGTGAAGATGACGGGCATCGCCTTCGACTTCAGGGACGCGGTGCGCTCTGCGAGCCGGAAGTCCCCGATGGCCTTCCCGGCGAGGTCAGCGGGCGGCAAGATCGGTCTTCGCCAGTCGCGGCTCTGGTAGACGAAGAGCACGTCGGTTCCCCGGACGAGCACACCCCCCGCGCCGATTCCGTGGAAGCTCGCCTGATCGGTGACTTCGAGCCCGCTGGAGTTGACGAGGCGCCGGTCCTCGGCATACCAGGAGGCGCCGCCGAAAACCTTGATCTCCTCGTTGTAGTTCTTGAGAAGGTCGAGCATTTCGGCGCCTGCAGCGACCAGGTCTTCCTTCGATATCTTCGGGACGGCGGGGTCGTACGTGTTGACGCCGGGGAACTCCGCCGGGCCGGGGAAGTCGAACTCGGCATCGCTGCCGAACTCCGCGAGCTGGACGGCGCGGTCGACGATCTCTTCCATCTGTTCCGGGTCGGTCGTGTGTGCGTTGCCGAGCTTGCCGCCGACGATGACGCGGACATTGAGCCGGGTGCTCTGCGAAACCTGGACGTGCTTGAGCCGGTCGTCCTCGTACTCAGCCTGTGTTGAGCGGCTGGTGACCAGAGATGCCTCCGCGCCTTGAGCGCGCTTCCTGGCCAGCTCGAGAGCACGTTCGATCATTGGGTTCCTCCCACGACGACGTCCTGGATGCGGAGGTGTGGGCTGCCAAGGCCGACCGGGAGTGGCGACTGACCGCCCTTCCCGCATCCGCCGCCGCCGTCGGCCCAGGCGAGGTCGTCCGCGATGAGGTCGATGTTCTGGAGTGTCTGGAAGACGTTGCCCGTAAGCACCACGTCCCGCACCAGTTCGGCGACCTCTCCTCTCCGGATCATGTAACCATAGGCGGCGCTGAAGGTGAACATCTCCATCATGGTCTGGCCGCCGAACATGTCGCAGGCGTAGAGGCCGAGGTCGATGTCCTTGATGAGGTCCTGGAATGACGCGTCCCCCGATTCGATATAGGTGTTTGTCATGCGCACGATGGGCGGGAAGTTCCAGGCGACGGCGCGGGCGTTTCCGGTGATCTCCTCGCCCATCTTGGCCGCGGTCTCGCGGTTGTGGAGGCGTCCGACCAAGATGCCGTCTTTGACAAGGTAGTTCTTGCGGGTGGAGACACCTTCGTCGTCGAGTGGATGAGTGCCGCGGCCGCCGGCGTAAGAGCCGTCGTCTACGATGTTGAGGTGGTCAGGGCCGAAACGCTCTCCCAGGACCATGAGGTCGCGGAGCTTCTCGTTTTCGTAGACGTGGTCGGCCTCGCTGAGATGGCCAAAGGCCTCGTGCGCGAAGACGCCGCCAAGCTTCGGGTTGACCACCACGGCATATGTGTCGCCCTTAACGGGCGGGGCGGAGAGGAGGTCGACGGCCCGCCTGGCCGCTGTCTCGGCTTTGGCTTCGAGGCCCAAGACGCCCTCGAAGCCGGTCGCCGCGCCGAAGCTTTCGTGGGCGCGCTGGGTGAGGCTGCCGTCTCTGGCGACCGCGACGAGTGTGAGCGTGAGGTCGGGGCGAACTTCCTCGAAGTAACTGCCCTGGCTATTCGCGAAGGAGACCTCGCGGTGGCGGTCGGAATAGCGGGAGTGAGTCGTCTGGATCTTCGGGTGGAGCCTGACCATGAGGTCGTTATAGCTCTTGACAACCTGCTGCTTCTCGGCGAGGGGTACGCCGCGGAAGTCGCGCTCCATAGTAGGTGCGGGCGTGATCTTCTCGACCGGCTGCACCTCGGCGAGCTGGCTGTGCTGCCCGCCGACCAGCCGCGCCGACGCGGCGGCCTCCCGGACCTGCGCAGACAGGTCGGAGAGATCGTTGAAGGTGGCGATGCCCCAGCCCCCGTTGACGAGCGCCCGCGCCACACCGCCCAGCGAGCTGGCCGAGGAGATCTCGTCCAGCTCGGCGCCGCGAAAGTCGATCTGGGTACGCTCTGCGCGCTCGATTCGTATCTCGGCGTAGTCGGCGCCGCTGTTGCGCAGCGCCTCCTCCATCTGGCCTCGCATGTCGCCATCTCCTCGCTGTCGCGGCCCGGACGCCACTGGACTTCGGGTTTTTACCTGTGGCTCCTGCAGCGCTCGCGCAGCCTTTGGCGGTGCTAACGGACGCCGTCGCGCAGGAGTTGCGTGGCCGTCCGCCGGGCGAAGGGATGCATGGTGAGAGAGGGGATCTCCTTCGCCTTCGTCCAGCGGACTTGCAGCGCGTCGTCTCGCGCACGCGGCTCGCCCGATAGGTAGCGGGCGCGGACGTAGTTGACGACGTAGTGGAAGCGGACGCGGCCGGCCTCGTCACGGACGATCCAGTCGTATACTTGAAACACCTCGA
>Ga0180438_10008599_pt1 | contig 12946 bp, 10 predicted proteins | sample SS_ome_12_FD_132455 | JGI IMG/M metagenome (GOLD analysis project Ga0180438, IMG submission 132455) | Hypersaline lake sediment archaeal communities from the Salton Sea, California, USA - SS_3_D_2 metaG | ecosystem: Environmental > Aquatic > Non-marine Saline and Alkaline > Hypersaline >...
AACCTTGCATTTGGGACTTGAGTTTCCTCGTCAACCTATCATATATTTATTGCATTATCAATAAGTTATTGCAGATTTTTAAGTTTATCAGGCGACCCTATCTACACAACCGCACGGGTGAGGACAATGCCGACGGCCACCTCAAACGCAGCATCATGGGCCGGGAGGTGGTGGTGGCGGTGAGCGGGGGGCGGTTCGATTTCGGCCCTTGGGAGCAGATCTTCTACGGTGAGTTCGACGGACGGCGGCCCAAGCGCGTATTGGTCAAGGTCATCGGCGAATAAATGAAAATCTCCCCTCTTTTACTTATCGAGGACCGTGTCTGACATGCCATGCTGGAAATTGCACCAACGGGCCAGCACGAACAGATAATCCGAGAGACGGTTCAGATAGACCTGGAACAAGCGCAGGGATTCTCCTGGTACTTCGGCGGACGGCTCGCGTAAAAGCCGGACCAGGCGCCTTTCCGCCCTCCTGCAAACACTCCGTGCGACATGGGCCCAAGCCGCACTGACATGTCCTCCGGGCAGCAGAAAACCTTTGAGATCGGGGAGACGTTTCTGCAGACGGTCGATAGCCCCTTCCAGGTACGTGATCTTTTCCTGCCCGAAAGATGCGAGTTTCGAGGCTTGCCGAGATTTGGGATTCACTGTCAACCAAGTATTCAGAAGAATGAGATCCGATTGGATGAGGTCCAGGTCTTTCCTCGGGATGCAGCCCTCATCGGGAATGGAAGCCGATAGGGCTCCCACGAAACTGTTCAATTCATCCACCGCTCCGTAGGTTTCTATGAGCGCGTGATCTTTAAATAACCGAGTTCCGTCGAACAAGCTTGTCTGGCCTCCATCACCCTGACCCGTGTAGATTTTCATGTGCCTCCCTTAAAAAAATGGAAAAAATGGGGACTGTCCCCATTTCTTCCCCAATTCTCAAATTTCATTCGATCTCCGGATAGAGCAGCGCGTTCAACAGAAACTTGTAAGTCCCGTGGGACTGGGCACGGTGTTGGCAGCGGAATCCGATGAGCACGATGTGCCCTTGCTTGAATTCGACGTCCACTACGGCGGCTTTACGCGCGATAACCTCCTCGCCCAGCAGCCAGCCGCTCATCAAGACGTCTTTGTCCGGATAGCTGGCCACTACGGTTCGGTCCCATTCGCCCGACGGCACGCGGGTGCTCAAACCCATGCTGCGCGCAAACATGGCAGCCGCCTCACGAGGCATTCCGTAGCCCAGAGGTGTCTGGTTGTTGACTCTGATTTTCAGGAGTGAAGTGGGGCAGAAGAAACGAGACCGATCAACATTGGACAGAGCGTTGCTGACCGGGGCTTGGAATTCTTTAAAGACCAATTCACACGCGTTGTTAAGGGTGACCAGAATCCCTCCCTTGGCAACAAAATCCTTGATGGCCTCGACCCCTTCCTTGCCGATTCCTCCTTCATATTCCGGAGGCCCGGGTGTGTAGGGCCGGCCGCGGCGGGATGGGGTACCGGGCTTCCCGTCTTTGATGATGTCGGCGCTTTCGTCGGCGAAAACGATCACATCGAACTTGGATCTCAGGTCAACCTTTTCCTTTTTGGTGCCTTGAAAATCCTTGTTGTGGAGGCTAGTGAAGGGAATTTCCAGATCATCCAATACATAACGGGTCCAGCCTTCGTCCATGTTTGACCGCCAGGACTGATAGAGAGCCACTCGATGCTTTTTCAGCGGATTTTTTGCGATTCCGGATATGTCATCCAGGGCGTAGGCCTCGAGATGCCATTTTTCCAGCAGAGCCGGCAGCGCTTTCTGCACCTGGGCAGTGTTTTCGATGATGAAACTTCCCGCCTCCGCCTTGAACCCCTCGCCATCTATGCCCTTCTCCGAGCGGAACACCGCCGGTTTGTCTTTGAACAGCGCGAATGCCGCGGCAAAGGAGGCATTGTTCTTGGAATCCAGTACGATGTATTCGGCGCCCTCAGGCAGTGTGCGATGAGAAGGGAAGGGGACTTTATCGAGCTTATTCAGCCGGGCCTCGAAGGGCCGGTCGATCTGCTGACACGTCACCCCCATCTGCAGCGGCAGAGTCCAGCCGGCGTTGTCATAAGGGGGCGTGGGCGGCCCGCCGGGGTACTGGCGCATGTCCGGATACTCCTGCTTCTCCAGCAGGGCCTGGGCATAGGGGCGATAGGGCTGCGACATCAGCACCACGAAGGACCCTTCCGGAAAGGTCTTTCCATCGGCGACAAAGGCCTCTTTGGCCTGATGGATTTCCACACCTCCGAACTGGATGATTTTTAAAAAGCGCAGGGTCGTGGGATAATCGCGCTGGGATTTAGGTATGACAAAGGCAAAGGGCTGCCCTTCGCCCCGTATCTCGATGGCGTCTTGGCACATTTTATAGAAGTTGAAGAGCAGGTCTTCTTTGTGGAGCCATGCGGTTTCGACCAGGCTCAAGGATAGGGTCAGTTCATAATCGACCAGATCCCGAAGCCTCCACCAGCCTCCCGGCCAGGGATCGGGAAACTCCATGCGCTTCTCGACGTAGCTTTCAGACACTTCAGTGGGGTCGATATAGATAGGTGATGCCGTCTGTACGGAGGCCATTTCGCTGAGCAGGCCGATGCAGTTGTGGAGCCAGGAGGTGTCGTCGCAGGCCCCGATCCACCATCCGGTATAGGAGCGGCCGTGCACAACGCCTTTGAATCCATTCTTCTGCAGGTCATAGGCCATGTTCGTGCCGCACAGCGCCACGCTGCGCCACAGCAGGGGGTGGACGGTGGGCACCGGAGGATCCATAAACGGCGGCACGAACAGGCGTGCCCCGGTGGATCCCATCTGATGCTCGTCGATATGGATCTGTGGGATCCAGTCGTGGTAAAGCACCTTCGTGACGGCCCGGGATTCGGAGAGGTTGAACATGAACCAGTCGCGGTTGTTATCATGACCCGCATAGTGGTGGTACAACCATGGCATGCTTCCGCCCTCGAACTCGGTGCCGACATATTTGCGGTACCATTCCGTCACCAACACGTTGCCGTCGGGATTGTGGGATGGAACCAAGAGCACGATGACATCGTTCAGGGCCTGGTCCACGTCGAATGGCGTGTTTCCCGTGACCAGATTGTAGGCCAGCTCCATGGACATCTGGGAAGCGGCGATCTCGGTCGCGTGGAGGCTGCAGGTGATGAGCAACACGGCCTTGCCTTCTTGGGCCAGAGCGCGGGCGTCATCCGGAGACAGCCCCCGAGCATCGCGCAGGCTTTTGGTAATTTCCCGATAACGGGTCAGTTTGCCCATGTTCTCTTCGGTGGTTATGACAGCCATGATGATCGGCTTGCCCAGGGTGGAGGTGCCGATTTCGACCAACTGCAAACGCTCCGATTCGGAATCGAGCCGCTCGAAATAGGCTTTGATCTGGGTGTAATCCGCCAGTTGTCGGTCCGCTCCCGGCCGGTGTCCGAGGAACCGGTCCGGGGGGGTCTGGGCGTTCAGCGACAGGGATAACAGAAACAGGATTATGAGTGCCGCCAGGGAAAAATTCTTGTGCATTCGAATACCCTCCTCAATGGAGAATTGGATTTGAATCAAAGGTTTATCTATCACTTACCCGGTACCCTGTCAAGCCTTCCGACCCGCCCCCAATTCTTCCCACCCTACCATCCGTCTAAACGAAAATAGCTTCTTGCCTACCCGCCCCCAGCTCTTCCCACCCTCCTTCAGCGATAACGTCATCAGCTCTACGCCCACCCGTCCTCAATTCTTCTCACCTACCGTCCCTTTAATCCTGCAGATGAGCCGCCTAGACGCGTCGGTCGGTGTTTTCGTTCGGATCTCCTCCGGCGGATCATTTCCGGGGCTTACCCAATTTTATCTTCGCGGGCCGACTAAAAGGTCGCAGAGGAAGCTGGTTTATTGACAAATTCCAGGTATAGAGATAGGATGGCGGTTAAGAAAATGAAGAAATTACAGCCGATGACAAATATCGTTTGGTGGATGATATTGCTTTTTGCCGGGACCCAGGATGCGGTGTACGGGAGGCCGTTCCAGCAGGATTCTCAGCCCACCGCGGTCGAGGTGACCGATGATTCCGGTAAATTCGAAATCGGAGTCTACTATGCCCGCTGGACCTTGAATCCCATCATCAGTTCCTTCCGGGATTCACTCAATGAAGAGCTGGGGAAACAGATCCGGGATGACGTTGTCGACAGAGTTATCGATAAGTACAACAGATTTCTAAATCCCACAGATTTCGAGGAGGATTTCTCCTTCGACGCCAGCGGCCCCAACTACGGGATCGAGTTTCGTTACTATCCCCAGGGACGACTGGGATCCTTCAGCATGGGACTCTCACTGGACAAAATTAAGATGCGCATCGCGGGAGAAGGATCGGTCCGCCAGAATTTTGACGATCAGACCTATGCCGAAGCCGATGGAAGCGGCGAGATCATCTTAAGCCCGATCTTCACATCCCTCAGCTTTCGCTGGGATTTCATGCCGCGCTGGCGCGTGACCCCTTATTACTCCATGGGGCTCGGGCTCGCTGTCGTTGGCAAGGAGAAGAGGTCGGGGGAAACCGTAGATTACGACAAGAGTGACCGGATCACTTGGGAGTATGAGGGTTTTTACCATTGGGTGACCGGTCCTATTAAACTGGATGAGGGAGGCGACCAGCTGACCTTGAAAGAAGCGGAGGAGGAGGGAGATTTCAATATCCCCAACATCTTTCCTCTGATTATGATCAATTTCGGTGTCCGGGCCGAGATCATGCCTTTTCTCTACCTGCGCGGCGAGGTGGGATTTTACGATGGACTGGCCGTTCGATTCGGTGTTTCCGGCCGGTTCTGAATCCAAACCGCGACGACTTAAGAATGCCGTATCCAGCATATACCGGGGCTTTGAATTGTACTATAATAGAATGTCCTCATCAGACGATAAGGACCGTGCTAGATGGGGAGCTAGCGGTGCCCTGTAACTCACAATCCGCTGCAGTGAGGTTGAATCCCTCATCGAGGCCGGGCTTTTTCCGGACTGTGCCTGCGTAAGTGGTGTTGAGGGTGTGGGCCCTGTGCAAAGGACCTTCTGTGAACCCCGTCAGGACCGGGAGGTAGCAGCGGCAGCAGAACGGTTCCTTGTGCTGCAGATCAGCCTCGCCTGAGCTAACTGCACGGGTAACGCGGGGGAGGTCTTGTCGGAGTGAGGTGCACGGTCCTTTTTCCTCCCTTCTTCCGATTCATGCATCACAGCCGGATCCGAGCTTTCTCATGCCGCTCCCCACCCTAAACCGGCAAACAGGGATTCCTGTCTCAGGGATCAAATACTTAAATGATCCGAATCCTTCGGCATGGCCTATGGGGCTGCCACGGTCTTCATGATAGAACCGGTACCGTCGATCTATCCCAGGAGCGCGTGGGCGCGTTTGATCTGGGTTCGCACCGAGACTCGGTAGGGGCAGGCCGATTCGCACTTCCCGCAGTCCCGGCAGGCCGGAGCTTTTTCGCTGTCCTTCAGGCCGGCGTAAGCTGTTTTGGCATATAGAGTCTTGTGATATCCCTCGGAATAAGCGAGAAACCGGAGAATATCCGGGATGGGAAGTCCGGCCGGGCATTGGGTCCTGCAGGCGCTGCACATATGGCAGTAATTCCGGCCTTTCTCGGCGACGAAACGATACAACGTGTGTCGTTCGGAGGGAGACAAGGTCTGGCCGATCACTGCCAGGTCTTCTTCCAGCTGGCTGAAGGTCAGCATCTCGACAATCGCAGCAGACACTTGGGGATTGGCCAAGACCCATTTGAGCATGGCCTGGAACACCGTGGTGTCACCGGTTGTGAATTTCGTCAGGTTCTGGCGCCGACCACCCACCTTGAGGGTTTTCATGGCCACAACCCCGATATCCTTGGAATGGGCCAGCGATATCAGGCGCCGGATTCCGCTGGCGCCCAGGTAATCGTCATAGGTCTCGATCTCTGCTTCGGTATCCTGGATATCGAAGACGTTGTACGCCATGGTGACCATGTCAAAGAGGCCGCATTCGACGGCCGCCGGAATGACCTCCAGTTGGTTGGCATGGCAGGTCAGGCCGCGGAAGCGGTATTTCCCTTCCCTTCTCAGCTTCTCAAAGGCGGAAAGCACACGCTCGTCGGTCAGCTGGGCGGGATCGGAGGCGCCGTGTATACCCAGTATGTCGACATAGTCGGTTGCCAGCCTGCGGAGGCTTCCTTCCACACTGCGGATGATGCTCTGCTCGTTCCAGCTGCCGCGCAAATGAAATCTGGTGTGCACATAGAGTTTGTCACGGCCGAACTGTTTGAACAAGCGCCCTACCGCCCTCTCCGAGTTGCCGTTTTGGTAGGAGTGGGAGGTGTCGATATAGTTGACGCCGCGCTCGACGGCCTGCATCAGCACGCCCCAATCGGGGAGCGGGCTCCCTCCCAGTGAAACCTCGGAGATTTCGAGCCCCGTTCGGCCCAACCTGCGGTAAACCATGCCGTTGCGTAAGATGCGCTTCGGTCGAGCCGGGACCGGAGAAATGAGACGGCCGGCTGCTCCTCCCCAATAAGTCGCGGACAGGGTGCCCCAAAAAGCCTTTTTCATGAACACACGACGGTCAGCTCCAGGCATGCTTTTCTCCTCAGCGTCCTGACAGATTCAGGTCCTCTAGGATCGTCCGGATCTCCTCTTTTGCCTTAGGGTTCGGGGGGAGAAGGGGAAGGCGGCAGGGTCCGCCGTAGTATCCCCTCAGGTCAAGGGCATATTTGGCTCCCGGGACACCGTGATGCCTGGTGACGGCTTGATTGAGCGGCACTAACTCCATTTGTAGGCGGCGGCCTTCGTCCCATTCCTGATCTTTGAAACAGCCGTAAAGTTTCACGCAGAGCTCGGGTGCCACGGCGGCTAATGTCATTATGCCGCCGGAAGCCCCCATGAGCAGGCCGGGAAAAAGGATGCTCCCGGCTCCCAATAGAAAGGTGGAACCTGCCGCCATACGAGGAAAGGCTTCCTCGAGCAGCGAAAGATTGCCGGAGCTGTCTTTGATCCCCAGGATGTTGTGGTGCCGGGAAAGCTCGATGATCAAACGGGGAGGCGGGTTGATCCCGGTGTTTTGGGGAATGCTGTAGATGATGATCGGGATGCGGCTGTGATCGGCCACGGTTTCGTAAAACCGCCTCAGCGCCTCCGGAGCCATCAAGCCTTTATAGTAATGCGGCAGAAGGATCAACGCGGCGTCCGCGCCCAAATCTGCCGTGCGGTTGGTGAATGCGATAGTCAAGCGGGCGGATCCGCGGGCGGTGCCGGCGATGATCTTCCGTCCGGGAGACGCCGTTCCCCGGGCCGTCTTCACCAGCGCGAGGCATTCTTCATCGCTGAGATGAATGTTTTCTCCGGTTGAGCCCCCGATCACATAGCCCGCCAGATCGAATCGGTTGTATTTGAGGATGTTTTGCTCGAGCATTTCCGGGAAAAGGGCCTCCTCTTGAAAAGGGGTGGTCAGGGCGGCGTAAATACCTTGGTACTGGGCGGTCATCCTGTCTCCTTTTTATCTTTCATTCATCCTGGTTATCGGATTCGATCTCGCGCAGGTGTGCTTCTGAGAATCCGAAATAATGCGCGACCTCGTGCAGCACCACTTCGCGGATCTTTTTCCTGACCTCGTTCTCATCGGCGCTGATCCGTTCGATGGCTTTCTGATAGATGACGATGACGTCGGGCGGGACGTTTCCGTAATAGGGGCCGCGGTGCTGGTAGGGGACCCCGTGGTAAATGCCCAGGATGTGGGGCGAGTCGGGGTGCCAGTCGTCCACTTGAAACGCCACGTTTTCGATGAGTTTTTTAAAGCGCCGCGGGAGGGACCGGCGCACATCTTCCACCAGTCTGTCGAAACGTGCCCGCTGCACCCTACATTCTCCTCGGCCCCTCGGTCATGTTCCCGCCCTGAATGCTCTTCCGGAACAGGACGTGCTCTTCATCGGCTTTTTCCTGAGCCGGTCGCTCAGGACTTTGTGATCCGTTCCATTCCGTCCATATAAGGACGGAGGGCTTCCGGTAGAATGACCGAACCGTCCGGCTGCTGGAAGTTTTCCAGGATTGCGCTCACTGTTCGTCCCACCGCCACGCCCGATCCATTCAGGGTGTGGACATATTCAGGCTTGGCTTTGGTTTCCCGGCGGAAGCGAATGTTGGCCCGCCGAGCCTGGAAACTTTCGCAGTTGGTGCAGGAGGATATTTCCAGATAAGCCTTGCGGTGGGGCATCCATAGTTCCAGATCGTAGGTCTTGGCCCCGGCGAAACCCAGATCCCCCGTGGACAGTTCCACCACCCGGAAAGGGAGTCCCAGACGCTGCAGGATGCTCTCGGCATTTCCGGTCATGAATTCCAGTTCCTGATAGGAATTTTCCGGCCGTACGAAGCTCATCATCTCGACCTTGTTGAACTGATGCTGACGCACCAGCCCTCGGATGTCCTTACCATAGGAACCGGCCTCAGAACGGAAGCAAGGCGTGTACGCCACGAAGCGTTGGGGCAGGATGGCGGCGTCCAAGATCTCGTCGCGGTAGAAGTTGGTGAGAGGGACCTCGGCGGTGGGGATCAAATACCAGGAATATCCCCTCAGCTTGAACAGGTCTTCCTCGAACTTGGGCAGGTTCCCGGTCCCGAGGAGGCTTTTGTCATTGGCGATAAACGGCGGGATCACCTCCTTATAGCCCCGGTCATGGGTGTGGATGTCCAGCATGAAGTTGATGAGCGCTCTCTCCAGGAGCGCTCCGGCTCCCAGGTAGACAGCGAAGCGCGTGCCGGTGATTTTGGATGCGCGATCGAAATCCAATATCCCCAGGTCGCTGCCGATCTCCCAATGCGGGTGGGGCGGGAAATCGAACTCAGGTTTTTTCCCGAAAATGCGCACCAATCGGTTGTCTTTATCCGAAGTGCCGACCGGCACGGAATCATGGGCCAGGTTGGGGATGTTCAGCAGGATGATTTCGAGCCTCTCGTCCAGCTCACGGAGTTGTTCCTCATGTGCCTTGATGGCGTCAGACACCTGTTTCATCTCGGCGATGAGAGCTGAGGCATCGAGTCGCTCTTTTTTCATGCGGCCGATTTCTTTGGAGGTCCGGTTCTGTTCGGCCCGCAGCCGCTCGGACTCCTGCAGGTGGGTCTTACGTCGCGTGGAGAGGTCGAGAAATTCGGTCAAGTCGAGTTCGACGCCGCGGGCGGTGGTCTTGTCGATGACAAGCTGCGGATTTTCCAGGATGAGTTTTGCATCCAGCATGGGCCGATTATATAAAAAAAACCGGCGACAGGCTACTTATTCCAAAAATTTGGGCGCGGGTCGACCTCGCTTCGGTCGTGGAGATCAGGCATCCGGCTTGTGGTTTTAAGGGGGGGATGATAGAATGACTTTCCTCTGCGGAGGGATGGCCGAGTGGTTGAAGGCGGCGGTCTTGAAAACCGCATCACGAGCGATCGTGACGGGGGTTCGAATCCCTCTCCCTCCGCCAGTTCCCTCCTGCAAAGAGTAGTCGGGCCGCCGAGATATCCCCTCAAATTATGGTATCGGCACAGCTAAGTCCCTCTTATTGCCAGAACGGACCGTGCGGCCCCGGCCGGTCGCCGGCCTCACTGCAACAAGATCGAATCCATCAATAGATTCTGAACCGGCAGGTGGCCACACAGCCTGCCCCGGAAGCTCCGTTGTCTTCTTCTGCAATCACGGTCAGCGTGTAAACGCCCCTCTTCCATGATCCGAGAAGATCGTAATAATAGAAGTAATAGAAGTTCTTTTTGACATCGAACCAGTCGCTGGGTTCGGTGAAGAATTCCGGGCCGGTGAACACGTAATGCAGCGCTGCTTCGGTTGCCTTCAGCCCTCCCAATTCCACGGCAAACGATATCCCGTAGTTTTTTGCCATATTCAGGCTTATGTTGTGGAACACATCCAGGGTGAGACCGTCGGCACTGGATATGGGAAACACGTTATACACCATGAGTTTCTCCTTATCCCCGGTGGCCATCATAGATATCTCGGGATCCAGGCTGCCCAAGACCTTCAGCTCTTTACGAATCACGACCCGGTCGTTTTGATCCGCCAGGCCCACGGACGCAATAAGGAGCACCGCAATGACCATAAGTCCCAGACGTTTCATGTTTCTTCCCTCCTTAGTCGTTTTGTGCATGGATGGCTCTGCACATTTATCAGGTAAGATATTCGATGCCATATCCAGAGTCAACCTTAATTATACATTTTGAGGCGTTTCAATTTTTCGGGTGATTTTTTGGCAAGGGCTCTCGGGTTGACGGTGGACCTTTAAAAAGGGTAGAATGATCTGCCATCAGCAGCTTAGCGGAGAGGTGCTGGAGTGGTTGAACAGGGTCGCCTGCTAAGCGATTGTACCGACGAAAATCGGTACCGTGGGTTCGAATCCCACCCTCTCCGCCACCCTCAACTCATCTTCTTCGAGGTGGCGACTCGGGTAGCCGTCCGGATGCGTCCTATTTGCGCTTGATCTCAGGGCGGGCATTCCACCAACCGCGCCTCAACTGCCAGGTCAAGGTCTTGGTCAACTCTTTGTTTGCCGGCCGTTGGGCAATGTTGATATTTTCCTGCGGATCGGTGTCGTGATCGTACAACTCGACCGCGATGAGGCGCCTGTCGATCCAATCCCGCCATTCCACATAGCGGTAACGGGGAGTACGGACGGAGCGGCCCATATAACGGCCCGTGAATCCCCTCTGGAACTGACTGAAGACCGCATGCTTCCAGTACCGGTCCGGATCGTTGAGCAGCGGGACCAGGCTGAATCCCTCCAATCCCTTGGGAAGGGGAAGATCGGCAAGCTCACACAGAGTTGGGAAGATGTCCACGAATTCGACCAGCGACGCGGTCGCTCGTCCGTTTCCACGGGCCCCCGGTGTCGAGATGATCAAGGGCGAGAGTGTATCGACCTCGTAGTTGGTCCGTTTGCCCCAGCTGTTGTGCTCTCCCAGCTTCCAGCCGTGATCTCCCCAGAGCACGATGATGGTGTTGTCCCGAAGATCCCATTCTTCGACCGCGTCCAGTAACCTGCCGATCTGTGCGTCGATATAACTTACACAAGCGTAGTAGCCGTGTTTGAGAAGCCGTGCCTGTTGTTCGGAAAGAGGCCCCTCTGTGGGTCTCGGGGAGCTCACGAAGTCTTCGTAACACATCAGTTCCTGAAGGCTGTTGATGGCGAAGAGCGGAGCATCCTGAGGAAGGAAATTGTTGGCTGCAAGGGGAAGTTTTTCCCGCTCGTACAAATCCCAATATTTTTTGGGCGCCACAAACGGAAGATGGGGCTTGTAAAAGCCGACGGCCAGGAAAAAGGGGCCCTGGTCCTTCAACTCATGCATGATTTTTAGGGCAGCGTCGGTCATGGATCCATCGCGATATTGATTGTCTTCCGCCTCCATGCACTCGGTGGCCGGGCCGCGCAGGAAGGCATAAATCCAGCTCTGGCTCCTTCCCAGCCGGCCGGCATTGGCGGCACGGTTCCACTGACGGGCGCGTGTTTCCGGGGACAGGTAATGGTAGCTGACCGGATTTTCGGGCTCCGGTCGGCTCCAGGAAGTAGGATCCGGCAGGGTGTCGTGAAAGATCTTACCCAATCCTACGGTCTGATATCCATGGTTCTTGAAATGCTGAGGCAGGGTTACGATGTTTGGCCGTTGCTTCCGAAAGTGAGTCTCCAGATCCCATACCCGAATGGAATCCGGCCGCAGTCCTGTGAGCAGGCTGGCTCGCGATGGATTGCAGATCGCCTGCTGGCAATAGGCACGCGTGAACACGAGTCCCTGTTGAGCCAGCCGGTCGATGTTGGGACTGAGGACGGTCCTCGATCCGTAGCACCCTAATTCGGGGCGGAGGTCATCGACGGCGATGAAGAGCACATTGGGCTTGCCGGTGGGATGGGTTTGGGCTGCGGTTGAAGACGATGGAGGCGGCCATAGCATCAAAACAAAAGAAAACAACGAAATAGTCCGGAACTTATGTAGCCTCATTTGAAGTCCCTCACCCACAACACCGGTCTCGGGGCGGTCTCTCCGCGGCTTAAATACCGGGGACGGATCTTTTGAGTTTGGGAATCCGCCTGATTTCAGAAATCCCACGGAGTTTATAGTCAAAGTGCCTTCGCTTGTCAAGCCGTCCCCTTTTTGATTTTCGGGAGTGTGCCGAACTCTGCTCAGGAGACGGATGAGATCTCGTCCGATCGAGTGCCCTCCCGGCTCAAGGCCGTTCACTGTCAAGGCGCGGAGGAGAAGGCGGTTCCCATCACATTGGATAACGATGCTGAGGATTTCGAGATCGGAATCATGCCTGAGGCCTGGATCTGTCACGAGGATGAGGGCTGGTGTCGCCTGTTCACCAAGACGTTTAAGATCATGGGCAAAAAATAGGCGACTGATAAAATGGGGACAGTCCCCATTTCTACCTCCATTTTTTGCCGTGCGATTGCCTCGAGACAGGAATTGTACTATTATGCTCGTCATGACCAGCCGGCCCTTGCGATCCCTTCCTTCGGTTGACAAGCTGAAGAATGATCCGGCGGTTCTTTCCCTGGTCAAACGCTACGGGGAGGTCATGGTGTCGGAAGCGGCCCGTTATGTGGTGAATGCTCTGCGCGAGGAAATACTAATTTCCTCAGCCGAGGCCTTCCCGAAGGAAAAACTCGAGCCGGCAGCTATCGCCGCTGCTGTGAATGACTATCTCCGACAGAAATTCATCCCCTCGCTGTGCAGGGCGGTCAACGCTACCGGTGTCATCATGCACACCGGCCTCGGCCGTGCGGCCTTTTCGGAATCGGCCCAAAGTGCCCTGGCCGAAGTGTCCACCGGCTACAGTACCGTAGCCATCGATCGCGATTCCGGGCGCCGCCGCCATCGCGACGCCCACCTCGAGGGCTTAATCTGCGATTTGACCGGCGCAGAGGCGGCCACGGTGGTCAACAACAAT
>Ga0180438_10008600_pt1 | contig 12945 bp, 11 predicted proteins | sample SS_ome_12_FD_132455 | JGI IMG/M metagenome (GOLD analysis project Ga0180438, IMG submission 132455) | Hypersaline lake sediment archaeal communities from the Salton Sea, California, USA - SS_3_D_2 metaG | ecosystem: Environmental > Aquatic > Non-marine Saline and Alkaline > Hypersaline >...
AGTTGTACGCCCCGACGATGACGTCGTCGTAGCCGTCGCCGTTCACGTCCCCCGCCGTGCCCACCGAGCAACCAAGGCGGGCATCGCCCTGGTCACCCTCGGCGCTCCAGAAAGGCGTGGTGGCGAGGGGATCGACGGTGATCGGGTACACGGCGCCAGAATCGTCGACGATCAGCCGTAGAACGTGCGACATAGAACGTCGAACGTAGGACATAGAACGTCCCTGCGCGAGTTCTAGATAGGCAGGGAGGTGGCGGCCGGTGGCGTCGGTGGCGTGCAGGTCGCTGTAGCGCAGCACGCGCACGCCGCCGGGAGTGAAGAATTCGACGGCGGCGCCACCGTCGGCCAGGCGGGGGCTCAGATCCCCACTCAGGGTCAGTTCCAGGATGACCCGGGACTCGCGGGCTGGGGTTTGGCCCTTTGGCGCAGCCGCCAGCCGGAAGCCCTGCTCCAGTCCCCCCTCGTCGTTCACATACCACTCCACCATCCGGCTGCCGTAGCCGTACTCGACGCGGTTAGCCTCGGCGTGGAGGGTGGCAGCGCCGGGTGACTGCAGCGCGCCCTCCCGCCCCCAGGCGACCAGGCGCAGCCCCCAGCGCCAGGGCGGGGCATCGACCCCCTCGGCCCACACGCGGGGGATGACAACCGGACCCTCGCGGGTGAAGTAGGTGCGCAGGTTATGGGCGCGGTTGGGGGCCTGATAGGCCGCGTCCACGTCGGGCAGGTAGGTGTGATCCTGCCAGGTGACGTGGTACTCCGATCGGCGCAGGTTCTCCTGCACCGCGGCCCACCAGTCGGTGGGCACGTCTTCTGGCAAAGGTTCCACATCGTCGGCCTCGAGATCCGCCTCCGAACCGGATACCTTTTCGGGATCTTTCAGATCTGGGGCGGCCTCGGCCCGAGAAAGGCTGCTGATCGGCAGAGGCGTCAGCAGCAGGCTGCAGATAACCAACGAGCTGAAGAATTTGCGCGGGTTCATATCACTCTCCTTTTGGCGGGCGTTTGCTCGCCCCGGGTGGATGCCTCCGGCCTCGCCGGCGAAAGTCAGCCCGGCACGACGCGGCACCGGGCGCAGTGGACGGCGAGTGGCCGGAATCAGAAAGCCCGCCGCACTTTGAACGGTGGGCGGGCTGTGCAGTGAGTGAACGTTGGCCACCGAGAAGTTGTTCAAATTCAACTTCCCAGCCACAAGTCAATCCTGGCACTCGTGGCTCGGCACCTCAATCGGACGTCAAATACAACAACAACGCCGTCAAGCTATACCCATCCTTCAACGACCGGTCCGCGATCATCGCCCGGATCTCCTCCCGCGAGACCCACTTGTACGCCTGCACCTCGTTCTGGTCGAAGACGCCCGTCCCCTGGGTCGCCCGGCTGCGCGCCACGTGGAACACCTTGTTCGCGATGCCGTTCATCGGGTGGAAGGTGTAGACCCACTCGTGATCGCAGGTATCGTACCCGGACTCCTCGCGCACCTCCCGTTCTGCGGCCTCCAGGATCGACTCGCCCGGCTCGATGATCCCCGCGGGCACCTCCCACTCGATGCTGCCGGTGGTGTAGCGATAGACGTGCACCAGCAAAACCTGGCCATGATCGTTCTCCACGACCACGGCCACGGCCTCCTTTTCGAACTCGAGCACGTGGTGCCGCTCAATGATCCGGCCACCGGGGAACCGGACCTTGTCGACGTACAGGCTGACCCACGGGTTTTCGTAGATGACGGTGCGGGAGAGTCGTTTCGGTTTCATCGTGACGATCAGTACTTCTTCACGATGGACCGGTAGGCCGCCGGCTGGCGGCACTGCAGGATCTGCGTCTCCTCCCGGTGTTGGCGCACCTCGTCCAGGTCCAATCGCGCCACGGCGTACCCCTCGGTGGGCTCCTCGACGGTGGCGAAGACCTGCCCGCGGGGACCGACGATCGAGCTCTGGCCAAAGAACGTATACGAAGGCTCCTCCCCCACCCGGTTGGCCGCGGCCACGAAGACCGAGTTCTCGTAGGCCCGCGCCAGCAGGTAGGCCCGCCACTCGTCAGCGTTCGGCTCCTCCCAGTTGGCGCATACCACCAGCAGCTCGGCCCCGTCCAGCACCTGGCTGCGGGCCACCTCGGGGAAGGCCAGGTCCCACCCGATCATCAACCCGATGGTGCCCAGATCGGTCTCAAACGCGTTGATCCGGTAACCGGGGCGGAAGGCGATCCGCTCCTCGCCCCGCAGGTGCGTCTTGTGGTACTGGCCGATCAGGTCGCCGTCGGGGCCGACCAGGACGACGGTGTTGTACAGGATGCTCTCCACTTTCTCCTTGCTGACCATCCCAAAGGCCACGTGGACGCCATACTCGCTCGCCCGCTGGGCGATCAGGTTGACCGTCGGGCCGGGGACGCGCTGGGCCAGCTCCGGGAAACGGGGTCCGTTCTCGTATCCGGTCGTGACCAGCTCCGGGAAGACGATCAGGTCCACCGGTTGTTCGGTCGCGACGCGGGCGATAAACTCACTCATCTTGACCAGGTTGTCCTCCATCTGGCCAAGTTCAGGTTTCATCTGTACGGTAGCAACAGAGATCTCACTCATTGAATTGTCCTCCAGATACTATAATGATAGCAATACGACTTCGCCTGCAGAGCATCAAAAACCCAGTTTCTGATCCTCCCTGACCACTTACCCCGCCCCTATCGGTCTTGAACCAAGGTCTCCGGAGCCTTATCCGAGCCGGGACTGTCGACGTCCGGCTCCTCCCTCCCGCCCACGATCGGCCCGATTTCCTCCTGTACGCGCGCGAGGGCTTTCCGGCCCAGCCGTTGGAACAAGCCCGGTTTGGGCGGGGGCTCTTCCTCCTCCATCTCGGCGAAGGGATCGCGGTCGTACAGCCGGTAGAACACGTAGCGGCCCAGGACGCGCAGCGTCGCCAGGACCGGCGCGGCCAGCAACATGCCCAGGATGCCGGCCAGGCTGCCGCCGACGATGATGCCGATCAGCACGACGACCGGGTGTAGCCGCAGGCTGCCTCCCATGACCCGGGGCAGGAGCAAGTTGCCCTCCACCTGCTGGATGATGATGTACAGCCCGACGACCAGGACAGCGAACCAGAAGTTACCCAGCGGCAGAAACGTGGAGCCACGGAACAGGGCCACGAGCACCGCCGGGATCAGCGCGATGATCGGGCCGAGGCTGGGCACGAACTCGGTCACCCCGGCCGTCAACCCCAGCACGACCGCGTAGGGCAGCCCGACCGCCATGCACACCGCGGTCGTGATGACCACCATCAACAACCCCATCACCAACTGGCCGCGCAGGAATGCGTTCCACACGTCCGTGATCTTCTCCCGCAGCCGCACGAAGTCCTCCCGATAGCCGGGAGGCGCCAGTCTGTCCAATTGTTCGATCAGCCGGTCCGCGTCCCGGAGCAGATAGAAGGTCATCATCAGGACGAAGATCAGCCACACGGCCCCCGAGGCGATCTGCAGCACGAGGTCAATCGTGCCCTGGGTCACCGAACCCACGAAGGAGGTCAACATAGCGCTCAGTTCCTGGTACACGTCGCTCAGGTCCAGCGTATAGCCTCGGATGTCCACAGGCTCGCTCAGGAAATCGCCGATGTCGGAGATGAACCCGATAACGTCGAACTGCAGCGAGCGCACTGCCCGCACGATGCTTGGCACGACGGTCACCGGCGCGGCCAACACCCCCAGCAACGCCGCGATGAGCACCAGGAAGACCAGCGCCGTCCCCAGGCCGCGCGAGAGCCCGACGCGGTCGGTCAGAAAGTCGACGATCGGGTCCAGGATGAAGGCCGCCAGGAACGAGATCACCAGCGCTGGTATCACGGCGCGAAAGCGGTAGATCACCAACGCCAGCAGCACGAGAATAATCACCACGACCGTGCGCTTGGTGGTCGGTCCCCATTTGCGCACAGGTTCAGCCATTGGATATATGCCTCCAGATTACCATTTCTCACACACCCACATTATCCGCGCACGCGGACCACCCACGGGGCCAGGGCCCAGACCCGCTCACGGGCCAGGCGCCTCAGCCAGGCCAGGCTGCCCAACGCGCCCCACGACGCCCCCGCGCCGGACGGCTGGGGCGCCTGCTCTCCCCGGCGACCGAGCGGACGGGGCAGCAGGTCGTGCCGGGGCGGACGCACCTGCACCACCGCGTACTCCCGCTCCGGATCGAGGCCCGCCAATTCCTTGGCCGCCGCCAGCGCGGCCTCGAAGTCGCCCAGTTGGTCCACCAATCCGACTTCCAGCGCCTGCGCGCCGGTCCACACCCGCCCGCGCGCGACCTCCTCCACCTGCTCATCCGTCATCCCGCGCCCCTCGGCGACGCGCGCCTTGAACCGGGCGTAGGCGTCTCCCAGATCGCGACGCAACCAAGCCCGCTCTTCCTCGCTGAAGGGCGCCATCTCCGAATATAGACCGGCCATCGCCCCCCGCTGCACCGGCTCGCGGCCGACGCCCAGTTTTCGGTATAGGTCCCCCAGGACAAACTTGCCACCCCAGATGCCGATCGAACCGGTCAGCGTGTTCGGGCGGGCGACGATCCGGTTGGCCGGCGCCGAGACGTAGTAGCCACCGGAGGTAGCCTGTCCCCCCATCAGAACGACCACCGGTTTCCGCTCCCGCAGCCGGCGCACTTCGCGCCAAATCAGGTCCGAGGCCAGCACCGAGCCGCCGGGCGTCTCCACGTGCAGGATGACGGCCACGATCCGCCGGTCAGCCGCGGCGTTGCGCAACGTCTGCACGATCGTCTCCGCTCCGGCCTGCGCCTCCCCGAAAGGCAAAGGCACCGGCACCGGCACGCGGCGGCTGCGCCCCGGCACGATCAGCCCCTCCACCGACACCACGCCCACCGCCTGGCGCGTGGTCCACCGGATCGGCTTGTGCAGCCAGCGCGCCGCCTCACGCCAGGTAACCAGTCCGTCGGCGTTTTCACCATCCTCCCCCATGCGGTTCCCACCGGACGGTGAAAGGTGCGCGGCCAACTCATCCTCGTACAGCACCGCGTCAACCAATCCCACCTCGACTGCCTCAGCGGCGGTCAGCGGCATGGCGTCCACCAACGCGCGTACCCGCGCCGGTTCGAGCCCCCGCCCCTCAGCGACGGCGGTGACGAACTCGTCGAACAGGGAATCGAGAAGCGCGTCCAGCATCTCCCGGTGCGGCTCGCTCATCGTCGAGCGGCGGAACGTGTCGGGCGTGACCTTGTACTCGGCGATGGTCTCCAGATCGGCCCCCACGCCGGCCAGCGCCAGCGCGTCCTTGAGGAATATCGGCTCGGCCCGCAGCCCCAGCGCTGAGACGCGGCCGGACTCGGGCAGGATCACCTCGTCGCAGGCCGACGCCAGGTAGTAGTCCCAGGTGCTAGCGGAGGGCAGCCAGGCGACAACGCGCCTGCCCCGGCCGCGCAGGCCGAGCAACAGGCGGCGCAGACTGTACAGCGTGGACGGCCCGGCCCGCAGCGACCCGAAGCGCAGCACCACGCCCTGCACGCGCTGGTCACGGCCGATCACGTCCAATACCTTCTGAACGTCCTCCAGGCTGACCTCGCTGGGAAACAGCGGCAGGCGGCTGAATGGGAAGGGCAACGGCTCACGCCGGACCGTCCGCTCCGGGTAGGGGCCCCGGAGGGACAGCACGACCCAATCCAACCCCTGGCGGCGCAACGTGCACACGAGGTTGCGCCCTGCCAGGACGGCGTTGCGCAGCAGATCGCGGGCTCTCATCGAATCCCCCCGCGACCCTTCAGCATCGGCAGCAGCCCGTCCGGGTACAAGGGCGGGCCACCCGCATCCGCAAACGTGCGCAGTGGCATCCAACGGGCCGGAAGGCGCTCGACCTCCTCGGTCACCGTGAAGCTCTCTCGCTCATAGAAGGATGGATCGGCCAGCGCAGCCTCGAAGAGCAGACAAATCTCGTGCCCACGCCGGCCGTCACACGTGAAGATGTTCTCCAACGTACCCACGTAGCGCACGTCGGCCAACTCGGCGCCCAACTCCTCACGGAACTCGCGCCGCAGCGCATCTCGACTGTGCTCCCCAAACTCGATCCCGCCGCCCAGCGGCCGGTAAAAGACTTCGTCCTTGACGTGGTCGTAGCCTTCGAAGACCAACAGCTCATCGCCGCGCCAGACGAGGCCCAGCGCCAGCGGCCGGATGTGTCCCGATCGCACCATATCGCTCCCGGTCCCGTCCGTCATACCAATCGCAATCCCGGCAGGACGTCCAGGTCCCAGCCCGCCCGCTCTCCGGCGACGAAATGCCAGTACGCGCAGGCCCCTACCATGGCGGCGTTGTCGGTGCACAGAATCGGCGGCGGGTAGTAGACCGGCACGCTGACCCGTTCGACGGCCATCGCCCGCAACGCCTGGTTGGCGGAGACGCCGCCGCACAGCAGTGTGGCCGTCACGTCGAACTCTTCCGCCGCCTGCGCCGTCTTGGCCGAGAGGACGTCCACGGCCGCCGCCTGGAAGCTGGCCGAGAGGTCCGCCAGCAGCCGCCCCTGGGGCGGATCGTTGTACCGCTGAACCGCCCGCAGCACGGCGGTCTTGAGCCCGCTGAAACTGAAATTGTACCGCTCATCCAGCCAGGCGCGGGGAAACTTGAAGGCCGTCGGATCGCCGTCCCGCGCTGCCTTCTGGATCGACGGCCCGCCCGGGTAGGGAAGCCCCAGCAACCGCCCCACCTTGTCGAAGGCCTCGCCCGCGGCGTCGTCGAGCGTGCCGCCCAGGTACTCATACTGGCCGTGGCCGTGCATCAGGATCAGTTCGGTGTGGCCCCCGGAGACGACCAGCGCCAGCAGGGGAAACTCGAGCCCCTGCCCTCCCCCATCCCCCCCCGCGCGCGGCGCGGGCCCCGCGCGCTCGTCCTCTACCGCCAACCAGTGGGCGTATATGTGCGCCTCCAGGTGGTTGACCCCGATCAGCGGCAGACCGCGTCCCAGCGCCAGCCCCTTGGCCGCGTTGACCCCCACCAGGAGCGAGCCCGCCAACCCCGGCCCGTGCGTCACGGCCACGGCGTCTAGATCGTCGAAGCCCAGGTGCGCCTCCCGCATCGCCTGCTCGACCACGGGCACGATCGCCTCGATGTGCGCCCGGGAGGCGATCTCAGGGAAGACGCCGCCGTAACGAGCGTGCAGTTCGATCTGCGAAGCGACGACGTTGGACAGAATGCGCCACCCGTCCTCGATCGCCGCGGCCGCGGTCTCGTCGCAGGACGTCTCAATCGCCAGAATACGGGTCACCGCCACGATTCACTTCACCTCGATCACTAGATCCTTGGGGTAATCGGTCAAGACGTGCACCTCGCCATCCGGGTCGATCCACAGATCGTCCTCGATGCGGATGCCGAACCCCCGGTCCGGGTAATACAGCCCCGGCTCGCAGGTAAACGCGTGACCCGGGAGGAGCACGTCGGTGTTCGCCGACACGTTCGCGAAGCGCGGCTCCTCGTGGATCGCCAGCCCCAGCCCGTGACCGATGCTGTGCACGTAGCCCTCCTCGGTCTGGCTGTCGCTGGCGACGGTGGGATGGCCCCGGCTCTCGAAGAAATCGCACGTCAGCTTCTGATAGTGCCGCGCCTCCGTCCCGACCGCGTACGCCTCGATCAACATGGCCTGGCACTCGTACACGTCCTGGTACGCACGTTCGACCTCCGGCGGCGCGTACCCCAGGCAAAAGGTGCGGGTCACGTCGGCGAAATAGCCCCCGCCCGCCTCACGCGGGAAGATGTCGAACACGATGGTCTTGCCCAACGCCAGTAGGTCATCCGGGGCACCCTTGCTGTGGGGAACGCCCGCGTCGCGCCCGATGGAAAAGATGATCCCCTCCGGATCCTCCAACCGCGCCTCGGCGATGAACCGGTTGATCTCCTCGTGCACGCGCCCGATGGTCAGCGGCGTGTCGCCGGACTCGACCAACACCCCGTCCTTTACTCGGTGCGACTGGAGGTACTCGACCGTGCGGCCGATCACGTCGCACGTGCGCCGCCCCGCCTCCCGCATGCGCTGCGCCTCGTCAGCCTCCTTGGTCGCGCGGGCGGCGTCGATCAGCGTCACGTCATAGTCGCCGTAGACCTCGACGCCCTCCAGTTGCGCGTCGAGCGCGTTGAGCAGCACCCAGGCGCGGCCCTGGTCGGCCATGCCGTAGAAACCCACCCGGCCACCCACGCCCAGGTCGGCAAATATGCGGCGATATAGTTCGACCGTGGCGGCCAGCCGGTCGCTTTCCTGGCGCAGGATGCTCCGATAATCGTACTTGCTGATGTTGACCACAGGGAGCCCGGTGGCGGCCGCGATCTCCCGCTCGATCGGCGAGCACACCAGAACAGGATCGTGGCCGTGCCTCTTGATCACGTAGCCGCCGGTGAGTCCGGCACCGTTGGTCATATACACCATGGCCGGGTTGCCCTGCGAGCCCCCCTGGACGACCATCGCATCCAGCCCACGCTCTTCCATCAGACCGTCAAGATCTTGTTTCATCCACGCTATCCTCTCTAGAGCTTAAGTGAGTCACTTTGTCCGATCCCATTCTCGACGTGATACACTCGCCTGCCTCAGTATCCGGGCCAGCAGATCGGGCCCAATCTCCCGCCGGTGTGGATTTGGGATTGTCAACACCAGATCGCCCTTGATCATATATGGATGCTTACCACCAGAGAACGGTCCCTCGAAACCCAATGTCCTAAACCGCCGCACCAGCTCCGGCCATTTCACAGGTGACAGTTTAGGCATGCGTAAGCATCTCCTCCAGCAAGCGAATGGCTACTCCTTCAATAGGCGGCAGATCCATTCCACGCTGCAACCGCACAATGATCCAGCCTTCGAGTACCTCCTCCAAGTTCCGGCGACATTCCTCCAGCGTTTTACCCGTTGCCCACACTCCTGGACAGTCAGGAATCTCGCCATAGTATGGCTCGTCGTCGTCAATGATCTCGTAGTGGGCCTTCTCCATGGCCTTCTGTATGTACTGGACGATCATCTCGTCACCTCCAAAACCATCCTCAACAGTCCCCGCTCGTCCTCCGGCAACACCGCGTGCGGGTCCAGCATCAGCCGATCATCGGCAAGAGTGTTACGAAGTATACCCGCCGCGCTGGAAATGGGCAAGTCACTGCTGGGGCGCGGATGTGCACGCTGCTGGAGTTGCCGGAAACTCTTGACAGCGTACACATCTGCCTCTGGCCAGATTGTAGAAAGACGAATCTGCGTAGGGGAGAGGATCTTATGGCACGTTCCAGATATTGAACGTCCCGCTGACCTCGACACCCCACCGGACATCGAGAACCTCGTCGTTACAGTCTATCGCCCGAATATCGTAGGTGCCCGACGCCAGGGTGAAGGTGCGTCTACCGCCGGCCGGCACCGTCTCACCGGAATCCAGCCAGTTGTCCCCCCATGCATCATTGCTGATGGGAGAGATGTGCACCAAGCAGATCCTCGAACCCGAGTGGTTGTTGAGCACAATCGTGGAGGGGGTGCTCTGCTCAATTTCCAGGAAAAGGCACTCCCCCACCGTGTCCACACCGTTGGACGCAGCCAGGCAGTACTGGTCGGCGATGGTGCCCGGCCCCTCGTGGCAGACGACGAACTGCCCGTCTGGGTCAAAGATCAGCCGTTGGTCGTTCAGCGTGATCGAGGTAGCGTTCTCCACCACCCAGTGGAGCTCGACACAGTCCCCTGGATAAACCGTGGTCTTGTCCGACTCGAAGGTGATGATCTCGGGTGGGGGAGGCGCCGGGGGTGCGGCCGTGAGGCCCAGACACAGCATATCCGCGTCGACGGCGTTCGAGGCGCGGAGACACATGTTGTTGTAGCCCTCCGATAGCTCGTTGTAGGAGACCACGAGCACCCCCGAATCATATGATGAACTCTGATCCACCGGAAGTGGGTCCCAGTTCAAGTTGATTTCATCGGCGTTCATGACCTCGTAGGTGAGCCTGGCGTGATCCCCTGGGCTGAGCGTCGTTCTGTCGGACTCGAACGAGAGGATCTGGGGCGGCGGGGCAGGCGGGGGTTCTTCCTCCTCAGGCGGTTGTTCTACCTCGATGTAGAGGGTCTCATTCACACCTTCGTCGCCACGATTGGCCCACAGGACGTACCCCTTTGTGCCGGGCGACAGATCCTCCCAGCACGCAGTGTGCCATCCTTCTGGCTCTTCCACAGGGTACTCATTCAGATAGACAGCGGTCGCGTTCTCCGTCACCCAATGGATCGTCGCGCATTGCCCCGGCGCAAGCGTGTACCGGTCCGATTCGAACGTGGCGATCTCTGGCAACGGAGCGGGTGGCGGTGGGGGCGGTTCCTCCTCGGGTGGCAGTTCGGTGGGCGTGGCGGTGGGCACCGGGGTAGGAGAAGGGGGAGGAGAAGTAGACGTAGGCGATACGCCGGGCGAAGGCCGTGTCGAGGTAGACGTAGGTGTTTGAGCTTGCGATTTCGGGGTCGAGGTTGGCACGGCCGCTGGCTTTGGGGTAGAGGTAGACGGTTGTTCCGGCGACGGCTCCGCCGTCCGGGTGGGCGCAAGCGCTGCCGCATCGCTGGTAGGAGTCGCTTCCTCCACCACGGCGCCGCCGGTCGCCACTGGGAAGTCCAATACACCGGTCACGACCACTGCTGCGGCCGCCAGGAGCAACACAGCCAGACCTCCTACCGCCCAGATCCACCGCCGTCGCCGGGCCTTCGGCGGACGCGCGGGCGGCGCCGGGACGCCCGCCACCAGCGGCGCACCGCACTGCTCGCAGAATCGCACGCCGAGCCGGTTCTGCGCCCCACAGCTCGGACAAGTCTGAGTCGCCGCGGGCATTGGCGCAGCGGCCGTGGGCGCCACGACCGGGGAAGGAGGAACAGGGGATACAGGAGGCGCCCCCCGGACGCCCTGCACGCTGAGCTTCACCAAGCCGCCCACCTGCACCACGTCGCCCGAACGCAGCCAGGTGGAACCGGTGACGCGCCGGCCGTTGACGAACGTGCCGGAGGTCGAGCCGAGGTCTTCGATCCATATGCCCTCAGCCCGCACCATAATTCGAGCGTGGCTGCGCGAGACAGAAGCCTCGGACAACAAGACGTCGTTGCCTGGGGCACGCCCCAGGGTGTTTGCGCCATCGTGAAGAGGAAACGTCTGCCCGGCTCGGGGGCCGCTTTGAACCACCAGGTTTGGTTTCGGAGAGACCTGCCCGGGGGCGGACCGGCCCGGTGAAGCACGCCTGGCCAAGGGGGCCGCGCACTGTTTGCAGAACCGTGCTCCTGGGCGGTTATCGGTTCCGCAGCTTGGACACTTCATCGCCTGATTCCTCCTTCGGAAACCGACAGAGGACAACAGGTGAGGTGGAACGTTGACCGGGTAGGTGTAGAGGCCTGAACAGCCGTAGGCGGCGGCTGTCATTCAGCCATCGCTGGCTTCCTGCCCTCGCTTAGATCGAAGATGAGGTGGGTTATGTTGATCCGTCGGTATCCTTTCTCGTCTCTGCTGCTACAATGCGTAGCAGTTCCCGCCCCTCTTCCACCAACACCGTGCGCGGGTCCAGTACCAGCCGGTCATCCTCAATGCGCGCGATCACCGGAGGGTCGCTGGCCCGCAGCGCAGCCGCCAGTCGATCAGGATGCGCGACCGGCAGCGCCACCAGCTTCGTCGGCAGCGTCTCGCCGGGCAGACTGCCGCCCCCCACCGTCGATTGCCCCTCCACGATCTCCGCCGGGATGCCGGCCCGCTGCAGACTGCGCCGCCACCGCCGTGCCCGCCGCTCGATCTCCGCCAGCGGGGTGGCGATCATGCGCCAGACCGGGACATCCTCGGTGGCCTCGTCCTTCAGGTAATGCAGCAGCGTCGCCTGCAGTCCAACCAGGCACAGCTTGTCGGCCCGCAGCGCCCGGGCCAGCGGGTGGCGCTTGAGCGGGTCCACGTACCTCGCCTGGCCAGCGATGATGCCCGCCTGGGGGCCGCCCAGCAGCTTGTCGCCGCTGAAGCAGACCACCGCCACGCCCGCCGCCACGCTCTCCTGCACCATCGGCTCGTGCATCAGCCCGTGCTCGGCCGTGTCGAGCAGCGCGCCGCTCCCCAGATCGTCCATCACAGGAATACCATACTCCGCACCCAGCGCGACCAGCTCATCCAACCCAGGCTCGGCGGTGCAGCCCATGACCCGGAAATTGGAATGGTGCGCCCGCAGGATCAACGCCGCGTCCTCGTCGGCCTCCAACGCCGCCGCGTAGTCGCGCCGGTGGGTGCGGTTGGTCGTCCCGACCTCGATCAGCCTCGCCCCACTCTGCGCCATCACGTCGGGCACGCGGAAGCCGCCGCCGATCTCGACCAATTGCCCCCGCGAAATGACCACGCCCCGGCCCTGCGCCAGCCCTGTCAGCGCCAGGAGCACCGCCCCGGCGTTGTTGTTGACCACGAGCGCCGACTCCGCCCCGGTCAGCTCGCACAACAGCCGCTCTGCGTGCACAGTGCGGTGGCCGCGCTGCCCGGCCTCCAGGTCATACTCCAGCGTGGAGTAGCCCCGGCTGACCCCCTCCATCGCCGCCCGCGTGGCGGCTGAAAGGGGCGCCCGGCCCAGATTGGTGTGGATGATCACCCCGGTGGCGTTGATGACGGCGCGCAGCGTCGGGGCCAGCCGTTCCCGGAGCCGACGGGAGGCGCGCGCTGTGAGGGCGTCCGCGCTGGGAACAGCTGCGCCTTCGCGCACCTCGTCTCGGGCAGCATCGAGGATCTCCCGCAAAGCCGCAACCGCCTGTTGCCGACCGAAGGCCTCGACCAGCCTCTGGGTGGCCCCAAGGCCAAGCAGGCGATCGACGCTGGGGAGCTGCCGCAATCTGTCTACGTTCATCATCGAGACTGTCCGAGGGCCAGTCTGTGAGCTCGGGTCACCCCGGTGCAACTGCCTTGTGCCGCTGACTGCTGCGTATGGATCTCTACAGGTTTCGCCTTCCGATTGGTCACCAGACAAAGAGAGA
>Ga0180438_10008601_pt1 | contig 12943 bp, 8 predicted proteins | sample SS_ome_12_FD_132455 | JGI IMG/M metagenome (GOLD analysis project Ga0180438, IMG submission 132455) | Hypersaline lake sediment archaeal communities from the Salton Sea, California, USA - SS_3_D_2 metaG | ecosystem: Environmental > Aquatic > Non-marine Saline and Alkaline > Hypersaline >...
CATCGCACCAGCTATCGAAGACGGTTCACGTTTTGGTTATAAGCTGACAAAATAGCATTTATAGCATTTTCAGGTGTTCTTGGATCCGGCATGAATGCCGCTTGACAAGGAGATGCGTTATCTCCTATCGTATGGTTTGCAGCGCCGGAGTTCGTGGGTGGCGCGGAACGGCCAGGGCGCGTGCCGAGGCGCGGCAAACGAGAAAGGGCAGCTTGTGATCGACATTAAGACCCGCCGCAAAATGATAGGGATCCTGCGTGTATTGGACGACGCGTCCGGCCCGCTGGGGGGCGAACGGGTCGCGGAACGGTTGCGGTTGTCGGGCATTGACTTGAGCGAGCGGACGGTGCGCAACTATTTGACTCGTGCGGACGGCTTGGGCTGGACGGAGAATCTGGGTCGGCGGGGCCGGCGGCTGACGGCGGAGGGCAAGCGGGAGATCCAGGGCGCGCTGGTAATTGACAAGGTGGGCTTTGTGGCCGCTCGGGTTGATGCGTTGGCGTATCAGATGAAGTTCGATCTCGCCGCCCGCCAAGGCAAGGTCATCATGAATATCTCGACGATTGCACAGAAGGACGCGGCCGCTGCGCTTCCCATCCTGGTCCGGGTTTTTTCGGCAAACCTTGGCATGGGGCGGTTTGTGGCCGTCGGCAAACCGGGCGAACGGATCGGCAGTTTCCAGGTTCCGCTCGGTCGCTTCGCGATCGGTACGGTGTGCAGCGTGAGCATTAATGGAATATTTCTGCACGCGAACATTAGCACGACATCGCGGTTTGGCGCGCTGCTCGAGCTGGAGGATGGTCGGCCGCTTCGGTTCAACGAGATTATTTCGTACGAGGGATCCTCGCTCGACCCGCTCGAGATTTTTATCCGGGGTTATATGACGTCCGTGGCCGAAGCGGCCGAGACGGGTTCCGGCATCATCGGCGTCAGTTTTCGGGAGGTGCCGGCGGTCGCATTGCCGGAAGTGCGGCGTTTGGCGGCGCTTTCCGAGGCGGTGGGTATCGGCGGGTTGCTGGCAGTGGGCAGCCCGAACCAACCCCTGCTTGACGTACCCGTTCCGCAGGGCCGGGCGGGTCTGATTGTTGCCGGGGGCCTTAATCCGGTGGCCGCGATGGTCGAGAGCGCTATTCCTACGACGAGCGTCGCGATGAGTACGCTGTGCGATTTTGACGATCTTATTGAATACAGCGAACTCAGGGCGAACCCCGCACGTTTTCTATGAACCTGGCCCGCGGGCGCCGGCGAGGGGCATTCGCTGGTAGTTGCGGGCTGTCCGCTGCGGGTTTCTCACGGTTCAAGGTAACACATCACGCGTTGTTTGACCGTGTCGGCGTGCAGCGTCAACTTAGCCCTGTCGGGCAGACGCGTCGCGTCAATGACCCGGATTACGTGCTCGTAGGCCGCCGCGTCGGGCAGGAGCTCTCGGAGTAGGTTTTTGCTCCCCTCGAAGAATTCGTGTTTCAGGAGATTATTCTCCTGGTTGGGAAATAGGGCCAGATACAGCGCGTCCACTTCAACGAGTTCGCTGAAGAAATGTGTGCCGAGCGAGACATCGGGCACGAGGTCCTCGCGCATGGCCACGATCTCGCATACGACGGACACGGTGTTAATCTCTGCAAAAGACACGGGCACCCCGAGGGAGGGCGTGGTAGTGCCCCATCGTCCGGGGCCGAGCAGCATGGTTATGTCCGGGCGGTCGTCTTCGTCAAGATGGTTGAGCCGGCCGATGAGGCGCGCCACGCCGTGCCGCTCAGGGATGGGCAGTTGGCCGTAAACCGAGGGAACCACGTAGATTACGCGTTGTATTGTTTCAACGCGGCTTTGGCCGATGACGGGTCCCGCCGTTTCGAGCACAATACGCTCCGGGTCGATGTGGCCTGGGGCCTCGATCGGCACAACGCCGGCCCGCACGTGAAACGGACGGCACTGCAACAGATTGATTTTGTACGTCTCTTTGTCCAGGAAATTCACGGTGAACTCGGTATCCACGGGGTATTCGTAGGCCTCCTCGAGGATCGTAAGCATGTCGCGCATGTCGCGTATGAAGTTTGTCCGCGAGATCAGGGCGTCAAACGTGAGCACGTGCGGCGGGACCGTGCGTATACCCCGCTCGTGAGCAAGCCGGGCAAGTTTGGCGTCGCGGCGGGCGAACAGTTCGATTGGGACGTCGGGACTCTGTTCCATGACCTCGTGGAAATCGGCAGTGACCAATCGATTTGCCTCGAGGTCCAGCACGTCCACGTTGTGCTGGGCGTATTGCTGCATCTCGTCGCGGTTGGCCTCGGGCCGCCGTTGTGGCGCATTCAGGGCGACGATTCGGGTGTAGTCCTGGTCGGAACGGTCTACGGCACGGGTGCCCAAGCCGAAGACGAGTCGCAACATGCCCGCCTTCGGGTCGATCATGGCGCTCCATACGTAGGGATTGAACGAGAAAGCGACGCCGGCCACGTGCGGGTATTGCAGCTTACCGTGAAATGCGCCGGATACGCGCTGCACGAGGAGGGCCATCTGTTCGTCGCGATCAAGCAGATTATGGCGGGCGCGGTAACTCAGGGCGGGCTGGCTCAGGGTGCTTGCGTAGACGGTTTTGACGGCGGCCATGAAGTTGGCGAGCCGTTCGTCCCGCGAACCTTGGTTGGCGCAGAACACGCTTTCGTATTTTCCGGCGAATGAATTGCCGAAATTGTCCTCGAGCAGACTACTCGAGCGAACAATGATCGGCGACTGCCCGAAGTAATCGAGCATGGCGGCGAACCGTTTCTCAATGTGTTCGGGAAACGTTCCTTCGAGGATGCATTGGCGGGCTTTTTCGGCGCCCTCGACGTAGTCCGTTGTCTTGAGTTGACGTTTTCGGATCTCCCAGCACCCGTTTCGCACGAGGAACGTGTAAAAGATGTCCGAGGGAATATAGAAGGAGTCGTGGACCTCGAGCAAGTTGGTCCAGCGGGGATCCGTTTGTTCGAGTATGGCCCGGGCGAGCAGCATTCCGACCGACTTGCCGCCGATAAGTCCGGTGCCCAGTAACCGCCTTCCGATGGCGACCATGTTTGCGAGATCGAAGTATCGGCGGGCTAGGCGCAGCACCCGTTCATCTCTCGATATCGTCATGCGCAGTAGACGTTGAACCATCGCGTCGACTGCCTTGGGGGCCGCTTCGCCCTTCCGGACCTGCTCGAGGAGCGTCTCGGCCTGGACAAAGGTGTGGGTCCACACGCCGATCTGTTGCTGGGTGAGCCCGAGGGGGACGCGGGGACTCGATGTAAGGATCTCGGACACCGTATGGCTTTCGGTTACGGGTCGGGTCGCTCCCTCCTCTAAAGCGTGGAGCATATACATATGGGGTGAGGATCGTTCTTGCACCTTGAGCGGCTGAATATAGAACTTGCCTTCTCGGCGGTAGACTGCGATGAGAAGCTGGGTGGTTTCGTTGATCAAGACGGTCGCGTAGGAGGAATGGAAGCCCCGCAACAGCCCAAAATAGGCAATGGTTTCCAATTCGTACAACCGCGGGCACGTCAACTGAAAGAAGTTCCCGACCATTTGATCGCAGTACCAATCTGCGACCAGATCAGACAAACTGTCGAACACGTGGTAGGCGCCTTTGCCGGCGTCTTCCACCGCGCAGTGGATCGCGTCCAGAAACGTCTCGAATCCGGCTTGGGGATCCAACTCGACGCGGCGTATTCGTTCATCATCAGGCACAAGGGGCGCGTGTCTGGCGAACCGAAAGTACAGAACCTCCCGCCCTTGCCCAAGGGCCGTTTCAACAAAGGGCGCGACAAACGCCGCGTAGTCGTCTATTGTCTCGACTTCCCAAACGACGTTATCGCCGAGTCGAAGCCCCTTGACAAGTGTATCGACGGCGGGCAGCCCGGTGCTGGGACGTGCGTCGGTTAGAGACATGGTTCTTTCTCTTTGCGCTTCGCCGGCGCCGCGTTCGGCGAAGCCGGACGACCTCACACGACTCCTTGGTCGAGCATGGCATCTGCGACCTTGGCAAATCCAGCGATATTCGCGCCCATGACATAGTTGGCCGGCTCGCCGTATTCCTCAGCCGCTGCATGCGCCTGCGTATGGATGGCTTTCATGATCTGTTTGAGTCGCCCATCGACCTCGTCTCTGGTCCAGTTTGTGTGTTGAGAATTTTGCGCCATCTCGAGGCCTGAAACGGCAACACCGCCGGCGTTCGCCGCCTTACCGGGCCCGTATAGTATCTTGTGTTTGAGCAACACCGATACGCCTTCGCGGTCGGTGGGCATGTTGGCGCCTTCGCTCACCAGCGTGCAGCCGTTGTCGACGAGCATCTGCGCGTCTTTGCCGGATATTTCGTTCTGCGTTGCACTTGGGAACGCGCAGTCGCATTTGATGCCCCAGGGCCGCTCGTTCTCGCGATACTCGACGCCCGGAAACTTCTCGGCGTATTCCCGTATCCGTCCTCGCCGCATATTTTTGAGTTCCATCACGTAGGCCAGTTTCTCTTCGTCGATGCCGGCCGGATCATGGATCGTGCCATTCGAGTCTGAGAGCGAAACACACTTCCCGCCCAATTCATTCACTTTCTGCACCGTGTACTGCGCAACGTTGCCCGACCCCGAGACCGCACAGACCTTGCCTTCGATGGCGTCGTCGCGCGTGCTGAGCATGTTTTGGGCGAAATAGACCACGCCGTAGCCGGTGGCTTCGGGACGAATGAGGGAGCCGCCCCAGCTCAATCCTTTCCCCGTAAGGACTCCCGTGAACTCATTGCGAATCCGCTTGTATTGCCCGAATAGGTAGCCGATTTCCCGCGCGCCCACGCCGATGTCGCCCGCCGGCACGTCCGTGTCCGGACCGATGTGCCGGGAAAGCTCCGTCATGAACGATTGGCAAAACCGCATCACTTCGTTGTCGGATTTGCCTTTCGGGTCGAAATCGGATCCGCCTTTGCCGCCGCCCATGGGCAAGGTGGTCAACGAGTTCTTAAAGACTTGCTCGAACGCGAGGAACTTGAGAATGCCGAAATATACCGTCGGATGAAACCGCAACCCGCCTTTGTACGGGCCGATGGCGCTGTTGAACTCGATCCGAAACCCTCGGTTTACGTGGACGTTCCCTTGGTCGTCGATCCATGGGACACGGAACATTATGGCACGTTCCGGCTCGACGAGCCGTTCGAGAACCCGATTCTCCTCATACTCCAGATGCCGCGCCAACACCGGTTCGAGCGAGTCGAGGACTTCTCGAACCGCCTGGTGGAATTCCGGCTCAGCCGGATTCCGACTCACGACCGTCTGCATTACGTCATTCGTGTACGACAAGGCTCTTCTCCTTAACTTCTGTTTTCCGTTGCGGCCTACCTCGCGTCCTGAAATGAGGCAACATAGACAAGGCAACTTGGGAACCGACAAGGCCGATGCACCGGAAGGCGGGTGCCGACCCTGAAAAGGGTACGGGTTCGCGAATAAATTGTCAAGCAGAAATCGGAACGGCATAATACCGGCAAATTATAGGGTCCCTGCGATGGTTGCTTCTCAGATAATCCAAGGAAATGGGGTCTTGGCTGAAGCAAGCCGGCCGGGACAAACGGCATTATTGCCGTAATATACAGGCATTAGAGCAGATGTCATGGGCTTTCCGAATGGCGATCCATGCCGCCCTGAAAGCTACGCGGCGCCGGTTGGTAGGTGGCCAACGTGCTTTGCGGCAATCCTAGCCCCGAGCGGCTACGCCCTGAAGAGAAACACATTACGACTGAATCTCGCAGACATTTGCAGAGCGTGTTGCCGTGCAATTTGCGTTCGGCAATTTGCGTCGGATTGTGTCCAGACGCGCGCGTGCGGTAAACTTGCGGGGTTTGTGGGAATGCGGGTGTGGCAAACGATGTAGACATGGGCGATGGAGGGATGAGCATGAGTGAGAGAGAGCCCCCGGGAGAAGCGCGAGGGATGGGACGGCGGGACTTCCTCGCATCGACGGCGGCGGCCGGCGCCGGCGTTCTCCTTGGGCGCGCAGCGGCCTCGGAGGACCCTTCGCCCCGAGCGTCGGGTTTCGACGACCTCAACGTTGCCCTGATTGGTTTGGGCGCTCAAGGCATGGTGTTGATGGATGCCTGTCTGCGCATCCCGGGGATCCGTTTCAAGGCCGTCTGCGACATCTGGTCGTACAGCCAGCAACGGGGTTCGCGGACGCTGAAGCGATACGGACACCTCGTGAATGTCTATGAAGACTATCGCGAGATGTTGGCCCAGGAGAGCGATCTCGATGCGGCCATCGTGGCCACCCCGGATTGGATGCACGCCGAACACGCCCTAGCGTGTATGAAGGCCGGTCTTCACGTATATTGCGAAAAGGAGATGTCCAATTCGGCCGAGAAAGCCCGGCAGATGGCGCTTACGGCGCGCAAGACGGGCAAATTGCTCCAGATCGGTCACCAGCGCCGCAGCAATCCGCGCTACGTGCACGCCATCGATCGCATGATTCGCACCGAAAGGCTGCTGGGCCGCGTAACCCAGGCGTACGGCCAATGGAATCGCGCAGTAAGCGAAGACTTGGGTTGGCCAAAGAATCACGTAATCGATCAAGAGACCCTCGAGAAATACGGCTACGAATCCATGCACCATTTCCGCAACTGGCGCTGGTACCGCAAGTATGTCGGCGGGCCCATTGTGGATTTGGGTTCGCATCAAATCGACATATTCAGTTGGGCGCTGGACGCGCGTCCGAAATCGGTGATGGCGGGCGGCGGGGTCGACTACTTCCCGCATCACGAGTGGTACGACAACGTGATGGCGATCTTCGAATATGACACGGCAAGCGGGGTCTCGCGCGGGCTTTACCAAGTGCTGACCACGACCAGCAATGGGGGGTTTTTCGAGAGCTTCATGGGCGAGAACGGGGCGTTGGTCATCTCCGAAGTCCCTTACCGAGGGAACCATTTCCTGCGCGAGAACCACGTCCCCCAGTCGGAATGGGAGAAGCTGGCACAGCAACGCCTCCTGCTCAAGGCCGAAGAAGAGCAAACAGTCGCGGAACCCACTGACGACATCATCGTCGACGTGCGCGTGACGGTGCCGTTGGGAGCTTGGAGCATTCCCGTCGAGCTCAACAAGCCGGTGCATCAGCCGCACCTCGAGAATTTCTTCGACGCCATACGCCGCGGCGTTCCGCTGAACTGTCCGCCGGAAATGGGCTACGAAACCGCCGTGGCGGTGCTTCGCGTGAATGACGCCGTCGAGTCGCAGCAGCGACTTGAGTTTACACCGCAGGACTTTGTCATTTCGGCATAGGGAGGGTTGTGTGGGACACATTTGGATCGGTTTGCTCTTCGCGGCGCTGGCAGGCGCCTGGAGCGAACCTGACGGCAGCCGGACGCCCGCGGTTCACCTAATCCCGCTCTACGACGAGGAAGGACAGAAGATTATCCCCGGCAGCGGCCCCGAGCGGCCCGTCTCATTTCGGCTGACGTGCGGCGACTGTCATAGCTACGAGACCATTCGCACGGGCTGGCACTTCAGCACGAACCAGGCCCCCGGAAGGCCCGGCGAGCCATGGGTGCTCATCGACGAGAAGACGTCCACACAACTGCCTGTCTCGGCGCGGGGATGGCCCGGTACATGGCGGCCCGAGGACGTCGGACTGACGGAGTGGGGGCTCGCAAAGCGCTTCGGCCGGCACTCTGCCGGCGGCGTTGGCGAGGATCGGGCGGATGAACCGGACCTCGAAGCGCGGTGGCAAGTTTCCGGGCCCATCGAGGTCAATTGTCTGGCTTGCCATAACCTCGCCCGCGAACAGAATATGAGCGAATGGGCCGTCCAACTCGCGCGCGAGAACTTCAAGTGGGCGGCTACCGCCGCGAGCGGGCTCGGCGTCGTTTACGGTATGGCGTCGCGTCTGCCGCCTACCTACGACTTCTACAACGGCCCCGACCCGGACAACACGTGGCTGCTGCCGCCGCAAGTCTACTACGACACATCCCGCTTTGATCGCAAGAGCTGCGTGCTCTTGGACCTTGCCCGCCGCGTTCCGAATAGCCGCTGTTATTCCTGTCACTCGACTTTCTATGAAGGTACGGAGCGAGTGGACACCGATGAAGACGTGCACGTGGCCGCGGGAATGGTCTGCACCGACTGCCACCGCAACAGGCTCGATCATCAGATTGTGCGAGGGTACGAAAACGAGGACGCCGGGCAAGAGGCAAATCCGGCGGGGGCGTTGTCGTGTCGCAGTTGTCACGCGGCCGGTCGGATGGGGGCGCCTGTGCCGGCGCACAAAGGGATGCCGGCCGTTCATCTCGATACGATTTCGTGTACCGCGTGCCACGCGGGGCCGTGGCCGGGCGAGCGCCCGGGGCGCGTGCGGACCTCGAGGGCAAACCGACTTGGCATTCATGGCAAGGCCTGCTGGGCAACGGACCTGCCCTACATCGCGTCCCCTGTCTTCTTGAAAGCCGCAGCCGGCGTTATCGAGCCGCACAATGTCCTCTGGCCAGCATTCTGGGGCGTCCTGCGAGACGAGGCGGTTTCGCCGCTCCCACTCGATGTGGTCCGTCCCGTTGTAGATGCTTATTTTGCATCGTTCGAGCCGCCGGAATCGAGCGACGTCCAGCACCCGGGCGATGAGCCGGCCATACCGGCGCCCGAGGCCGCCGAGCCGGTTCCTACGGAAGAGACGCCTGAAAATGCACGGATGGCAAAGGCGCATAGCCGGATTGCGGAGACTGATATACCGCTTATACTGGCGTCCTTGGCGGCCTCGGGCGATGTGGACGGCGTCCCGGTATACGTTGCCGGTGGGCGACTACATAAATTGGACAGCGGCAAGCTCGTCCATTCGGAGCATCCGGCGGCGCAACCGTACTCCTGGGCGTTGGGCCACGATGTTCGCTCCGCTGCCCAATCGCTTGGGGCCGGGGGCTGCGGCGATTGCCATTCGGACGGGGCGGGCTTCTTCTTCGGCGTCGTGACGCCCGACGCGCCGATTCGCCTCGAGGCGACGCCGAGCCGGCCGATGTACGCGCTACAAGGCTATGACCGGAACCTGATCGAGGCCTGGGACACGAGCATATGGTTGCGGAAGGCGTACCTGATCGGCGGCTGCATCGTCGGCGTGGTGCTGGCTTTGGCGCTTGTGCGCTACGGGTATGCCGGCCTCGAGCGGGCGGCCCGGTTCTTCGTGGCCGACGGTAGGTCGAAGACTAAATAGGGAGGGCGCATGTTCCGTTGGATCGCGATTGCGACGCTGGCCGCCGCCGTTACCGCCCCGCTGGGCCACTATCTCGTGTTCGGCCCGCAACGGCTTGGGGCGGCCAAGCGTGCGCCAAGGGTGCGTCGGTTCAGCCTCCTCGAACGGTTTGTCCACGGGCTGACCCTGGTTAGTTTTGTGACGCTGGCGGTGACGGGTTTCTGGGCGGCGATCATGTTCGAAGGGCCGCTGCACGGTTGGTGGTGGCTTGTGCACGCAGGGGCCGCGGTTCCTTTCGCGGGGTCGGTCGCCGCAATGACGTTGCTGTGGGCGGCCGACTGCGGGTTCGCCACGTACGATTGGGCGTGGATAAGGCGGCTGGGCGGGTATTTCGGCGGTTCGCAGCCGGTTCCCGCCGGGCGGTTCAACGCTGGCCAGAAGGCCTACTTCTGGGCCGTTGTTTTGCTCGCCGTGGCCACGCTGCTCTCGGGACTTGCGCGTATCGCGCCGTTGTTTGACGAAACCGTTCAGGCGTGGGCCTACCACGTGCACCGATACGGGGCACTGTTATTTACAGCGTCGGTGGTTGTACACTTGTATTTGGGCACCTTTGCGAACCCAGGGACTTTTCGCGCGATGGTACTGGGCACGGTGGCTGCCGCGTGGGCGGCACATCATCATTCGGAATGGCTCGGGTGCGCCGGGCGCGTCGCGACGTGCGATGCCGAACCTGCCGAGTCTGGAACACACATCGAGCGGCGTTCACTATAGCTTGGCGTCGGCGTCCGCAGCCGGGGCGCTTCCAGGGAAACAGGAGGTCGTGCATGAAACAGGGACTACAGGGACTAGTTGGGGCATTTTCACTGCTGTTGCTTGCGGCCTGTTGCTTGGCGAGTGCACAGGGCGAAGCGCCGGCGGAAGAAAGCGCAGAGAAGAGCGATGACGGGACGGTAGAACTCGATATCGAGTTGCCGAGGCCCCGGTTCGTCGGCACGCCCACTAATATCGACTCGGACAATCTCGAGGAACCGTCGGACGAAGAACGAAAGCCGCTTCGCGCGCCGGAAGGCACAGTCAACGTGGCCCTCGAGAAACCGGTTGCGGCCAGCGACGACGAACCCATCATCGGCGAACTCGAACTGGTTACCGACGGCGATAAGGAAGCGGTCGAGGGCAGCTTCGTCGAGTTTGGCCCGGGGCCGCAATGGGTCCAGATCGACCTCGAGGCGCCTCACGCGATCCATTGGCTACTTGTTTGGCACTACCATTCGCAAGCGCGCGTCTATCGCGATCTTGTGATTCAACTCAGCGACGACCCCGAGTTCATTGAAGGCGTGCAGACGGTATTCAACAACGACCACGACAATTCGTCCGGGCTCGGCAAAGGCAAGGACAAAGAGTATATCGAGACGTATGAAGGCCGTGCTTTTCCAGCGCAGGGCATCGAGGCCCGCTATGTCCGCCTATACAGTAACGGCAACACCTCGAACGACATGAACCACTACATCGAAGTCGAGGTCTACGGCAAGCCGCTTGAATAGCCTCGTTCTTCTTGAAGGGGTGTGGGGAAACCTCTTTTCTCGCTAGGAAGAGTTCCCGCACACGTTTCGCAGGCAATGGCAACGCACGCTCCGCGACTCTCAAGCCGATTCGCCGTCTGCGGCGCGGTCTTGCTGGCGGCCGCGTTGGCGTTGGCGTTTCGTTTGCCGGAGTTGGGGCGGCGGCCGATGCACTGCGACGAAGCCGTTCATGCGGTCAAGATGGGCGATCTGCTCGAGTCCGGAACCTACGCCTACGACCCCGCCGATTTCCATGGCCCGACGATCTACTATGCCGCGTTGCCGTTCGCCTGGTTCGGGGGAGCGAAGGCCCTTCCCGAGACCAGCGAATTCACGTTTCGGATTATGCCCGTGCTGTTCGGGGTTGGCTTGGTGCTGCTTCTGCTCGCCGCAGCAGACGGCCTCGGCGCGTGGGCGGCCGGGCTTGCCGCCGCGTTGACCGCCGTCTCACCGGCGATGGTCTACTACAGCCGCTACTACATTCAGGAGATTCCCCTCATCTTCTTCTCTTTCGCGGCCATTCTCACGGGTTGGCGCTACACACGAAAGAAAACGTGGTTCTGGGCGCTGGTAGCCGGCGTGTTCCTTGGCCTGATGCACGCCACAAAGGAAACGTGCGTTCTCGCCTGGGCCGCCATGGCCGGCGCGTGTGTGTTGACTGCAATGTGGGCGTGCGTGAGAAACGGGAGAATCGGGGACTGTCCCAAGCGAACCGCTGCCGAAGGCAGCAGCGAGACGGGACGGTCCCTGAACTTCCACTTGATCTTCCATCTCCTCGGCGCGCTGATCGCGGGCGTCGGCGTGTCCGCGCTGTTCATGTCCGCGTTCTTCACGCGGCCGCGCGGCATCCTCGATTCCTGGCTTACCTACGCAGACTATCTGAGCCGCGCCGACGGCGCCAGCCTGCACGATCATCCGTGGTATTACTATTTCCGGATGCTTCTTTACTACAAGAACGCGCCCGGCCCTTGGTGGAGCGAGGCATTTATCTTGGTCTTGGCTGCGCTGGGCATCGTATACGCCTTGGCGGAACGCCGACGTCCGCGCCAAAAGGAGAGTGGCGACTTAGCGTCCGATGCACGCGCCAACGGGCGGACCCGTGGCGATCCGGGTTTCCGCCGTTTTCTGGCCTTCTATACGCTACTCCTCACCGTCATCTATGCGGTTATTCCGTACAAGACGCCGTGGTGCATGCTAGGATCCCTTCACGGGATGATACTATTGGCCGGCATAGGCGCGGTGGCCATCATGCGACGCTTGCCGAATCGGTGGGCGCGGGCCGTAATCGGCGCCCTGCTCTTGGCAGGAATGCTCCACTTGGCTCGGCAGTCCTATCGGACTGCGTTTGCATATGCCGCGGACACGCGCAACCCATACGCGTATGCACACAGCTCGACCGACGTCGTACGTCTAGCCAGCCGCGTCGAGGACATCGCCCGGCATCACGGCGATGGCCCTCGAATGCTCGTCAAGATCATCGCCGAGGAGTATTGGCCGTTACCGTGGTACTTGCGCCGCATGGCGCGCGTGGGTTACTGGGAACAGGTCCCGGATGAACCGGACGCCCCGGTGCTCATCGTATCGCCTGCGCTGCAGCCGGAAGTCGACGCGAAAATCGGTGATCAGTACCATCGATCATATTACGGGTTGCGGCCGGAGGTACTGCTCGTGCTCTACGTCGAGGAGGATCTTTGGGATGCGTTTCTCGAGACTCGGGAATAGGCCAAGTGAATGAGAAGTGCGCAGCGCACGGCCGCAGACGCCATCGCTCGATACACACAGCGATGGCGACGACGTTCGAGGTCGTGATTGCGGGCGAGACGGCCGAGTATGCGCGGCAAGCCGCGGCAGCGGCTTTTGGCGAGATCAGTCGCGTCGAGCAGGTGCTGAGTAGGTTCCTCGAACACAGCGATGTCTCCCGGATCAATCGGTTGGCGCCAGGCGAATCCACGCGCATCGGTGTAGAGGCCTTCGAGTGTCTCGAATTGGCCGCTACAATCCACGCCGACACAGCCGGCGCTTTCGACGCGACCGTCGGGCCGCTGGTGACGTTATGGCAGGGGGCCCGAGCCCGCGGCGATACGCCGAGCGAAGAAGCACTCGCCGAGGCGCGTGCGCGCGTCGGGATGGACTTGCTCGAGTTGGACGCGCGCGAATACCGTGTGCGCGTAAAGGTGCAGGGCGTGCAGGTGGATCTGGGCGGCATCGGAAAAGGCTACGCC
>Ga0180438_10008602_pt1 | contig 12943 bp, 18 predicted proteins | sample SS_ome_12_FD_132455 | JGI IMG/M metagenome (GOLD analysis project Ga0180438, IMG submission 132455) | Hypersaline lake sediment archaeal communities from the Salton Sea, California, USA - SS_3_D_2 metaG | ecosystem: Environmental > Aquatic > Non-marine Saline and Alkaline > Hypersaline >...
CAAGCGAGCGGCTTTTGTGGCCAGTGGGCGACACTGAGACCGACGCGGCCGCGATCTTGCGCGAGCTCACAAGCGAGCTTGACCGGCGCAAGGCGCTTTTTTCCAGGTATCCGGGGGTCGATTCGCTCTATAGCTACAATGCACGGGCCAACGGGGACGGCTTGCCGCCCATAGTGGCGATCATCGACGAGTGCACGGCGCTCTTGGAGAACAAAGCCATAGAGGGCCAACTAAGGACGCTGGCCCTACGGGCGCGAAAATTCGGCCTGTGGTGCGTCCTGGCCGGTCAAGACTGGAGCGCGGCAAGCCTGGATACAGCGATCCGTAACCAACTGAGCACGCGGGTACAGTTCAAGGCAATGTCTAACCCGCAAAGCCGGGTACTCTTGCAGCGGGCCGGCGCTGAAAAAATCGACGTGAAAGGGCGCGCGCTGGCGTGGATACCGGGCCGGGACCTGACCATGCTACAAGCCCCATACTTGAACTATGGCGACATAACCGCGGCCCTGGGCGACGGCCGCGGGCCTGCGCACGCTATGCCGGTCACGCTGGCCACCGCGCCCGAGCCCACGAACGGCAACGGCAGCGGCGCCAAGTGGACGCCCGAGCAGGCGCAAGAGGTCTTGAGGATGCACGAGGCCGGCGAGAGTGATACCGCGATCGCGCGCGCCCTATGGCACGGCACGAGCTATTACATTGACCGCGTGCGCGCCATTCTCGCGGGCAACAACAACAACAAAACCGACGAAAACGCCCAAGATCCCCACGTCGCCGGCGGCGAGCTCGATCCTGATCGTGTTGTTGTTGTGGACGTGTGCGAGTTCTGCGGGTCCGAGGTCGGCGACGGCGAGACGTGCACGGCCTGCGGGGTCTGGACGTGCGCGGCCTGCGCAAACGACCGCGGCCTTTGCCCCGATTGCCAAGAGGGTTAGCCCGTGTCTGTGGGCAGCAATCGCGCGAGGGCCAAGTTGGCCGCCAAGGGTCACGGCACCGGGCGGGCCAGGCGGGGCGCGCCCAGCACCGCGCCCTATGCCGCGGCCGCGGCCCTGACCGCGGCCGACGTGGGCGAGCTGCAGGGGTGCATAGATTTTGCCCCAACGGATCGCTCTATTGCGCAGCTTGACCAGGCGGCCGCGGCGCTACGGCAGCCCCAGCGGGTCACGGTTACGGGCACGTGCGGCGAGTGTGGCGAGCGGGTCACGGTCACGGACACGGTTAGGATTCCAGCTCTGGCCAGCATTGCCGACCAACTAGAGGAGTTGCGCGATCGGTTGTCACGGTTTGACGCCCGAGTGTTACAACGGCTGATCGACGGCCTGGGCGAGAACGCAAGTCTATGGTTCACTGGGGGCAAGTAGAATGTTCACCCTGGCGCTTGCACTTTTGTGCGCGGTTTTACTGGGCACGAGCTGGGAGGGCACCGTCAAAATGCGCGGGGTCCTGGCGTCGTGCGTGTTCCTGCGGCTAGGGCGGGTCCGGGCGGCGGCCTGGGCATACCGACCCGAGCGGCTTTACATTCGAGTTAGGAGGGTATAGTCAGTGGGGTTGGATGTATACTTCAGGCGTGACATTGGCAATGGACTGAGGGCGGCCGCGGCGGCCCACCTGGGCGCGACGGGCATAGCTCAGCAATTGATCGGTGACGCGGGCCGCGCTGGGATTTCTGAGCAAAAGGCGCTCGAGATCTATCAGGCCGGGTTTCTGCAGGCGCTGGTAGCAGTGGGCCTGTCGTTTGGTCTGGAGCCCGCCACCGGGGCGACGGTCCGACAAGTGGACGCGGGGCGAGTAGAAATCCCCTCGTGGGTAGAAACGCGGCAAGAATGAGGTTCTATAAGAGTTGTAGACGAAATTAGAGCGCGTGGGGTTTGATCGGCGATCTTGTGCACCGGGTTTTAGACTCGGGCCGCACATTCGCGCATCAAGAGCGGCTTTGCTGATTTTGTTGCGCAATTCACCAAGTAGGATGGTACAATGGACGCGAGACACATCAAGGTCACGATTGACCTGGCAGAGCTTGCCAGGCGACTTGCCAAAATGGCAGAAAGGCAAAAAACGATGACAGAGATCAAGGTTACGGTTGGCAGCATCCAAACGGATGCGAGCGGGGTCAGTGTGCGGGACACACGGCGCGCGGTCCATTTTACGGGCGAAAAGCTGGGCAGCTATACCGAGCCCGGCACCGGGCGCGATGGGCGGCCCACTGACACAAGAGGCACGATTGAAACGCTCTACCGCGATCAGGGCGAGCGCTTGATCGTGCACGTGGAGGACTGGTCACACTGGCAGGGCGAGCCCACAACCTACCGACTCCACGAGGTCACAGAGGCCGACCTGAGCGGCCGCGGGCAGTTTGCCCGGCTGGGTCAAGAATGCGGTTACGGGCGGCCCTTGACCCTGGAGGAGGCGCTTACCCCACTCGATCCCGAGGAGCGCGCTTACCTGGCTGACCTGGAGGAGGATCGGCTAGAGAGCCTGCGGGCCAGCTATGCCGGGGCGGTAGAGCTCGACGAGTAGCCTATAGGGGCCTAGAAGCGTAAGAGTGCGATCCGCATAGTTTGCCGGGAATGGTCGACGATCTGGCCCTGGGGGGGCGCTGTGAGGCCTGGAGGATAGAAATTGACTCGATCTGCTCTTGACAAACGGCCCACGGCTGTGTTAAACTGGGGTCGGAGATGGACAGATGACCGCCTGGGGAAAAGCGGGCACACTCGTGTGCGATTCGCTTGCTGGGGGAATCTGTCCTTTTTTTTACAAGGTTGCCGGCACCCTGCGCGAACAGGATGCCGGCGGATGTACAAACCGGGTCGGCCTGTACTCTTTCATTGTACCACACTTTGGGACTTTGAGCATTACAGCAACGTTACAAGGCCGATCCGGGCACCGATCCGGGTCGGCCTTTTTTTGTCGCAAGCGGGTATAGAGCCTGTACACGAAAGGAGTGAGGAGGATGCCAACTATTGTCTATCCGGTCCGGCTGCCTGAACCATTGTATGCCAGGATCAAGGCAAAGGCAGAGATCGAGGGACGATCCGCGGCCAACTACATGCGGCGCGTTTTGGACCTGGCAACCAGGGGGGGCATGGCGGCAATCGACGGTCAAGCAAACGGGGGGCGAATGGAGCGAACGTCAAATGAGAGAACGGCATGAAAGAGGGCGCGCCCGGTCGGGGCAACTCCGACCAGGCGCAACAGACACCAGCACGGGCGGCTTTATGTCTGAGACCAGTATATCACAGATTGATCCCGCGCGTCAAGCCCCGCCCGCGACCGCGGCCCTTACCGCGGCCCTGGAGCGCGCCCGCGCGGCCTACTGGAGCGCCTGCGACCGGCACGAGTACAGCGAGGCCGACGCACACGCGGCCCACTACCGGGCGATCCTGCGGCGCGCCTACCTGGGCGCGGGCCTGGACGCACTTCTAACCCGACTGGAGCGCGAGCATGGCGCAACACTCCAGGTCATGCTAGAGCAAGAGGCGCGGATCGACGCCCTGGAGCGGAGCATGGGCCTGGGCAGGGGGGCGCTATGACCACGAATACGATCAAACAAGATCGGGCATTTTTCCATGCGGCCTGGGTGCTATGCCAGCTCTACCAAGGGATAAACCCTGACCACCTCGACGCGCGCGGACTGGGCGAGCCCTGGGGCGAGGGCGCACGCGTGTTCCTAGAGCACGGCAAGGCCAGCTTTGAGAGCTGGGCGAGCCAAGAGAAGAACGGGGGCGGCGTGTTTTTGCCGGCGGTCTTTCGTTTTCGGCCTGGCGATCCCGACCCGGCGCTTGAGGATGTGCGCACTAAAACGCATTGGACCATGGCCGAGCTCCTGGCGGCCGAGTTCCCCGATCCCAAGTGGGCGATCCCCGAGATTTTACCCGTGGGCCTGTCTAGCCTGGCCGGGCGGCCCAAGGTCGGCAAGAGTTGGCTGGGCCTACAGTTTGCGCAAGCGGTAGGCACCGGCGGGCGCGCACTCGGGCACCAGGTAGACGCGGGCAAGGTGTTATACCTGGGCCTAGAGGATAGCGCGCGACGGCTGCAGGACCGATCCAACAAACAGCGATGCCCGGCGGGCGCAAACATAGAATTACGCACGACCTGGCCCACGTTTGGCGATGGCGGCCTGACCAACCTGATCGACGCCATAACAAAAGGCGGCTTTACACTTGTCGTACTAGACACCCTGTCTAGGGCGCTGGGGCGAGCCGACCAGATGGACATAGGACAGATGACCGTGATCCTGGGCGAGCTGCAACAGGCGGCCCACCTCCACGAGTGCGCGATCCTGACCATAGACCACCACCGCAAGGCCGGCGCTTTTGACTCCGATCCGATCGATGACATTATGGGCAGCACTGCCAAGGCGGCGATCTGTGACGCGGTCTTGGGGCTCTACAAAGAGCGCGGCAAGCAAGGCGCTGTGCTCAAGGTGACCGGGCGCGACCTAGCAGAGCAAGAGCTTGCCCTAGAATGGGACATGGTGACTTACTGCTGGCACTCGCTGGGCGACGCGACCCTTGCCCGGCAAAGTGATACCAGGCAAGCGATCCTTGACGCCATAGAGGAACTGACCGACTTGGGCGAGACGCCCACAAGTACACACATAGCCGAGCACATAGACAAGGATCGATCTTATGTGGCCAAAGAGATCGCTAACTTGCTAAATGCTGGCCTTGTCGTCAAGGGCGAGAAACAAGGACAGAGGCAGCCTTATGAACTGTCACACACATAACACACACACCACACACACCACACATACCACAATACCACACACGGGCACGCGGCCTTTGTGGTATGTGTGTGGCGATCTGGCCCTTTGTGGTATGTGTGGTATGTGTGGTACTATGTTTACGGGGGTGCTGCGATGACTCTAGACCTTTTGGAACTGGTACGGCAGGATACCGGGGCAGAGTTCAGGCACGCGGCCGCCACACGTGGGGGCGAGCATCAAGGCCCGTGCCCCCTTTGCGGGGGCGAGGATCGTTTTTCGTGCTGGCCGGCTGACACTGCCCATAACGGTAAAGCCTACTTCACATGCCACAATGGCGACCGGGCCGGTTGTGGCGTGCATGGCGACTTGGCCGACTACTTGGAGATCGTCCGCAAAATGCCCCACCTGGACGCGCTCAAGGCGGCCGGCGTGATCGACGGCAACGGACAGATCCCCACCTCGACGGCGCGGCCGGCGGCGATCGCGAGCACGACCAGGGCGCACGAGGTCAATCCACCTTGTGACCAGTGGCAAGCGCGGGCGCTTGCCTTTGTGGGTTATGCTCAAGGGCAGCTATGGAGCGAGCCCGGCGCGCTGGCCCTGGCCTACCTGATGGTAGAGCGCAAGCTAACAGAGGAGACAATCAAGCATTATGGACTGGGCTACAATCCCCAAGGCATATCTTGCCCTGGGTCCAAGTGGGGCCAGCTCAAGCGGGTCTTTTGCCCGCACGGGGTCACGATCCCCACCTTTGCCGGCGGCGCGCTGTGGTCCGTTCTTGTGCGACGACCAGCATACCGCAAGGGCACAAAGACGCCCGATGCCCTGGGCGAGCTCCTGGGGCACGTGGTCAACTTTGCCGAGGATACAAAATACCTGAGCGTTACGGGCAGCGAACGGCACGCGCTCTTTGGGGCCGATGACCTGCGCGGCGATGGGCGGCCCTTGCTAGTCTGTGAGGGTGAGTTTGACGCCATGTTGGCCTGGCAAGAGCTGCGCGGCCTGGCCGACGTGTGCGCACTCAAAACAGGCAAGGCCGGCTTGCCGTCTAACTGGATTCCCTGGCTCTTGCCCTATAGCCTGATCCTCGTGGCCTATGATGTGGACGGCAACGGGGCAGGCGACAAAATGGCGGCGGCCTGGCCCGAGCTGACCAGGCGGGCGCGGCGCGTTCGTGTGCCCGAGGGGTCCGACCTGACCGATTTTTACAACCTGGGCGGCGATCTGCCCGCGTGGGTCGGGTATCAAGTGGGCCAAAATGTTGGCCTATAACTTTCCGAATACGAGATCAAGGGGCAGGCAGGCGGCTGCCCGTGGGGTGCACGCTTCAACTTTTCCAATAAATTTATTGGAATAACAGAGACCCGCCCGCCCGTGGGGTGCACCCTTGCAATAATGGTGGTAAATTATCACCATTACAGAGACCCGCCCGCCCGTGGGGTGCACAAAACACTTGTGGAATTATTTCCACAAGTGAACCCAGAGACCCGCCCGCCCGTGGGGTGCACGGCTGGTTCAGCTTGTGGAAATAATTCCACAAGCAGAGACCCGCCCGCCCGTGGGGTGCACGCTTAACGTTATGACGTTTGGAGCTTAGCAGATGGGGTCAAGTACAGCAAACCGATGTGAGGCGACCACCAAGGCCGGCGGCCGATGTGCCAACTATGCTTTGGTGGGGTCCGTGTTTTGCTTTGTGCACGATCCCACCAAGGCCCAAGAGCGCAAAGAGGCCCGGTCACGTGGGGGCCGGGCACGGCACGGGCGCACACTCGCCCACGTCCACAATGGCGATCCGGTCCACATAGAATGCCTGGCCGACGTGGTCACGGTCCTAGAGGCGGAGCTTAACGCCCTGCTGACCCTGGAGGTCAGTATATCGCGCGCGCGGGCCGTGGGCTACCTGGCCGGCGTGCTAGTGGACGTATACAAAGATACCGAGCTTGAGGCCCGGATCGAAAGACTGGAGGCGACGTTATGACCCTGGAAAAACGACTAGACAACTTGGAGCGGAGGGCCCATCCCGGCGGCCTTTGCGTGGTCGGGGTTGGCCAGCATGACTGGAGCGAGGCAGAGCTTGACGCGGCCGTGACCGCGGCCCTGGCAGGCGAGCCGCCAGGCACCAAGGCGATCAAGGTGCACTATGTCAAGGACTGGCGGCCTGGCGATACCGTGATCGCGGTCCGTGGGGGCTTTAGGAGCGTAGAGGATGACGACACTACAGAAACGGCTTGAGGTCCTAGAGCATAGAGCGGAGCAAGAGCAAGAGCGGGTGCACACGATCATTTTTCGTTGTGCCGACCAGGTCGGCGAGGTTTACAAGCGCCTGGGCGCGGCCTGGGTAGAGATTGACGCGGGCACTTTTGCTGGCGATGAACACCACGAGCGGGCGCTTACCACGTTGCGTGAGGCGCTGCCCGGAATTGTGAAGGTGAACAATGGATCCTGAATTGAGACGACTAGGAACCGCGATCGAGGCGATATGGAACCTAGAGGCGGGCGGCGAGGACCTGCGCGAGCTGCGTTTTGGCAGCACGGGCTTTCATGACGCACTCGCAACGTTACAGCACGTCAGGGCGCTGGGCGGTTACAAAATGGTGATCGAACTGACCGACAAGAACGGCGCGCCGCTCGCGCTGCGCCACCGGCTATGGCTGGGCCTGCACGAGATCGGACATCGGCGCTATGGGCCGGGCGCGTCTGAGGACTCGTGCAACAAGTTTGCAGACATCTACCTCAAAACCTGGCTCGATCCCGTGCGGGCATACGTCGAGACCGGCGATCCCGCCCAGCTCAACAGCCTGCTGGCCACAATGGAGAGCGTCACGCGACAGGCGGCCGCAAAGCGCACCGCCACCGACGACGGCGCGCGCCAATTCGCGGCGATCTGCCGGCAGCACAACGTGATCGGCCTGGAGCAGGCGCCGAACCGATGCGCCCCGTTTGTCAAGTTTGCACCTATGGCACTCAAGGCACTCGATCCCGAGGTCGAGGCGCTGATCCGGCGCTTGTTCCCCTATGGAATCAAGAGCGCCGAAATGCTGGCCTTTGTGCGGAGTGTACTAACCCGGCGCAAAAAATACCTTGGCTTTGTTCGTGATCTGGCGGACGCGGGGCTGATCCCCGCTACGGCATAGCGTTATTATACGTCAAGCATCGAATGTCCATCCGATGGACTTTTGACTATTGGCGTAGCAATACGCTACAGCAGAGAATGAGGAGCATACCATGGCCTACAAGGAACTGACCCACGAACGCGACCGGCTGACGGCGCGGCAGGCGGAGATCGAGACACTACTAGAGGATACGGAAACGCCCCTGGCCGACCTGGGCAAGCTGGCCCAAGAGCGGGCAGCGAATAGCGACGTTCTAGAGGCGCTTGTGCCGCGGCTCGAGCTGGCCCGCGAGCGCGAGCGGCAGGCGCTCAAGGCGGAGCGTGACGCGGCCGCCCTGGCCCTACGGCCTGCGGAGCGCAAAGCCCACGCGGCCGTGGTAGAGGCAGCGGCTGCACTGCATAATGCGATCGCGGCCTACCAGGCAGTAGAGCGCGATCTCGCCGCGGTTGGGTCCGCACCGTTGACGGTTGTACCTGCGGGCCTGGCCTATCTCTGCGCGCCAGGGCTGCAAGGCGGCCGCCTGGCCTGGGCAAAGACGGTCGACCGGCTGGCGTAGCCCCTGTGAGGCGGAACGGGGGCAGCAAGCCGGCGCTGAGCGGCCTGATCGGGTTGGCCGTGGCCGTCCTAGACTTGGCCGCGCGTGACGTGAAAGCGGCCAACGGACACGCCCACGACGCGCGCGCGTTTCTGCTCTCGCCGTGGGCGGCTGACCTGCTGCGTGGCGCGTGTGACGCGCTAGACGTTGACGACCTGGACACGACCGACCTGGACCGCCTGGCGCTGGGGTAGGATGCGCCCCACGCGCGGGCCTTTTGTTCGTGTTCTGCGAATTATATCAAGCCATTTTAGGGTGCACCCCACGCGTGTGCGGGCCAGTCGAAATATTGATTTGAATCAATATTTTTCAGCACGTGCACCCCACGCGTGTGCGGGCCAGTCTTTACTAACTCGTTATGAACTGGGTCTTGACAAGTTGGGGGGTTCTGTGGTAGAATGTTCACAGACTTAACACAGAGCGAGGGGCGAGAATGTCCGACAAGCTAACGGTTCAAGAGGCGGCGCGCGTGCTGGGGTATCATCCAAACCACGTCTACAGACTCTTGCACGAGGGTGTCATTAAGGGAGAACAGTTTTCACGCGTTTGGATGATTGACCGGCGCGAGGTCGAGCGGATCAAGGCCCAGCAAGACGAGCACGGGCGACGATGACACGCGCGCCCTTTTTTTTGGCATGTGACGTTAAGTCTTTACACATTCTAGGAGGCTACAATGATAGCGGGTCTTGACATCGGGTACAGCCGAACAAAGATCGTGGGCGAGCGCGGGCGCTGGGACTTTCCCAGCGTGACCGGCACGCCCGACCGGGCGCGGTTCTCTCTGAACGGCGCACAAGAGGATCTCACACTCGTGCAGCCCTACCACGTGGCCGTGGGCGAGGGCGCGATCGTGCAAAGCCGGCACTTGATGCGACGTGAGGATCGAGAGTGGATCGAGAGCAACGAATACCACGCTTTGATGCTGGCGGCCTTTTCAGAACTGACCACGGCAAAGGGGGCAGAGCTGACCGTGGTATCCGGCTTGCCCATCCAGTACTACGACTTGGACCGGGGCGCGCTGCAGGCGCGCTTGATGGGCGAGCATAGCCTAGAGCGCGAGGGCAGGCACCGGCAGACCTTGACCGTCACGCGGGCCGCCGTGATCCCACAGGGCTTTGGGGCGCTGTGCGCGGTTTGCCTGGACGAAAAGGGCAACATTGCCCGGCGTGACCTGGCAAATGGGCGGGTCGGCCTGATCGACGCGGGCGGCAAGACAACCAACTTGCTTTCCGTTAACCGGTTGGCAGAGGTCGGCCGCGAGACGGCAAGCGTCAACTCGGGGGCCTGGGACGTGGTCCGGGCCGTGGGGCGCTGGCTGGCGGACCATTGCCCGGATCTCGAGCTGAGGGACCACGAGATCATAGAGGCAATCAAGGACCGGGGCACGCGCTACAAGGGCCGCGCGGTGGACCTGGGCGCCGTGATTGACGGCGCGGTTTCCCCACTGGCCGACCAGGTCATAGCACAGGCCACCCAGCTATGGAACGGGGCCGGCGCGCTTGACGTGGTCCTCGTGGCCGGCGGGGGCGCTCACCTCGTGGGGCCGCGGGTCCTGGCGCACTTTGACCACGCCCAGATCATTGAGGGCGACCCGGTCTTTGCCAACGCGGAGGGGTATTACCGCTTTGCCCAGCGGCTCGCCCGGCAGGGGGCCTAACGTGGCGCGCGCGGTCAAGTCTTTCAGCTATGACACAATCGAGGACCGTGATCTCGCCGTCAAGATTGACTCATTGCCCCACGGCGATCTGTCCGACGTGGTCCGGCAGGCGCTGCGCGCGTTTTGGGCAACCGAGCGCACGAGTGCAACGATTGACGACGTTTACCAGGCAGTAAAGCGGATCGAGCGCAAGATCGAGCGTGGCGTGGTCCTGGGCACCGTGGCCAGCACGCCCGAGGGCGATCCGGGCGAGGACGTGGCCGGCACTGAGGACGCGGCCGCCAATCTGGCCGGTTGGCTGTAGACTTGGAGATTTTACGATGACCAACTCTCTAGCACTCTACCAGGGCCGCGACCTGCGCGCGCTCTTGATCCCCGAGAATGCCGGCAAGGACCGGCGGTCACGCCTGGGCGCTTTTGCCGACTGGCTGCAGGAAACCGGGCGCACGTGGCACACGCCCGATCTTGCGGCCTACCGTGACCACCTCTTGACCGACCACAAGGCCAGCTCTACCGCGGCCTACCTGGCAACGGTCCGGGGCCGTTACCGCGACCTGCTCAAAGAGGACGCCACACGCGCGGCCCTTTTTGAGCAGGCGGCCGCGGTCCTGGCCCACCAGGGGCAAGAGGACACCCCAGCGAACCGGGCCGCGCTCGTGGGCGAGCTGGAGAAACGGCTAGAGAATGCCCTAGACCCGGCGCGATCCGCGGTAGTGCAAGAGAACAAGCAAGACAAGATCGACCAAGAGCACGGTACCCGGCTGACCAAGGAGCAGGCGAGCGCGCTTATTGCGAGCCCTGGGTTGGATTCCCTGATCGGCCTGCGCGACACGGCCATGCTGGCCCTGGCGTTGTGCACGGGCATAAGAGAGCAAGAGCTGTGTAACCTGACGGTCGACGACCTGCGCGCGACGGCTGACGGCGAGCTGTGTCTGCACGTCCGGCGCGGCAAAGGCGCAAAAACGCGGGCCGTTTTCTATGGCGCCGGGGTGTGGTGCCTGGCGATCGTCGACACCTGGCTAGAGGCCGCGGGCATAGAGGCCGGGCCAGTGTTCCGAGGATTTTACAAGGGCGGCCGGCGGCTGCGCGCTGGCAAGCTGACGACCAGAAGCGTGCAAAAGATTGTGGGGTCCTACCCGGTTATGGTCGGGGGGCGGCTGGCCCGGATCAAGCCGCACGACCTGCGGAGGACCTACGCGCGGCGCTGCTACGATGAACACATGGACATAGTCGCAATCCAACAGAATCTAGGGCACGCTGACCACGCCACCACGCTCAAGTACATCGGCGTGCTAGACTCTGAGGCCAGGCGGCCGCCGGCGCTGTACTCGTTCAACCTGGCCGACCTGGACAAGGTCAACGTGCAGGCGGCGATGACCGTTTGTTCGTGTTCTCAAAGTTCTCTGACCTGATGGGCGCGGCCTAGAGCTGCGCGAAAGTGAGGTACAATGCCAAGGACATATGACTGGCAAGGTAGAGTAGTGAAAGACTGGAAAGACCCGCCCGCCTGGCCGGGGGCGGCGCTTGTGGCGGGCGGGGGTATGCTGGCGGCCGGCGTGGTCACGGGGTTTATCTCACGTGACCAGGTCCTTTCAAGTTGGGCGATGACGGCCCTAAAGGGGGTCTTTCTGAGCGGCGCGGCCGTGGCGCTGGGCGGGGTCGGCCGCCTGGCCTATGATGCGGTTTATCCTAGATGGTTGGCCCACCAAGAGAATCGGATCGAGCTCGAATCTCAACGCGTGGCCCTGGAGCGGCAGCGGCTCGAATCGGGTATCATGGTCCTACCGCGAGACTCTGACGGCAGGGCGGGTATCACGTTTGACGGCAAGGTTTACCGAGACCACGACACACGGGCGAGTTATACGCAAGAGCTGAACCTTGCCCTTGCCCCGGTCCTTGAGGCGCAATTTGCCCAACTTGAGGCGATCCGGGCGCTTGCCCGGCAGATCCCGCCCACGACCTACCACGTGGAAAACATCCGCGGCGACCAGGTCACGCCCGAGCGGGCAGCCCTGGAGCAAGAGATCGAGCCTGGCGGCCCACAGTGGGCGCAAGTCTACCCGATGCGTGACCTACTCGGGGCGCACACGCCCAGCATCCATAACCTGATCGTGGGGGTCCGACCCACTGAGGCGGGCGGCCTGGACGTGGTCACGCGGTCACTTAACGACTTGATGCACGTTCTCGCCGTGGGCGCGTCTGGTTGGGGCAAGAGCACGTGGCTGAGGTCCTTTTTGTACCAACTGGCACGAGCCCAAGAGCCTGTAGAGGTTTGCGCGATTGACACCTCGGGCAGCGCGCTTAACGCCCTGCGCGGTTGGGGTAAGCTGCGCTATCCTGTCGCACGCACCGCGGCCGATGCGTGCGCGGTCCTGGACCAGGTAAGCGGCGAGATCGAGAACCGGCGGCGGATGTACGAACAACACCCGCACGCTGAGAATCTGCGCGAGTACAACGCGGCAAGCGGGCAGAATATGCCACCGTGGGTCATCGTAGCCGACGAAAGCACGCACCTTTTGCACCACAAGGGGATGGGCGATCCCTTGCGCGACGTGGTGCAGACTGCAAGGCAGTATGGGGTCTACCTGCTTATGGCCGGGCAAAGCGCACACTCTAAGGTCATAGACTCCGAGATCCGCGACCAGTTCTCAAGCCGGCTTTGTTTCCACACGAGCCCACCGTCAAGCCGCACGGTGCTAGATGACTCGGGCGCGGCCGACTTGCACGAAAAGGGGCGGGCAATGGTTCAACTGGTCGGCACCGAGTTACTAGAGCTGCAAGGGCCGTGGGTGTCAAAAGAGGATTTTACCCGAGCGCTGAGCAACGGGGGGCCGCGGCACGCTATGCCGGTCACGCTGGCCACCGCGCCCGAGCCC
>Ga0180438_10008603_pt1 | contig 12943 bp, 22 predicted proteins | sample SS_ome_12_FD_132455 | JGI IMG/M metagenome (GOLD analysis project Ga0180438, IMG submission 132455) | Hypersaline lake sediment archaeal communities from the Salton Sea, California, USA - SS_3_D_2 metaG | ecosystem: Environmental > Aquatic > Non-marine Saline and Alkaline > Hypersaline >...
CCGGATACACATTTTGGTGGAGCAAAGAAGATTATAAAATCGTCATCTCTTAATCCTCTAAATCCTCGATCCCACTCATCAAAGAAAGGATAGAATGAGATTGGATCTAATACTAAATCCTTTGGATGTTTTATATTATTAACTCTAATTACATTAGAGGAAGATTCAGGAAATTCTTGAGCAAGATAATCCCAGTCATGTTCGAAAGTTAATTTAGTCTGTAATAGTAGTGTTTTCTCATTAACTAAAGGAGTGAAGATCATCTCATTATATTTCTCGATGAACATCTCTCTGGAAATAGGCTCAGGACTAATGTCACCAAAGTACTCACAGAACGCTATTGAACCATAAGGTACTTTCTTCATTGTTCTGATGAAATTTTTTATATCCTTATCCTGAAAAGCATTCTCATCTACGTCTATATTCTCATAGGCGTATGCGTATAGTATTTTTCCTAGACTTAAATCCATTTAATTATTCTTCTCCCGTCTAAAAAGACTTTTATTTATTCTCTCTTCTCGTAGCAAGGCTCTCTGTCTTCTGATCATTTCCCTACTATTCTTTCTTCTTGTTCTTTTATTGACTACTCTTCTAAATAGCGTTTTAGCTAAAAAAGTCAATGGTAGTATATATGGGTTATTATAAAAGAAACTAATCTTGGCTGTTAGCCAGCAGCCTTGAAATGTTAACCTTACAAACTTCTTAATTTCTTTAATAGCTTTTCTTAGTTTTTTCATAATGTCCTCTAACAGTAAGTTTTCAAGGAAACATAACTACCTTCTAGGAGTTCGGATAGACAAAATTTCGGCATTAGGAAACTTTTTAAGAAGCTTTTCCCGAGCTTCCTTTTCTGAGTTTGCTTGGATTGTCTCGAAAGTATTTAATCCTAATGACATTCCAGACTTACGAGAATAATACACTTGGTAAATTTTCATATAGTTTAAACCTCTATATATATAATATAGAGGTAATATGTTAAGTTTTAGATAATTGTTCTTTGGAATCTAATTCTATCATTTTGTTTTCATGTTGAATCATCTCTAAGCTTTTTTGATTATGTAGTAAATTTATAATTACCTCAACAATCTCTTCTTGTTTTGTATTACCTAATCTATTTCTTAAACTCTCCTTAAGAAAAGACTCAACTTTATATAATTCATTTTTTAAATTAATATAACGTTCAACAGACGCCTGTATATCATCAAACAATTTAACTCTCTCCAAAAAATTTAATAATAGTATAACTAATTATATTCCTTAGTTATTTAGATTCCTTAAGCTGTCTTCTAGTATTTAAAAAGACTCTTCTAGCATAGAATATAGCGACTTGTCTATATATAGTTTCCATTAAATCAACCTCCATATAAGAACCTCATTTTTTCTCTACATCTTTGATATCTCTCCATTCTGTGTGATGTATAATCACTCTTTTTGGGAAATCACTAGCATCAAGCTCATCTAGTTCTATATAATGTATATCCCTCTCTCTACCATTTTTCTGAACAGTCATCTCCTTATATAAATGCTTAATAATCCTTTTTATGTTACTCCATTGATACATAAAATAATTCCAATTATATTTCCATGCTACATATACCATTTCTTTTGTTATAGGAATATCTATATACTCTAACTCTTGACCTTTTTCTAATGCTTCTAACACATAGTCCTCTGTCTCAAATTCAGGAGGTATGGGTAGTTGTCTTTCACAAAGTTTATCATATAACTGATAACAGTTCTTCATCTCTAAGGCAGTCGTATACCTTTTTTTGTAAAAATACTCCATACACCAAAAATGACGATCAAGAGATCCTTTTTCTGGCTCAGGTAATTTAAATATATTACTCATATTATAACCCTTTCTTAGACCTTCCACGTCTTTTTACCTTCTTAGAAACTTTCTGAGGCTGATTTAAGAGCATTGGAATAAGAATAGGTTGCTTACCATCATCAACAATCCCAACTCCTATAAACGACTTCTCTAAGGCATGTTTTGCATATTCAAAGGCATAAGCATGTTGGTTAATTAAACATCCACAATTCATAGCAAATAAAAGGTCTTTCTTCATTGCTTTAAATGCGATGGATCCTTTGTGAGTATGTCCATAAACAACAGACTGCCCTACTTTTCGAACAGATAGTTCTGTGTTTGCAGATAGTCCTTCTCCATGAATATATTTTACATCATCAATATCAACCTCAACTCCTAAATCCCAGTTCTTAGGCATTCCAATTAATTCAGCATAACTTCTTAATAACCACTCAGGAATTCCAGTTTCAGCAGCTCTTTTAGCTAATCGAGTATCATGATTTCCTAATAATACAAATCCTTTTGGAAAAGCTTTGAAAAACTTAGTAGCTTCTTCTTTAGCTTTTTCAATCTCATACTTTGCTCCATAGGCATCTGGATCTCTTACATATCTAGTAAATGCATATTGATCTAGAAAGTCTCCTATCTGAACAACATAATCACATTTATATCTTTTATATACCTCCTTGCAAAATTCTAGCCATCCTTGTCTTGCAAAAGGTAGATGTAAATCCCCTACAACTAATACTTTCATAACTAATTATCCTCTTTGTCTGGAACCCAATCAGGATTTAATCCTAATGTAAATCCGTCATCATTTAGTAAAAACTTTCTTGAAGGTCTTGTAGATTTCCCTCTATAGATGTCTATCTCAGAATCATACATCCCCCTAAATAAGTCCTTTTCTTCTTGCAGCTCTTCTAGTATACTCTTTTTTAACTCTTCTGCCGGCATTTTATATATCTCTATAATTTCTTTCTGTAGCTCTCTAATTTTTCTATAAAAACCATCTGCACGCTCTAAACTCATATTTACCTCTCTTATTATAAGATACCTAGATAATATTATAATTTAGTTAATCTGTGAAATCACTAATGATAACTCCTTTTACTAACTTCCATATAAGTGTCTATATAAGCCTCTTGAATATCTATCTTGTAATGTGAAGCAACTTGAGCTAGAAGTACTAAAACATCTCCGATTCCGTCTCGAATCTCTTCTTTTAAGTCTTCTATAGAATCTGTTGATTTAATTTTCTTTATTCCTTCATACTTTAGTACAGCATCAACTAATTCACCAACTTCAGGAACAAGCCTAAAGGCACTTATATAATCTACAGAAAAGTTGTTATTTATTGACAATTCATCATTCATGACTTGAATGGGAGAAAGCCACTGCTTTCTCAGAACTCCATTCATTGGATCTGGTCTTGGTATTCCAATGTTATCAAACATCTCTTCTTCTGTTGGTAGATATACTCTTCCTGGATTACTTTCTTCTGTATACTCTAGGTGTCCTACCTTAGAGTTGAAATCAGATTGATTGAAGTCATCAACCATTGTTTTTGTCCACTTATGAAACCTCCATTCAGGTTTTAGATACCCAAAATCTCTAGGCTCTGTACACATTCTAATTTCTCCACAAACTCCGCACACGTCTTCATGCCAAGTAGATACTCCGCACTTTCTATTTCCATAGAGATTTCCACATGTACGACAAATCCAGCCTGGATATTTTTCTTTCATTATCCCTTAACCTCTCTTTCTCTAGTAATGGTACTTTCTACTAACATATCTATTACATTTAATCGGGCTTTACGAGCCTTCTCCTTACCTTCTTTTATCGTCTCTTTCTTTGTATCTGTTAAAGGAATCCGATGCATTTCTTTCCACTCTAAACTACATTCTCCACAAAGCTTACAATGATAGGGAGTTGCAAGTTGTATAGAGAAGCTCATATTCCTATTTAAGAACTCCTGTTCTACAATCCTTACTACAGCTTCAGCATCAGCTCTACTTTTTACTCCACCCTTCTTTACTATTATCTCTAATCTCTTATCCACTACCTATACCTCCTCATGATATATCTGATAACTCTAAGTCTTTGTTCAGGATCTAATCCATCCGCAGCTTTCAGATTCTCAATATCTTGAGCTGTAGCTTGAGCATTTAATACTCTTCTTGCTTCTGGAATCGTTGTTGAACTTCCAAAACTAACCCCTCCAAAAGGAGTTGAAAGTCCTCCTGAGAAAGAACTACTTCCTGGCATTCCTATCATTGTTGGTGCAACTGCTGGAGGTGCTGGAGGTAATCCTGATTCTACTGATGAATTTCCAATATTACTAATCGAATTGGCGGAATTTCCACCATTTGCTTGTTGATTTTGACCTTGACTCTGCTGTTGTTTTTGATTTTGGCGTTGATCTTGTACTTGACTACTAGTTTGATTATTAAGTTGTCTATTGTACTGATTTGTACTATAATCACGGTTATCATAACGGTAGTTTGATACAGATTTAACTGAGTTATTAACTGTATTATTACTATTAATTACATTATGATGTATAGATCCGTTTTGAACAGTGCTTCCACTACCTTTTGCATTTCCTGCAAACACAGTCGTGGTTGAGCTAAGTATTAAAATTAAAGCTACTGATTTAATTATCTTCATAAAATTCAAGTTATTTATTTAATTGACTATTTATAACTTACCTTACTATAGTTAAGGTTTTGTAAATTAATAATTTCTCCATAGACATTCTTGTTTTTTACTATGAGGACTTTTAAAGCTGTATTTATTCCAGGATAATTTATCATATAAGCTATGGTCATATCCACTTACCAAACACTTACCTTTAAAGTCTTTTATCCTGTTGATTAAACGTTCATGATCCTCAAATGACATTTCATGAAGATATGCTTTTTTAGCAACTCTTGTTTCTGGAATGTATGGGGGGTCTAAATATAAGAAGACATCTTCTTGATCATATAAGTCTATAAGCTTAAAGATATCATAATTAAGTATTATAGTCTTAGATATTCGCTCATGTACCTCAGATAATCGTTCTACAGAAGCTAAATAATCAGAGATACATTTAGACATTTTTCGTCTAATACAAGAATTTCTAGAAAACCCACCATTACCGTTAAAGCTTGTTCTATTCACATAAAAATATTTATAGGCTCTCTCTTCTATAGGTAGTTCTTTTTTCAAATCTTCCTTAAATTCAGTCCATAATCGAGAGCTGTAAGGAGTCAATTCTAATCTTTTAGAAAACCTAGAGAATAGTACTTCATCCTGAATTACCTTAAATAAGGAATATACATTCGCATCAATATCGTTATATATTTCTATGGGTTGTGGATCTAGACTAAACAACAAAGAAGCTCCTCCTCCAAAACCCTCTATATAAGTAGAGTAGTCTTGTGGAATATGCTCCTTTATATAAGGTACCATATATGTCTTTCCTCCATAATACTTTATTGGGCTTTTCATAAGATATTCCTGTCTTGTGTTTAATCCTCTACTTATAATGTACTTTCAATAGATTATTTTTTAGTTAATGTTTTTTTTGAATATACTCTAGAAAACCTTCTAATATACCAGGAACTTTATCCTTGGAGAACTTAACTGGTTTCGGATGATAGTAGTGTTCTTCTTCGAGTTCTGCAGAAAAATGAAGTAACTCTCCGTCAATAATTAAAATGTTAGACTTAGTACCTTCTTCCCATATCATAACTAACGCTTCGTCTTCATCTGGAGCTATTTTAGGATACTCTAAGACTCTTTCATCTAAAATATCATAGATTTGATATGCTATCTCCTTTGTCCTTAAACTAATCTTATATAAGTAATCATCTATCGGATTATTACTAAATCCTTTTATATAAAGATGTTCTAATAACTTATTTACTTCTTGTCTCTGACTATTCATAGTCCAAATAAACTTTACTTTTCTTTAGGAATTTGTTACCGATTTTCACAAACCGACTATCTCCTTTCCATTATAACCAACTTTCTTCTCCTCTTGACCTTGAATAGCTCCTTCAATATAAACTGGTAAAGTACTAAACTCAGCAACTTCATACATTTCTTTAAGCATATTCTCACAAAGAATCTTTTCGACTTCCTTAGCAATTTCCGGCTTACAGTAGCAAGTAACGCTATCATGTACAAATAGACCTAATCTTGCATTTTCAGCCCCAAACCTCTCAATCAGGCATTTTTGTATATTATTCACTGCAGATTTTGCAGCGATTGCAATAGGACCTGCTAGCCTACAACTATATAAGGATCTAGAATTAATATATTCTCTCTTTAACTTCCATTCTCCGGTATCTTCATTATACTCTTCTTTTTCTGGAGTATATATGTTATCCCTTAATAGATCGAACTTATAGAACATTCCTTTAGCACCTTTAAAGAATACTATACCGTTTTCTAGAGCCATCTCCATATCAGCAGGATTCATCTTCAAGAAACTAAGTAATTCACTTTGTAGGTTAGATTGTCCCTTGGCAAGTCTACCAATGTCTCCATCTATTAAAAGCTTCTCTGAAGTCCAAGGTTTAATAATATCTTCCCCTGTACATATTAAATATTCGCTTTGTTCTCTAGGTAAATCCCATCCAAGATCCGCTTTAAAGATCTCCATTAACTTAGCTGTTCCGGTAACGAACCTATCTTCTGGACGTTTAGGAGATTTGTACTGTAGGAAGTAAATTACTGTTTTAGCAGCATTTCGCATTACTTTTGCTTCTTTATCTCCATTCCGATAACGTTTAAGTAAGGACTGATAGTCTTGGTTAAAAAATCTTGCAGCATTGAATACATGTATATCCTCTTGATCATCTAACACCAATCGAGTTAATTCGGGAACTGGATAATCATTCAACATCTTCATTAATTCAATAGCTGAGTAATCATACTCAACCTTTACCATTCCAGGAGGAGATCCATATATATCCTTTAGTTCTCTTGGGAGTTGTTGTACATTCATATCCGATGCCGACGAACGTCCATTCAACGCACGAACCCATGTGAATGTAGATTTTATTGAATTATCCTTACGTAGATACATCCCATAATCTATCTTCTCAAGAATTTTCTTAAGTAAAGAATTACATTTTTGCCAAGTTAAATATGACTCTAAAATAGGACATTCATTGTTTGATAAATACTCTTTAATAGTGGCTTCTTTTGTATCTTTAACTTGATATCCAAGACGTTGAAAGGCTTCTAGTTTCTGTTGTGCGGAGTTTAAATTAACATAATGAACTATCTTATCCTTATTATCCGTAACCCATCTCCAACAGTGTGTAGTAACGCTGTGATTTTCGCGTCTTTTTACAAGTTGCATTGCCTTAGATTTATTAGTTAATCCTCCTAACCCCTTACCTCTCTGCCAGAAAAATTTAAAGTATTCTTCTATCAGTTGACAATCTGTATATGAAACTTTAGGTAATACTTGTAATAACTTTTGTTCTAACTCCTTGGCTTTATTTGTGTAATTCTTTCTGTGTTCTTTTAACTTTAATATATCAATAGGAATACCATACTTCATTATTAGATAAGAGGTTGTAAGTAGTTGATGGTTTAACTCTACAATGTCCCATATATTTAGCTTATTAACTGAATTTATCTGATTCTGGTAAATTTTTGGTAGGTATTTAATATCATTCAACGCATATTCAAGAGCCTTTGATGATAATTCTTTCTTTAACCATGTTCTTGCGTCTTGATATGTTTTCTTTATTACTACTCCAGTATGTCTAAATACAACCGCATCTAAAGCGAATTTTTTAGATCTTTTTTTAGTGAAAGGATCTTCTTCTTCATCCTCCTCATCCTCGTCTTCTACTTCTATATCTCTTTGACTAGACCACTCTCCAATCGGATCCGTCATGCCATGAATTAGTCTTTCCAAGTAAATCGTATCATGTACTTGACCGTTTATAATATACTTAAGAATTCGATCATCACAAAGATCTGGACGAATATCTGCAATTGCATTATGGGCAACTAAAATATAGCCTTGCTCAAGTAACTCAAATATCTCATTCCATAAGTCAGGTTCTTTCCAAACATCTACTAACTTAGGAGGTTGATTACCTACCTTCATTGTCTGGATACGAAGCTTTGCATTAGACCATCGCCATTCTTTTTGTTGGGTTGTTCCGGGATAGCAGTACTCACTATCATAGTATATAACCTTCCCTTCTTCTAAACATTTTAATACTTCATCTTTTTTCATTATTCTTTAAACTCTCTCTAATTATACTAATTTAACTCTTTCAACTCACATAACGCTCTGCAGACAGAGTCAAGATTAGAGTGTATTTCTATGAACTTACCTTTTTCATCTTAACTATCCTTTCTGTATAAGATACTCTATTTGTTGGTTTAATACATTAATATCTTCACAATCTAATCCTTTTACTCTAATTAAACAGTCTCTTATAAACTCAAGCTCTTTCATAAAATATTCTCTCGGGATAATACCTTCTGAGTGGCATTTACTCAGCAATCCTGAATACCTTCCTAAGATCTGTTCTCTAAAACTAATCTCATTTAATCTATAATGTAATTCTCTCAATGGTATTATCCTCCTGGTAAGTAACATAACTCAGCATACTAATTGATAACCACTTTCTTATTTACTTAATCATATACTATATATATTATATATGTTAAGAATTGGATAGCTTTTTTAAATTACATAGCCATCTCAAGAATAAACTTTTGTCTTGTATAAAAAGTTCATTTACGTCTTTTACAATATAAGGTAATGAGTAACATATGCCCTGCTTACTTAAATATCTCTTAGAGAAGTACTTCCCTGAAACATCATTATCTACTACATAAATAAACTTATCTCCTTCAAGCTCTTCAAGCATTCTAATAACCTTGAACTTTTTCAATCCTAAACATGTCCAGGCATTTATCCCATGTTCTCTGAGAATCATACAGTCTATTGTTCCTTCACAGATTACTTTTTTTCCTGGTATATCATGATTATCTGTCTTAACTATTGTATCATATACAGGTTTTGTTAATTTATACTTTGTTTCTGTCACATCATCATGAATATCTCTTAGTTGATAAGAAACAAACCTATCTTCAGAGTATAGAGGAATAACAAGAAATTCATACCCAATTTCATCTGTATAGGAAAGAGTCTGTGATGGAATAAACCCTCTAGACTCTTTCCACATAGCAGTGTCTTTTTTAAAATCTACATTTCTTAGGTCATATAAGTTATAGCGTTTTGGGTATCCAGAACATATTGACATTAACTTAACCTCCAGACTTCATGTCTATATCTCTTTTTATCTACTTTAAATAATCCACGTATTAACTTTCGCATACATATCCAAAAAGCTAAAACCTTCTTAGTATATATATATACTGTAACAAATGTCTTATTTTCCACAGGTTTTAGAGCATTTTTTCTTACCAAAGATTATTTCTTTTAGACTTGGTCTGTGTACATACTTTGTTTCTTGTTTTTTTAAGTGGTAATTATAATCTACGTCTCTTGGAATATAGATTACTTCTGCTAGATCTGTATCTACCAAGACCTTATCACTAGGAAATTCTTTAATCTCACTAAATGATGGTATTGTAAGAAATAGTATGGTAATAAATACTGTTATAAATTTCATCTTATTAATCTCCTTTCGTTTTTATTAAATTAAACTTCTCTCTCATATCCTTATGTAAAGAAAAAGTTCTGTTGACACTTCTACTCTTGTATCTACATCTGAAGTTGTTTTGTACAACTCATTCTACTCACCTCGATTTTGTTGGGTATTTTGTACTTCAGCCCAGAAGTGCTCCTTAATCTTACCTTCAATACTAGTTGTATCTCCTTTCTTTGTAAATAATTGAATCATTTCAAGAACAATAATTCTCAACAATGTCTTTCTATCTATATTTGGAGCTGATTTAATATCAAAGTATGGAAGAAGAGTTTTTGGTATCTTCTCATCATACCTCTTAACACAAACTGGTGCTAGAGAATCTTTGCCTTCAGAAGCATATGGATTTCTGAATAGAAGAACTGGCATTCCAGTAACTTCTTCGTTTTCTTCTGGATCTATATCTGAATATAGATAATCCATCATACTTGAAAGATCTCCTTTAGTATCAATAAGCTTAGCATTAAATAATGCGTTTGCTTTTCTCATTCCCATTGCTTCTTCAAAGATCACTAATGTTGGTTCATATTGAGGAACTAACTCCCCTTCTTCATCCTCAACCTCATTAACAACAGTTGAGAGTACTGGGATAAATACTCTTGGAATAATTTTTACTTCATGAGTTGTTCTGATCTTCTCATCATCTGGTAATTTTTTCAAATCTTCTAGTTTCTTCTGTAATTTATCTATAGAAGGTTGATAAGTTAATTTTGGAAGAACATCATTGGCTATTCTGTTCATTTCACTTTGAACAGGCTCTACGATATCATAAACTAGAGGAACTTCAATTCCAGTCTCTGGAAGAATTGGTATCTTCTTATCAAAGTTATTTGTACTATTAGGGAAAATCTTTTGATCTGTATCCTTATATAAAGCATTACCTGGAAAGTGCGCAAGTTCAATAACAAAAGGTTCCATAAACATTTTTCCAAGCCAGTAAGGAGTTGCTTGAAAATCCATACCTTTAAAGTTAATATTAGAACTTCGATGGGTTGGTGGAGTTCCGATCACATAAGGTCTAATTTCTCTTCTCTCCACTTTAGGATTATCTACACAGTAGATTCCAATTGATTTTGGATAGTATTCTCTTGTACCATCTTGATTTGTGTTAGTCTGCTCTCCAGAAATTTTAGGAGTACTTGACTTTGTTTGTTTTTTGGTCAACCACTTAGAGTAACTCATTTAATATTCCTCAATTATACTTAACTAGCTATATTATATCATGTGGATGTTAAAGAAATGATAAGAATATTACTTTATAATCCTTAGCCTCTGTAAATCTTTCTGGAGTAATAAACTGTTTCTTACCATGTATAGCTATTGGAGTGTAAATAGTCCATTTTCCTAGTCTAAGTTTTTTATAGGAATATGTGAATTGATACTTTTCAGGATCTATAAAAATAGTCTGTTTTTTAATAACTCTCCAAACCAACCTGAAAATAATCGAATGAAGACAAATAGTTAAGAAGTACATTATTTCTTTAAGATCTTTGATAGTGAACTTGTACATAGATTCTTTTTTATATTAGTTAATTCTAGGAATAAATCGACCTGATCCTTATGCTCTATTAACCCTTCTTTAAATTTAGGGAATATAAAGTCTTCATCTTCAAGATGCTTGTAAATTCCTGGGATATCATCATAAAGAAGTAACATCTTAGATGCCGCAACTCCCCCAAGTCCTCGAATAGGAAGCTTTATGTTATCTGAAGAATCTCCAGCTAAAGCTTTATATGCTGGGATTTGACTAGGGTAAACTCCAAACCTATTAACTATATAACTAGGTGTAACAACTTCATATCCATTAGATATAAACCTATCTTCCTCGTATTTACCCTTCTTAAACTTAAGCATTGTAATACGATCAGATACAAGTTGAGACAAATCTAAGTCGGAAGAAGCAATATAAACCCTTCCTGGGTATTGCATGGCTAAACTACCAATAAAATCGTCAGATTCGTAATCTGTAGCAACCTCATATAAATATTTTTTCTTAATCCTACCTTCTATATAATCTTTGAAAGTTTTAAACTCTTCTGTTTTTTCTGGTCTTTGAGCTTTGTAAGGAAGATATAGCTTATGACGCCAAGTCATTTTTACATCATCTAAGCAAAATACAATATGATCTGGATTAGTGATCTTCTTAAGGGATTTGATATATTCCCAGAAAGTATAGACCGGATCTCCGTCATATGCTTGGACGTAGATTGCCTTGTGTAATAGAATTGATGTGTCTACTAATAATAAGGTATTCATGTTATCGTTCTCTTAAGTACTCTCCCTACTCTATCATTATTAATGAGACTAACCTATCTTCATTACTTAAGATTAACTCTATCATTTTATAATATACCTTAGTTTAGTTAATTTTAAGATAATACTTTTAAGAAATTTAATTAACAAAATATTAAATTAATACACCCATCTTCTGCCAGGATCAGTACAATCAAAATCAATATGTATGAAGTTTGCTTTATAACTGACAGCAATACCAAAACTTGGAAATAGTCTTTTTGCTTCTTCAAAAGCTGTTTTTAGTGTGGTATTATTTAAGTAAATATCCATTGCCATTCCTTTGCAATGTCTAGAAGTTCCAGGTCTTCCTTTACTCTTATCCCATTCTACAGGTCGAAATCCACAATTACATGTTATTGGACCAAATTTATCTCTTAGTAGTTGAACAAAATGAGCTATAGTTTTAAGATTATAAAAAATGTCGTTTGTCATTTCAGCTTCAAAAAGCTTTCTAGGGCAAGACTTCATGAATACAGCATCTGTAGTAAGTTCTGCTAAAGTAAAATTCTCAGATAGTTTCTCATTTAAGTTCCAAGTACCTTTTTTATTTTTGATATAGTTTGACATAAATTATTTTAAAGAATACAAATCCCCTGAGTATAGCAAAAAGTAAATTTAAATATCATATAAATAACAAACAAAATCATTCCAATAACTGGATATGTCTGGTATTTTAGATACAGTCTTTTGATTTCTCTTAGTATTTTCTCTACTTGTTTTTTCATAATACTATCCTGTAATTAGAGAGGTTATGTATGCAATTAATCCTGCAATAACACTTGAAGCGCCAAGAACCTTGAATTTAAATGCTGTTAAATCGTCTACTTTTATATTTATACAATCTACTGTCTTTTTTATATAAGCTATATGTGTTTCTAAAGTAGAAAGACGTTCTTTGTCTGTAACCATAGTAATTTATTCTATTAAGTTCTACTAAATTATAATACATTTAAGAATTTAAGGATATATTATCATATACTCTGATTAGAAGCGAAATTTCAAACTCGCTTAACTTTCAGATAATATACTCTATAAAAATTCTTATCCTCTATATAATCTAAATACCCTTAAAAATACTTAAGCTTGGATTGAATCTAGATTTATCTCAGTACCCACGGGTACTTATAATTTATTTTAC
>Ga0180438_10008605_pt1 | contig 12942 bp, 3 predicted proteins | sample SS_ome_12_FD_132455 | JGI IMG/M metagenome (GOLD analysis project Ga0180438, IMG submission 132455) | Hypersaline lake sediment archaeal communities from the Salton Sea, California, USA - SS_3_D_2 metaG | ecosystem: Environmental > Aquatic > Non-marine Saline and Alkaline > Hypersaline >...
CGTCGCCGACTCCGCTCAACACGGACACCGTAAAAGTTGTGCCGCTGCCGGCAACGCTTTCGACCGACGCCGAGGAGACGCTGCCCGTCAGGCCCAAAGCGAAGTCCGCCGTGATGACTCCGGTGACGGCTTCGCTGAAGGAAACAGTGAAATCGACGCTGGCGGCGTTGGTCGGCGAACTGCCGGCCGGCAGGATCGACTCGACTGCCGGCGGCGGATTGTGGTCGCCGAAATCGACGCCGGGCGTCGTTTGGTTGGCGTGGACGTAGACAAGGTGCGTTGCCGGGAGCAGAGGGGCGTCGTCGCGTGAGAAGACGGCCACCGCGTCGTCGTAATAGGCGGCCGTGTAGACGTGCCCGCCGTCCGGGCTGATCGTGACGTCCGTTCCGCCGTAGAGGCCGTCGATCCCGTCCACGCCGTCCTTGAGCACTCCCACGTAGGTCAGTTGCCCTGTTGCCGGATCGCGCGTGAACAGGCTCAGCCCATCGCTCTGCGCGAGGGTATAGACGTGAGCGCCGTCGGGGCTGACCGCCACCGCCTTCGGCGAGGTCAGGCCGTCGATGCCGCCTGCTCCTTCGCTGAGCATTTCGACGAACGTCAGCTCACCGGAGGCCGCATCGCGCGCGAACGTCACCGCGGCGTGATCGTAGAGCCCGACGACGTAAAGGTGCTTTCCGTCGGGGCTGATAGCCAGATCGTAGGGGCCGTCGAGCCCGTCGATGCCGCCCATCCCGTCTGCATAGTGCTCGACGAACGACAGCAGTCCGGACGCCGGGTCGCGGCTGAAGACGGCCACCGCGTCGGAGTATTCCGAGACGATGTAGACGTGTGCGCCGTCGGGGCTGACCAGAACGCCGCGGGGCGCGTTGAGGCCGGCGGGAACGTTGACCGTGTCGCGATGCACCTCGAGAAACGTCAGCCGGCCGGAAAGGGGATCTCGAGAGAAGACCACCACGGAATCGTCATGGTACCCAACCGCGTAGACGTGATCGCCGTCGGGGCTGACGGTAACCGCCCTCGCCCCGTCCAGTCCTTCCACGCCGGCTGCTCCGTCAGCAAGGCTTTCGACGAAAGCAAGAAGGCCCGTCTCCATATCGCGGGCGAAGACGACCAGGTGATCGCCGTAGTCGGCCACGTAGACGTGTCGGCCGTCGGGACTGACGGAAACCGATTCGGCATAGTAAATGCCGCTCACCCCGTCGACCCCGTCGACGAGCTTCTGATGGAAAGTCAACGCGCCGGCGGCCTCGTCCCGCTGAAAAACGTTCAGGGCGTGATCGAGCTCGCCGATCGCGTAGACGAATCGGCCGTCCGGGCTGACCGCCACGGACATCACCTGGTTGAGGCCGTCGATGCCGTCGAATCCGTCCCGCTTCCGCTCGACGAATGTCAGACTGCCGGAGCCGACCGTGGCGGCCGGGAACGTCTGGTCGTAGTGCGTCGGCGGCAGTTGGGCGACGGTGTGAAGGCCGCGCTCCAGGCCGGAAAACTCGTAGCTCCCCGTTCCGTCGGCAGCCGATAGGGTCTGGGGCTCGCCGCTGTCGCGGAGTCCGTTGTTGTTCAGGTCGATATAGAGCGTGGCATTGCCAAGCCCCGGCTCGCCCGTGTCCCAGACGCCGTCGTCGTCCAGGTCGTCCCACACGGCGCCGCGGATCGAGCCGGTCTTGACGATCTGGTACGCCTCGCCCGTGAAACTGCCGTCCGACGCGCCGGCCAGCGGGTTGCCCGCCGCGTCGTGGACCGAATCGTCGTCGATCAGGTTGAGCCCTAGCGAGCCGTCGCCGGTGCCGGTTTCCACCGTGACGACGTAAGAATCGCCGCTTCCCGCTACCAGGACAACCGCCGCATCGGCGATCCCGCTGGGAGCAAAGTCGCTTGCTTCGACGCCCCCCACCGGCTCGCTGAACGTCACGTCGAACTCGACGAAACGGGCGGAGGTGGTTTCCACCGTCATTCGAGCAATGGACTCGACCAGCGGCGGGGTCTTGTCCACGCTGCAGGCCGGGCCTGCGAAGTCACCGTTGCCGGGGCCCGGACCACCGAGCGGATTGTCGTTGGCGTCGAGAATGGTGTCGTTGTCCACCGCGTCGAGCCCGATCGTGCCGTCGCCCGCGCCGGTGTCGACGACGACGCTATAGGCGGCCCCGGCTCCGGAGACGTTAACGATCGCGGCGCCGCTGACGGCGCCGGTGAGATTCAAAGCGAAGTCGCCCGCGTCGACGTTGAACACGGTCTCGTTGAACGTGACCGTGAAAGTAACCGTTTCGGCATTCGTCGGGTCGGGGCCGTCGCGGACGATCGAAGTCACCGTGGGCGGGACGTCGTAGTTGCCGAAGTGGAGCGTGTCGAGCAATTGGCCGGGGTCCGCCGAAACGACATGGGCCGTGCTCGCCTGGGCGGGCGGGGCGGGATACGTCTGCACGTATCCCTCGGGCACGACCTCGCGCACGGAATAGGTCCCCCAAATGACCGAGAACTCGTACTGGCCCGACGCGTCGGTGAGGTCGCTCGGCTCGCCGTCGTCCAACCGCCCGTTGCCGTCCAGGTCGAGGTAGACGGTCACGCCGGCCATCGGCGGCTCGCCGGCATCCTGCTCGCCATCGGCGTCCTGGTCTTCCCACTTGGTGCCGCGGAAGATTGCCGGGTCGCCTTGGCTGCCGAAATCGAGTTGCGAGACTCTCTGGCCCGGGTTGAGCGTGTAGCGGTAGGTGCCGCCGGTGGGAAGTGTCCGCGTCCAGTGGTCCCGGGACACCTCGGCCACGACGTACTCGCCGGGCGGAAGATCGGTGAAGACGTAGTCGCCGTTGGAATCGGTTTGCGTCCAGGTCTCGTCCGGGTCGAGCTGTCCGTTGTCGTTCTCGTCGAGGAAGATGGTCCACTGATCGAGGCCCCGCTCGCCGGGATCATGGATGCCGTCGCCGTCGTCGTCGCTGAACTTGGCGCCGCAGATTTCAGCGGTACCGGGCGCCAGTTCAATCACCAGTCGAGGGTGCCGGAAGTCAAACGCGTCCTCGATGCTGGCGATACTGACGCGTGATCCCGGGACGATGTTCTGCGTCTGGAAGCCGACTGCCGCCGTGCCCCCAAGAAACGACTGGACGAAGTCTCGATCGATGGCGGGCCAGACCGTGTTCAGGTCGGGGAAAAGAACCGATGCCAGCTCGGTCCCGAGCACCGTGGCATCGTGCGGCGTGACGAAGCCGTCGCCCTCGTAGCCGTAGATCACGACTTGCGGGTAGTTCGAGCCCTGGTAGCCGGCAGAGACCGGGTTGAGCATCAGCGTGGCGGAGAGGATCTTGCCGTCGGCCGGGATCGAATTCAAGTCGAACTCGAGCATGCTGCGGTCTTCGCCGTAGCTGGCCGACCATCGCGTCGAGAAATCGTCGCTGACCGTGTCGAGCCCTTCGAAAAACCCGTCGAAATTGGCGTCCGAGGCGTATCCGTCGGCGGAGGGAAAAACTTCGTAGGCGGCGCGGACAAGGTACTGGTTGCCGAAGTCGACGCTCGAGAGCCATTCTCCGTCGGCGACGGTGACCGAACGGGCCCCGGTGTGCGGGACGGTCGGCACCCAATCGTGCCTCTGTTCAAAGGCGACCGTATAGGACGCGGGGGCCAGATCGGCGAAGGCGTAGCCGCCCGACGTGTCGGTGGCGACGGCCGGCTCCAGCGGGCCGAGACTGCCGTCGCCGTCGAGGTCGAGGAAGACCGTCCATCCCTCAAGACCCAGCTCGCCCGTGTCCTGGTCGCCGTCGCCGTTGGAGTCGTCGAAGAGCGTGCCCTGGATTTGACCCGGGGGGCGGTAGTTGCCGAAGTCGTAGCCCGTCCAGACGTCGTTGTCAGCGACGGGCACGGAGTGGGTACCGCCGGCGGGAGCCGTTTGCGTCCAGCCGGGGTCGAGCACTTCAGCGACGAGGTGGGTTCCCGCCGGCACTTCGAGGAACGAATAGTCGCCGTCTTCGTCGGTGACGATCCAGGTCTCGCCCGTCTCAAGCGTGCCGTTGCCGTCGTCGAGGAAGATGGTCCACCCCGACAGGCCTGGTTCGCCGGCGTCGCGGACGCCGTCGGCATTCAGGTCGTACCACTTGGTGCCGTGGATCTCGCCGGCGAGAAAGATCTGATACTGCTGGCCGGTGGTGAAATCGCCGTCGCCGATCAGCGGCCCACCCAGAGCATTCCCGGCCAAGTCCAGGATGCCGTTCTGGTCGTCGACATCAAGCCGCAAGTCGCCGTAGCCGGTGCCGGTTGAGACCGTCACGACGTAGTGCATTCCGCTACCGGAAACGTCCGTCACGGCGACCCCGGCAAGCGTGTCGGTCGTGGTGAGGGCGAAGTCGGCCGCGTCGACTCCTTCGACTGCTTCGCTGAACGTGACGTCGAACTGGACCGATGCCCCTCCCGTTGTTTCAGCGCCGGCACGCTCGATTGCAACGACCAGGGGCGGGGTCTTGTCGATCTGGTACGACTCGCCGCCGGTGAAGTCTCCGTTGTCCGGGCCGGACCCTCCGAGAGGACGCTGTCCCGCGTCGACGATCGTGTCGTCGTCGACCAGCTCGAGCCGCAACGTGCCGTCGCCGGAGCCCGTGCCGACGGTGACCGTGCAGGTCGTACCGCTGCCGGACACGTCTTCGATCGCGGCGCCGGAAAGCGTGCCGGTGACCGCGACCGAGAAGTCGCCCGCGTCCACGCCGCTAACCGCCTCGCTGAAAGTGACGATGAAGCCGACCGAGGCTGCATTGGCCGGGTGGTCCGCCGTCCGCAGCAAAGAGACGACCTGCGGAGCCGGATTGTCGTTGCCGAAGTCGATCCCCTCGATGACTTCCCCGCCGGCGAGCGTGACAGTGTGAGAGCCGGGCGAGAGCGTGCCGCAGTTCCGCGAGAACAAGGCCACGGCATCTTCTTCGTACGACCCGGAGTAAAGGTGTTTTCCGTCTGGGCTGGGCGCCAGGAAACTGACGCCGTTGAGTCCGTCCACGCCACCGACCTCGTCGGCGACAAAGGGGAGAGGATAGACGTAGCTCAGTCGCCCCGTGCTCGGATCGCGCGTGAACCACGCGACGGCGTCGTCGGACGCGGCCGCAGTGTAGACGGAGCGTCCGTCGGGGCTGACCACGACGTAGGCGGCGCCGTCGAGCCCGTCCCGAAAAGAGTCGTTGTCGTAGTGCCACTCCAGGAATCCCAGCGTCCCCGTCGAAAGGTTGCGGCTGAAGACCGCCACGGAGTCGTCGTACGGCGAGGTAGCGTAGACGCTGGCCCCGTCGGGACTGATGGTGAGCGAATTCACCCCCGTGAGGCCGGACACTCCCGAGTCGCTTTCCTTGATCGTCTGGCGGTGGGTCACTTCGCCGGTCGAGGGGTTTCGGGCAAAGACGACGAGCGCGCTGCGGTGGTTGCCGGCCACGTAGACGTTGTTGCCGTCGGGGCTGACCACGACGTCGGCCCCTCCCTGAAGCTCGGTCAATCCGCCGATGCCGCCGAACACAAGCTGCACGAAGGCGAGTTCCCCCGTGGTCGCGTTGCGCGAGAAGACGGCAAGGGAGTGATCGGCGGCGGTGGTTACGTAGAGATGCTTTCCGTCGGGGCTGACGGCCACGGTCGTGGCCCCGTCGAGACCGTCCACGCCGCCGACCCCGTCGTAGAGCGTCTGAACGTGCGTGAGCGCCCCGCTTTCCGGATCACGCTGGAAGGCGACGAGCGAGTCGAAGTCGTACGACACCGTGTAGAGATGCACTCCATCGGGACTGATCGCCACGCTTCGCGCGTCGTGCATTCCGACGGGGTGCTCGGCTTCGCGGAACGCGTCCAGGAAGGTCAGCTCGCCGGTGCGGTTGTCGCGACCAAGGATGGCGATGGCGTTGTCGGCGCTGCCGGCCGCGTAGACGTGGTTGCCGTCGGGACTGACGGCCACCGCCTCCACGTCACTCAGCCCGTCAATGCCGCCTTCGCCGTCGAATACCGCGTCGGCCGGCGACAACTTGCCGAAGTCGGGGCCCTGGTCGTTCGTGTTTCGGGCAAAGCTGACGAGTGCGTCGTCGAACCGCCCCGCGGCGAAGACCTGCCCACCCAGGGGGCTGACGGCGACCGAGGCAACGCCGTCAATGCCGTCGACGCCGCCGACGGCGTCGCGAATTACCTCGATGAACGTGAGTTGTCCCGTGGCGGGGCTGCGCGAGAACAAGGCGATTTCGTCTTCGCCGCCGCCGGCCGCGTAGACGTGGCTCCCGTCGGGGCTGGCGGCCACGTCCAGCACGCCATAGAGGCCGTCGACGCCGCCCACCCCGTCCTGCTTGGCCTCGACGAATGTCAGCCCGCCGGTGACTTCATCACGACGGTAGACCGCAAGCGACCTCGTGTATTCGCTGACGATGTAGATGTGCTTGCCATCCGGGCTGATGGCCATTCCTTCGGGGTCGTCGATCGACGAATGTGTATCCATCTCGACGAAAACAAGCCGTCCGTTGTTCCACTCGAAGGTGACGACTGCGTTGTGGAACGAGGCGGCGACGTAAACGTGCCGGCTGTCGGGAGCGGCGACCACGGCCTGCGACGAGAAAATCCCCGTGACCCCGTCGACGTTGTCGCGGAGGTACTGGATCTCGGTCAGTTCGCCGTGATCCGGGCTGCGAGCCAGGACGGACAGCCCGCCATAGCTTTGGTCGCTGGCGACGTAGACGTAGTCGCCGGACGGGTCGACCGTGACCATGCGGGCGCGATAAAGGCCTTCAACGCCGTTGATTGTGTGCTTGAGCGCCTGAGAGTATGTGAGCAGGCCGGTAGCCGGATCGCGGTGAAACACGGCCAGGGCGTGCTCGCTTCCGGAAGTGGCATAGACATTGTTGCCGTCGCCACTCACGGTGACCGAAGTCACGCCGAGCAACCCGTCGACCGTGTCCTCACCGTCGCGGAACTTTTCGAGGAAGGTCAACTCGCCGGTCGCGGGGTTGTTATGGAAGACGCTCAGCGAATCGTCGTCCTGGGAGCCGACGTACACATACTGGCCGTCGGGGCTGACCGCTACGGAGTAGGCCCCGTCCAGCCCACCTGCCCCGCCCTGGTCGTCTTCCGTCACTTGCCGGAAGGTGATCGCCCCCGACCCTCCCTGCGGCTGTGCGGGATAGGTCTCGGTGTAGCCGGGCGGCGCGATCTGGCGGATGACTTGAGTGCCGGCAAGCAGGCCGGGCAGGACATAGGTGCCAGTCTCGTTGACGTCGGGCGTGGCAGGGTCGTCGTACAGCGTGGTGGTGCTCGGTTCACCGGCGTCGAACTGGCCGTTCTGGTTCGAGTCGGCGTAGATCGTCACGTCGGCCAGCCCAGGCTCGCCGACGTCTCGAAAGCCGTCGCCGTCGAGGTCGTCCCAGCTCAGCCCGCGGATTTCGCCGTCGGCGAGCAACTCGGCCGTGGCCGGCAGCCCGTCGATGCTCAAGAGCCGCCTGTCCTCCAGCACCTCCAGCCGCATCCGCCGCCACCGGCACGGCGGACGCAGCGGCGGGGCTGTTCGTGCCCGTCTTCCGCTCCCGTCCGGCCTCGACGGTCGGAGGCGGCGCCTCCGGAAACCGACCGAACCCATCGCAGAACCCTTCAGCAAAAAGCGGCAGGACGCGGCGTTCGAATCGGTAGTTTCATGCTCCGTCGCGCCCCAAACAAGATCACCCTTGGACTGCCCGACCGGAAGAGAAGGATCAACACGTCCGGATGCCCGGCACGCCGAACCATGGGATCAGGAAGCGGCCCCCCGCCCAATCGGCGCGCCCGAGGTCCGCACAGATCCCCCTCGCAGCCGTTCCCTCTTGCCTGGCCCGTGATAGCCGGGACCCGACTGAAGCCAATATGCCCGATCGGCGCGGAGGTTGCAACGGTTTTAGCAGGCAATGGGCAGGTTGGTTCAAACGTTGCGGCGCGAAGAGGGGGGCAGTTGCATCGCCATGTGGCGTCCCGCCACGATTCGAACGCCCAACCTTCGGCCCCGCAGGCCGCAGCCGGAATCGCCCAAAGCGAAACGGGCGTAAAGTGTTAGGGCTATGGAGAAGAGACGCAACGGGAGCTGATCGAAGAGGATGAACCCAAGCAGACCTCGTCGAGCTGATCGCCCGGAAGACAGCCGAGCAGGCCCGGGCCGACCGCGACTGGGAGTTTCACTCGGCCCGCGTGTCCTGCCCCGTGTCGACCCTATTATCTCGACCTATGCGAACTTGCCAACAACCGAAAAAACAGAGGAATCAACCATCCTGACACCAGCGGGCCACGTCCTTGGCCCAATAGGTGAGGATGATCCCTGCGCCCGCGCGGCGGATGGAGAGGAGGGTTTCGAGGACCACGGCTTTTCGGTCGATCCAGCCGCGCTGGGCGGCGGCCTCCACGAGGCAGAATTCGCCGGAGACGCAGTAGGCCGCCAGCGGCACGCCGGGGAAATGGTCGTGGAGCCGGCGGATGATGTCGAGGTACGGCAGCGCCGGCTTGACCATGATGACGTCGGCGCCTTCGGCCAAGTCGAGCTGGACTTCCCGAATCGCCTGCCCCGGCGCGGCGGCCGGATCCATCTGGTAGCTGCGGCGGTCGCCGAACTGCGGGGCGCACTCGGCCGCCTCGCGGAACGGGCCGTAAAAAGCGCTGGCATACTTGGCCGCGTAACTCATGATCGGCACGTGCGTGAATCCTTCAGCATCCAGGCGCCGCCGGATCGCGGCAACCATGCCGTCCATCATCCCGCTCGGCGCGACCATGTCGGCGCCGGCACGGGTGTGGACCAAGGCTTGCTGGCCAAGCATCTTCAGCGTGGCGTCGTTGTCGACGTCGGTCCGGCCGCCGACCTTGTGGACCAGGCCGCAATGCCCGTGGTCCGTATACTCGCAGAAACAGACGTCGGTGGCCACGAGCAGGTCGGGCGTGGCCTGCTTGGCCACGCGCACCGCCTGAGCGATGATGCCGGAGTCGCTCAGGGCGTCGCTGCCGACGGCGTCCTTGGCGGCGGGGATTCCGAAGAGGATCACGCCGCCGAGCCCCAGCTCGGCCGCCTCGCGAACCTCGCCGGCCAGCAGGTCGAGCGAGAGCTGGTAGTGACCGGGCATGGACGGGATTTCCTGCCGGACGTCCCGGCCGTGGCGGACGAACAAGGGCAAGATCAGGTTGCCCGGCGAAAGGCTGGTCTGGCGAACGAGACTGCGGACGGCGGGATGGGCGCGAAGCCGCCGCATGCGCATCGTGGGAAATCCGGAAGAGCCGAAGGGACCGGCAGGATTCATATTCAGCGGAACTCCGATGAGCTTGAGGCCATGATCGCGGCGGCTATCAGGAATCGGGCGGTTCGTCGAGGGCCTGGCGGGCGCGGCGGACGGCCTCGGCGGCCCAGGGTTTGCCGTCATAAAGTTCGATCACCGCCTCGCGCATCCGCCGGGCCCGGTCCGGATCGGTCTTCTGCGCTTCGTCGGCGCGATAGAGTCGCTCCAACACGAGCGGGAGGCGATCTTCTTCCGCCCGCTCCGCTTGCCCGCGAAGCTGGTCGAGGCGTTTGCCGGCCAAAGTCAGACACTGTCCGGTGGGGCCGGAATCGCTCCCCTGGCTGCCGTAGAGATCGATCAGGGCCTGGAGCTTCGCCATGCCGCGCTCGGGGTCGAGGCCCACGTACTTGATCGCTTCGAGGTAGTCGCGCTCGACGGGCAGGAGCCTGTCGGCGTCGACGATCCCTTTGGCGCGGAGCTCAAAGCTCCGCTCCAGCCGATCCAGTTCGAGCTCGCGAAGGTACTTATGCAACTGGCCGGCGCGGCTGTCGTCGGAGTAGAGCTCGATGAAGCGGCGGATGTCGTCCTCGGCCGCACGGTAGGAGGCGATCGTGCCGTCGGAGGTTGCCTGCGAGATCCGATGATAGAGGTCGTCGGCCGAGGGGTCCTGCAAAAAGTACCAGGTGGTCAGGCCCACCAGGAGCAGTCCCAGGACCAATACCCAAGTGTGCAATGAGATCAGTGCCCCGCCTTGCGGCTCCTGGCTCTCGGAGCGGTCAAGATCCTCCTCCCTGACCGGGATGAAGAGGTGTGCCGTCTTCTGGTCCCCTTCCGGAGTGCCCGCCTCTTTATCTTCCTCCTGCTCAATGCTGGGGGCGACCGGCTTGGCCGCGGCGAGCTCGGCGAAAGCCGAGGTCTCCTTCGTCTCGGGCAGATCTTCGGGAAGGAAGGACGGCGGCGCCGATGCCGGCGAGTCGGTCGCCTGGCGGGTCTCGGAGAGGGGTACAGGGGCCTGCACCGGTCCGCTGACCAACGTGGGTTCCAATTGGAAATCTTCGCTGTCCTTCTCAGCCTCGTCCCTGTCCGGCGGCGGCTTCGCCAAGGAGAGTCGATGCAACATCGCTTCCAGCCGACGAGCCAGCACCGTGGCCGTGGCAAAGCGCTGGTCGGGGTTCTTTTCGAGCAAGCGGGCGACGATGCCTTCCAGTTCGGCGGGCACGTCGTGCGCATAGCGGCCGACCGGCTCAGGCACCACCGAGCGCTGCTGTTGGAGCATTTCCGCGAGCGACTTGGCACGAAACGGCGGGCGACGCGCCAAGAGCGTGAAAAGCACGCCGCCCAGGCTGTAGAGGTCGGTTCTGGGGCCGATCGGTCGCGCGTCGGCCTGCTCCGGAGCCATGTAATCGATGGTGCCGAGCACGTTTCCGGCGGCCGTCAGCCGCGAGTAGCCGTACAGTCGCGCGATGCCGAAATCGGAGAGCTTGACGTGACCGTCCGGTCCGAGCAGCAGGTTGGCCGGCTTGATGTCGCGATGAATCACGCCGCGATCGTGGGCATGCCGCAGGGCCCGGCACATCTCCAGCCCGATCTCGGCGACGTTCCGCCAATCGAAACGGCGGCCGTTCTGGAGCTCTTGTTGGAGGCTGTTGCCCTCGACCAGTTCCATGGCGTAGAAGAGCTGTCCGGCTTCTTCGCCAAAGCCGAAGAGACGGACGATGTTCGGGTGGTGCAGTTTTCGCAGCGTCTCGATCTCGGCCTCGAACCGCTGGCGGAAATCGGGGTCGTCGGCCAAGGCGGAGGAGAGGATTTTCACGGCGGCCGGCTCGCCAGTCTCGACGTTGATCGCCCCATAGACCGCCCCCATGCCCCCGCGTCCGAGGGTACCCGTGATCCGGTAAGGTCCGAGACGTTCCGGCGGCATTCGTACCATTTCCTCGCCAAGAGTTTGGTTTCATGGTAACCTGCCGAGGTTTTCGCTGCCAGTGACGGGCGCGTTCGTTCGGAACCGTTGACGTTTGAAAGGGGGGGAAAAATTGCCGCCACACGGGCTGCTGAATCTCGAAAAACCCTGCGGCATGACTTCGCGGCGGGTGGTGGATCTCGTACAGCGGTTGGCCCGGCCCGCCAAGGTAGGGCACGCCGGCACGCTCGACCCGCTGGCTTCCGGGGTGCTGATCGTCTGCGTCGGCGCGGCGACGCGACTGATCGAGTACGTGCAGAGGGCATCCAAGCGATATGCGGCGACGTTCCTGCTCGGCCGCCAGAGCCCCACCGAGGACATCGACGGTGAGGTGACCGAGCTGGTCGACCCGCCGGTGCCGTCGCTGGACGAGGTCCAGCAGGCGGCCGGGGGGCTGACCGGCGCCATCCAGCAACGGCCGCCGGCATTTTCCGCCCTGAAAGTCGCCGGGCAGAGGGCCTACCATTTGGCTCGCCAAGGCCGTCACTTCGAACTGGAGCCCCGTACCGTCACAATCTATCGACTCGCCGTCGTCGGCTATGACTACCCTGAGTTGAAGCTGGATATCGAGTGCGGCGCGGGCACCTACATCCGCTCGCTGGGACGCGATTTGGCGTTGAGCCTGGGTACCGCAGCGGTAATGTCGGCCCTGGTCCGCACGGCCATCGGCGAATTTCGGCTCGACGACGCTTTCGGGCCGCACGAGCTGACGAAAGCGAATTGGACCACACACCTGCTGCCTCCGATTGCCGCGGTCGGGTCGATGCCGCGAGTGGAACTGTTGGCCGGCCAGATCCGCCAAATCCACTCGGGGCAGGCCATTCCCGCACCGCCCGGCATGACCCCCTCTGACGGGGAGATTGCGGGCGTGGACCGAGCTGGCCGGTTGGTGGCGATCCTGGCACGGCGCGGGTCGGGCCAACTGGGCCCCGTGCGAAATATCCCCTCTTAAGATTAGTCCAATAACCCCATGTTAGAGTTATTCAGCGTCCCGTGACGCAGTGGTCCTGTCGAATTTGATTCGCGCAACGATCGTGACGGGCGCACCCACATGGGCAAACTCGCGCGGCTCATGGCGGCGGACTGGCCGAAGGGCCTCCCGCTGGTCGATTCCTATGACGGATGCGATAGGACATTCCCAGGGCATGGACGCGCCCAAGGTAGGCCCATCGCCCCGACGCTCGGGGCGGGAGTCTCTTGCCAATTTCGCTCGACGCGTCGATGCTCCAACAGCGAGACCTCAAGCTCGATCTGGTTGCCCTCGGCCTGCTGGCTTTGACCGTCTTTTTGGCGGCCAGCCTGTTCAGCTATGATCCGGCCGATCCGCCCGGCAAGCTTGTCTATCCGCAGCCTGACGAAATCGCGAACGTCTGCGGACGTTCGGGTGCGGTGGTGAGCCAGTTGCTCTTCACCGCTCTTGGCATAGGGGCTTACTACCTGATCCTCTCGCTGGCCGTTCTCGATTCGCTCCTCCTCACCCGCCGGCCCGTAAGAGATCCCTTATTGCGGATCACCGGCTGGCTGTTGTCGCTGGTGGGGATCTGCACCCTGTCGGCAATGGCGCTGGCGGACTTTTCGCCCGGCCCGGTGATTGGGGCGGGTGGATACCTGGGCACCGCAGGACGAGGTTTCCTGGAGGCGAACTTCGCCACCGTCGGCAGCTACATCCTGGTGATCAGCTTGATCCTTGGCGGCCTGCTCCTCTCCACCGATTACCTGCTGATCCAGATCCTCGCCTGGACGGTTGGCATGCCCGTCAAGGGGTTTGAG
>Ga0180438_10008606_pt1 | contig 12942 bp, 10 predicted proteins | sample SS_ome_12_FD_132455 | JGI IMG/M metagenome (GOLD analysis project Ga0180438, IMG submission 132455) | Hypersaline lake sediment archaeal communities from the Salton Sea, California, USA - SS_3_D_2 metaG | ecosystem: Environmental > Aquatic > Non-marine Saline and Alkaline > Hypersaline >...
CGGGCAAAAACGCCCGAAATCGCCGAAAAAATCCGCGCCTTCATCGACAAGATGGACAAGAGCATCCTCGCCTGCGGCGTCGACCTCCGCGGCAGCCAGCCGACCGGCGACAACATCGCCGGCGGGCTTTCGACGATCGAGGAAAAGGCCCTCGGCGCGATGCAGAAGTGGGGCTCCAAGCCGATCGTCGGCGCGCTGGAGTACGCCGACCCCATCGGCGACGAGCCGGGGCTGTGGCTGATGGACACGCCCGGCCACGGCGGCGAGAGCATCACCGGTATCGCCGCGGCCGGCAGCCAGGTGATGAGCTTCAGCACCGGCGGCGGCCACACGATCAACCACCCCTTGATGATCACCATGCGGCTGACCGGCAACCGCGAGTCGTGGGAGAAGATGCAAGACACGATGGAGGTCGACGTCTCCGACATGTTCGAGGGCACGTCGCTGGACGAGGCGGGCGAGCGGCTCCTCGACGAGGTGCTCGAGATCTGTGACGGCAAGATGACCAAGGCCGAGGCGCTCCGCGAGTTCAACGCTTTCGCCATCAACCGGTGCGGACCCAGTGTGTAGCCACCCGACGAGTCTTGACGAGGGCCGCCAACCGCGCGCCCGCTCACCTGGCGCGACGCCCGGCGCGCGGCCATCGTTTGCCGAGGTTTGCCGGCAGATCGCCGCCGCCGAACAGCGCGACGGCTGGCTTGCCGCGTGTGAAGCCGCCGGCTGCTTCCTTGTGCCCTGCCGGGAGTTGATCGACGCGCTGGCCGAGCTGCTCGGCCGACTTCTTGGCGAAAGCAGGGAGCCGGTGCTCGAAGTCTGCGCCGGCTCCGGCGAGCTGGCTGCCGCACTGCGGCAGTCAGGAGTGCCGGTGCAAGCCACCGACGCCGAGTTCGTAGTGCCGCCTTCAGGCGGAGGAAGCCGGCTGAAGCCGGAACTACAAACGGGAAGTGGCGACGTGCTGCGAATGCCGGCCGAGGAGGCGCTCGAGAAGTTTCGCTCCCGCGTCGTGCTCGGCGTATTTGTGCCGTTTGACGCGGGCGTGGACGAAGCGGTGCTGCGATTTCCCACCGTGCGGCACTACGTCGTGCTCGGCGCGCGGCTGGGCGGACTGTTTGGCTCGCCGGCCTTGTGGCGGCATCCGCAGTGGAGCGCTCACCCGCTCGACGACGTCGCCCGCTGGATCCTCACGCGGCACGACGTCTGGTTCGGCCCCGCAGAACCGTGCGTCCTGCGGCACGGCGAGGCATGGCATTTTGTAGTTGAGAGTTGAAAGCTGACAACTGAAAGCTGAGAGCCGAAGAGCGATGAGCGATACGAGTCGTTATCCCTGCGAACCGCTGCGGCGGCTGGTGGCCGAGTTGGCGGCGGCGGCCGGCGTGCCGGAATCGGACGCGCTGGTCCTGGCCGACTCGCTCGTCGACGCCGACCTGCACGGCACCTCCACCCACGGCGTCTCACGGCTGAACATTTATCTACGCCGCATCCAGCGCGGGCTCATTGATCCGAAGGCGGAGCTGCGGATCGACGCCGGACGGCCGGGCGTGCTGGCCGTCGACGCCGCAGGCGGCCTGGGGCAGGTGCAGGCGGTCAAGACACTCGAGCGGCTGATTCCCCTGGCGCGGCAATACGGCGTCGCCGCGGCCACGATCCGCCGCTCGCAGCATTTCGGTGCTTTGAGCTACTACTGCAACCTGGCGGCCCGGCAGGACATGGTGCTCTTGGCCATGACCAACTGCGAGCCGGCGATGTCGCCGTCGGGCGGGTGCGAGGCCTTCTTCGGCACCAACCCGATCGCCGCCTCCTTTCCCACCGGCAAAGGCTTTCCGCTGCGGATCGACCTGGCCACGTCGCTCGTGGCACGCGGCAACGTCATCGCCGCCCAGAAGGCGGGCCGGGCGATCCCCGAGGGCTGGGCGCTGGATCCCGAGGGCAACCCGACCACCGACGCCGCCGCCGCGCTGGCCGGCACGGTGCTGGCCATGGCCGGCCACAAAGGCGCCGCGCTGGCGATGATGGTCGAGCTGTTCTCGGGCGTGCTCTCCGGCGCCGCCGTGGGCGGCGAGGTCGGCTCGATGTACAAGCACATGGACCGGCCCCAGAACGTCGGCCATTTCTTCTGCCTGTTGGACGTGGCCGCGTTCATGGACGTCGCCGAGTTCAAAAAAAGGACCGACGGCATGATCGACCGCATCAAGCAGTGCCGCAAGCGGCCCGGCGTCGACGCGATCATCGTCCCCGGCGAGCCGGAATACCGCAAGGCTAGGCACAATCTCCAACACGGCGTCGCAATCGGCGGCGAGACTGTCGCGGAATTGAAGACGCTTTGCGAGGAATACGGGATGGCGTTTTCGCTTCAGCAAATCGGATAGGTGTTGTGCGAACATTAAGTGTTGTGCGAACGTTAACAGGCAATAGCCGCCGGCTATTCTCGGTCAGTGGATGATGGTCAAGGTTTCCTCTTGCAGGAAGTGGTGATCGAGGATGGCAGACATCCTGGTGAGTGAGAACATCGTCGGAGCGCCGATGGATGCGCTCCAGGCGGAGCTGGACGTGGCCTTCGAGCCGCAGGCCTGGCAGGACCCCGCCCGGCTGGCCGAAGCGGTCCGCGGCGCGAGGGCCTGGATCGTCCGCAACCAGACGCAGGTGACGGCCGAGCTGATTGCGAAGGCCAAGCGGCTGGAGATCATCGCCCGCGCCGGTGCGGGCCTGGACAACATCGACGTGGCGGCGGCCACGAGCGCCGGCGTGGTCGTGGCCAGCACGCCCAGCCAGAACTCGCTCTCCGTGGCGGAGCTGACGCTGGGCTTGATGCTGGCGCTTGCCCGCAACATTCCCGCCGCCGACCGCCACGTCAAATCCGGCGGCTGGGACCGCCTGCGTTTCTTGGGCGGGGAGCTGTTCGGCAAGACGCTCGGCGTGCTCGGTTTCGGGCGGATCGGCTTTTTGACCGCCCGGCGGGCGGCCGCCTTCGGCATGCACGTGCTCGCGTACGATCCTTACGTCGATCCCGACTCGGTGCCGGTCGTTGAGTCGCGGGCGATCCTGGCGGAGCTGGATTGCGTGATGGCCGATTCCGACTTCGTGACCTGTCATTTGCCGGGCGGGAAAGAGACTCGCGGCCTCATCGACTACGCCCGCTTCTTGCGCATGAAGCCGACGGCCTTCTTCATCAACGTCGCTCGCGGCGAGGTGGTCGACGAGCCGGGACTGATCCGAGCACTTGAGGAGGGCAGGATCGCCGGGGCGGCGTTGGACGTGCGGGCCCAGGAGCCGCCCGGGGCGAGTCCGTTGGACCGGATGGAAAACGTCATCCTCATCCCGCACGTCGCCGCTTTCACCCGCGAAGCCCAGCACCGCGTGGTGGCCTCGGTCTGCCGCGACGTCCGCGCCGTGCTCTCCGGCGGCGAGGCGGTCGGATATGTCAACTTCCCCAAACCGAAACGGTAGCGACGGTCGGGCAAATATGCGGGCATTGTTTTACGCATCCCTGGCCGTCGTCCCCTGGGTCGTGGTGACGCTGCTTCTTCGCTGGCTGATCAACGTAGAAGAGTGGCCGGTGGGGCTGGTGGGCACGCTTTCGCGCGTGGTGACGCTGCCGCTTTTGGGCGCCTGGATTCTCGGCACGGGCATGGGCTGGCGGCGGCTGCGGCCGCGCGGCAGGCTCGGCTGGCTCCTGTTGATGGGCACGATTTCCATCGTCATCAACCTGGCGTGGTTCGCGGCCGTCGGATGGACCACCGCCACGAACATGGCCGTGCTGATCCGCTTCGACGTGCTCTTCGTGGTGTTGATCGGGGCGTGCCTGGGGCTGGAGCGGATCGGGCCGGCGCAGATCGTGCTCGTGCCGGTGATGCTCTTCGGACTGGCCCTGTTGACCGAGATCCAGCGATTCGATTTCGGCTCTCATGCCGTCGGCGACCTGATGACGATCGTCACCGCGCTGGGCCTGGCGGCCAACGCCTTCATCATCCGGCACATCATGCAGGTGATGGACGAGGCGTCCGTGGCGCTGTACAACCATGCGATCAGCATGTTAGGATTCGTGGCACTCGCCCTGGCGGCGGGTGATTTCGCCCGGGTGGACGAGGTACTCGGCACGCCTGCGGCGTGGCTTCCGATCGCCGCGCTGGGCGTGCTGGTGGCCGTGTCGCTGCCCTTGTACTACGTGGCGCTGGGGCGGATGGACGTCTGGAAGCTGCGGCTGTTCATGCTTTCCGGGCCGGTGCTCTGCGGCGTGGTCGAGTGGCCGCTCTGGGGCGGGTGGTTTTCCGCGATGCAGTGGCTCGGCGCGGCGGTGATCGTGGCCGGGCTGGCGGTGTTGATCCGGATCGAATCCCGGGGCAGGCCGCAACCGCCGACGGCCGAATCGTACGAGGAGGAATCATCCGCCCCGGCAACGGTCTCTGCCCTTCAACCGCAACCGTGCAGAAAGGACCCCAACGCATGAACGCCCACAACGGAACCGCTGCCAACCGCTGGTACGAAGGGATCACGCGCTACCAATGGCTCGTGCTGTTGATCGCCTCGCTGGGTTGGGTTTTCGACATTTTCGAAGGCCAGATTTTCGTGGCGAGCATGAAGGAGGCGATGCCTTCGTTGTTGCCGAAAGAGACTCTGGAGGGAACCGTCGACTTCTACAACAACATCGCCCTGGGGGCATTCCTGATCGGTGGGGCTTTGGGCGGCATCGTCTTCGGGATGGTCAGCGACAAGATCGGCCGTACCACGACGATGATCCTGACCATCCTCGTGTACTCGCTGTTCACGTGTGTCACCGCGCTGGCGCAAACGTGGTGGCAGATGGCCATCCTGCGATTCCTGGTCGCAATGGGTACCGGGGGCGAATGGGCCGTGGCTAGCGCAATGGTTGCCGAAGTCTTTCCCCGGCGCGCCAGGGCATGGTCGCTGGGGATCTTTCACGCCTCCAGCGTCCTCGGCACGTGGCTCGCCGTGCTGGCCGGGGCATTCGTGGTGGGCAACCCCAACTTCGGCTGGCGATGGGGGTTCGTGCTGGGCGCACTCCCGGCTCTGCTGACGGTCTGGATCCGCTGGCGGCTGCGGGAGCCGGAGCAATGGGTCCAGGCGCGCGAATTGGCCAAAACCGATGCGACCAAGCGGACCGGCCGGCTCCTCGACCTGTTCACCGGGGACCTCCTGGGAAAAACGCTGGTGGGTTTAACGCTGGCGACGGTGGGGCTGGCCACGTTTTGGGGCGTGCACATTTACGGTCGCGAGCTACTCCGCAAGGCCGTGGAAAAGCCCTTTCTCGCGGACGCAGAGCCGACCATCGGTCGCACCGCGCAGGCGATCCAAACCGTGGTCGACAACCTGCTGGCCGAAACACAGGGCCCCGTCCAGAAAGAGAATCTCCTGGAAGGCCTCGAGCAGGCGACGCCGGCGGCCCGCCAGGCGGCGGATTGCGCGATCCAAGCATATCCCGGCTCGATCAACCGCGACCAGCTTCGCAAGCTCCCCGAGGACGCGCGCAAGACAATGGCCAAGACCACTCTGGCCTCCCTTTCCGATGCCAACAAGCAATCGATCAAGTACTGGGAAATGATCGGCATGTTTCTGGTGACGACCGGCGGTGGCATCGGCCTGGTGTCCTTCGGGCCTCTTTGCGAACGCATCGGCCGACGCGGGGCGTTCCTGCTCTTTCACGTCGGCGGGCTCGTCAGCGCCCTCGTCCTCTTTCAAGGCTTCGCAGACGCCTCCGCTCATGTCCTATGCGTGCTCCTGCCCGTCTTCGGCTTTCTGACGCTGGGCATGCACGCCGGCTACGCCATCTATTTTCCGGAGCTCTTTCCCACCCGCCTTCGTGGCACGGGAGGAGGAGTTTGCTTCAACGGCGGACGCATCCTGGCCGCCTCCATCCTGCTGATCCGCGGCTGGATGCGGAACGATCAGTATCTAGGCCTGTCGCTTGAGACGACGGCCTCGATTCTCAGCCTGCTGTTTCTCATCGGTGTGGTGGTGCTCATCTTCGCTCCGGAGACCAAAGGCAGGGAGCTGCCGACGTGACCCGCTTGCGAAGGCACAATACCAGCGGCACGCCGCGCTGCTTTTTCTGCTTGCTTTCAACATGGCGGAGAAGAAATGAGTCAGAGTGATCTTTCTTTCGGCCTGGTCGGACACGGGCTTTGGGGGGCGCACCACGCCAGGGCGATCGCCGCCACACCAGGGGCGCGGCTGGCGGCCGTCGCCGAGCGCTCGGAAGAAGGCCGCGCCGCCGCCCGCCAGGCCTACCCCGAGGTTCCCGTCTTCGACGACTACCGCCGGCTTTTGGACTGCGGGGAAGTCGACGTGGTCGACGTCGTCGTGCCCAGCCATCTGCACTTCGAGGTCGCCAAGGCCGCCCTGGAAGCCGGCAAGCACGTGCTGGTGGAGAAGCCGATGACGCTCACCGTCCAGCACTGCGACGAGCTGCTGGCCCTGGCCGACGCGGAGGGCAAGGTGCTGGCCGTCGATCACGAGATGCGGCTTTCGAGCCTTTGGGGTCGGGTGAAGCAGCTCATCGACGACGGCGTCGCCGGCACCCCCCAGTACGTTCTCCTGGAGCTCTCGCGGTTTCCCTACCGGCTCGGCTCCGAAGGGTGGCGGTTCGACATCCACAGGGTCGGCAACTGGATCCTCGAAGAGCCGATCCACTTCTTCGACCTCGCCCGCTGGTACTTCCAAGACGTGGGCGACCCGGTGAAGGTCTACGCCAGGGCGAATTCCCGGCAGCCCGGCCACCCCGAACTGCAAGACAACTTCTCCACCGTCATGGACTTCTCCGGGGGCGGCTTCGCGGTGATCTCGCAAACGCTGGCGGCGTTCGAGCACCACGTCACCTGCAAGGTGGCCGGCACGGAGGGAGCCATCTGGGCGAATTGGAGCGCGCCCGACGCCCGGCACCCCGAGCCGGTCTTTGGGCTCCGCTACGCCTCCGGCGACCCGGACAAGGTGATCGAGGTCCCGTACGCGAGCGTGACCGGCGAGGTGGTCGAGCTGCGGCAGCAGATCGAGTCGCTGGTTCGCTGCGTCCGCGACGGCGCGCCGGCGGTGGCCACGGGGCTGGACGGCAAGTGGGCCGTCGTGATGTGCCTGGCCGCCCAAAGCTCCGTCGACCAGGGCCGCCCGGTCGAAATCAGCGGGCTTTCTTGAAGGCAGCATGATAGAGGGGTGTGGTCTGCACAGATCGAGGGGGAAAGGCGGGGCTTTCGCTGCCTTCGTTTCCATCTGCCTCTCTGCCCAGCCCCACCGCTCTTTCCTTGCCGGTGAGCTATGCTTTTCTTCAGAGACTCCCCCTGGGATCAACGAGCGCGCACGTCAAATAGCTATGGATTCGCTGGCTTATATCGCACCTTGGGTGCTCGGAAGCGTTTGCATCGGGGTCGTGGCCGGATTCTACCTCGGCCGCAGCATTTCTCCTCGCAAGATGAGTGAAGACCTCGTCGAGCGGGAGCGGCGGGCGACGCTCAACGTGCTGGTCGAGATCCTCGCTTCCGCCGAGCATATGACCAGCCAGGTCCAGTGCCACAACACGGAGATCGAGGCGACGGCCGTCCACGTCGGCAACCTCCCCACGAGCGGCGAGATGGAAACCGTCAAGCAGGCCCTGCTGGAACACATGGAGACGCTCATGGTCTCCAACCAGCGGCTGCAAAAGGACCTCACCTACAGCCGCTACCAGATGGAAGAGCAGGCGGAGCAGATCGACGACGCCCGCCGCGAAGCCCGCACTGACGGGCTGACCACCGTGGCCAACCGCAAGGCGCTGGACGAGAAGCTGCACCTGCTGATGGCCGACTGGGAGCGGCAGCGGCAGCCGCTGGTGCTCATCCTGATCGACCTGGACTATTTCAAGCGGATCAACGACGCCCACGGCCACCAGGCCGGCGACCGCGTGCTGGCCAAGGTGGGAAGCTGGCTCAGGCAGTGGGTCCGCGAAGGAGATTTCGTCGGCCGCTACGGCGGCGACGAGTTCGCCGTGCTCTTGCCCCAGACCGAGTTGAACGCCGGCGCGGAGCTGGCCGAGACGATCCGCCAGCGGACCGCCGACCGCGCCAGCCGCGTGGCCCTGCGGGGCGAACAAGTCTCGATCTCCTTCAGCATCGGCGTGGCCGCCGTGCGGCCCGACGACACGATCGAGACGTTGCTGGAGCGGGCCGACGCGGCCCTCTACAAGTCGAAGCGGCTGGGTCGCAACCAGGTCCAGGCCGAAGAGCCGATCGAGTGCGACGAGCCGGTCGGCGCCCAAACTATGTAGCCGCCCCGTCTTGCGGCGATCTTGCCGCAGGAAGCGCCGCACCCCGGGGGTTTCTCCGCAGGGCGGTCCTCTGCTAAGATTGGTGCGTGATCGCTCTGCCCCGGCAGGACTTCGTGCCGCCGTATCCCTTCCGTGCCTCTGGGGGGACCTCTTCATGACCGAGAAAAGACCGGCACACTCGGCATCCCGAGTCCGAATCGCCTGCCACCCTCTTGCCGCTCTGGCGGTTGCGACGGCGCTGGCGGCCGCCCTTGCCGCGCCCGCGGCGGCGGCCGAGCCGAAACGGAATCCGCTGGCGCCAACCGACACGTCGAGCCCGCGGGCGACGTTCGAGGGGTTCATCGCATCGTGCAACGAGGTGTACGCGATCATTCGGGCGGAGAGGTCAGTTCGGCGGAAAAACCCGCGAGTCGAGATCCTAATCAAGCAGATTCTCGACTGTCTGGATCTGAGTGAGCAGCCGGAGTACGCCCGGCGGCAAGTCGGCGGCGAGGCGGCGGTTTGCCTCAAGGAGGTGCTGGACCGGGTGGAGCTGCCGCCCTATTCGGCGATCCCCGACGCCGAGGCGGTGGAGGCGGCCGGCGGATTCGAGCAACTGCAGAGGTGGCGGCTTCCCGGCACGCGGATCACGATCACGGCACCAAAGGAAGGGCCGCGGCGAGGTGAATACCTCTTCTCACCCGAAGTGATCGCAAACGCCCCTGACTACTTCGATGCGGCAAAGGACATGCCTTATCGGAGCGAAGGGCCGGAGGTCACCGAGGGGTTCTACGAGTGGTACCTCTCCGAGCCCATCCTGCCGGCGGTGGCCGCCCTGGTGCACGAGCTGCCCGACTGGTGCCGCACCCGTGCCGGCGGACTGGCCGTGTGGCAGTGGGTCGGACTGTCGCTGGCGGTGGCGATTTGCTTGCTGGCGATGTACTTGATCTATCGTTTCGGGCGCCGCCGCGGCCGCCTGATGCGAGAGAGAGGGGCGTTTCGTTACAGCCTGACTCTCGTCTTTCCCGCCCTGGCAATGCTCGTCCCCGTGGCATTCAAGTGGTTTGTCTCCTATGGCTTGACGCTCCGAGGCATGCCCTTGTACGCCGCCATCTTCGCCGCCAACGTCGTCTTTCTTTTAACCGCGATGGTGGTGATCGTCGGTGCCGGCCTTCGCGTGGCGGAGCTCATCATCGCCTCGCCGCGGATTCAACCGGAAGGCCTCGATGCCCAGTTGATCCGCATCGTCTCGAAGCTGCTCAGCCTGACCGCGGCGATCTTCGTGTTCCTCGAGGGCGGCCGGTATCTCGGCTTTCCGCTCACCACGCTCCTGGCCAGCGCCGGCGTGGGCGGGCTGGCCATCGCCCTGGCGGCCCAGGACACGCTCAAAAGCATCTTCGGGAGCATAATGATCCTGCTGGACAAGCCGTACCGGGCGGGTGAGCGGGTGATCGTCGGCGACTACGACGGCATCGTCGAGGAAATCGGCCTGCGGTCCACGAAGATCCGTCTGCTCACCGGCCACGTCGCCTGCATCCCCAACGAGGAAATGGCCCGCAGCCGCATCGAAAACGTCGGCCGCCGCCCGCACATCCGCCGCATCACCGACCTCCGCGTTCCGCTCGACACGCCGCGGGAGAAGGTCGAGAAGGCCGTCGAGACGGTCCGCCAGGCACTGGCCGACCACGAGGGGATGGATCCCGATTTCCCGCCCCGGGTGTACTTCAACGACTTCAACCCGGATTCCTTCAACATCCGCATCATCTACTGGTACCACCCGCCCAACTACTGGGACTTCCTGGCACAAAGCGAGAAGCTCAACCTGGAGATTTTCCGCGCGTTCGACGAGCACGAGATCCAGTTCTCCCTGCCCACGAGGGTCACCTACACGACGATCGAGAGCAAGCCGGGGGCCTTGGAGCTGAAGACAAGCGGCTCGGCAGACTGAGCCGGCCGGGGCTCAACCGAAGCGCCCGGTGTCCGCCACTGCCGGCTTGTGCCACGGCCGGCTTGTGCCACGGCCGGCTCGCCCAGCAGTGCCCGAGACACCGTCGAACAAGCCAACCGTGGCACCCGTCAACTTCGAAGGAACATGCCGTGAATCCAAACGAAGCGGAACCGTCGGCCCGCCTGTCGCGGCGGGCGTTTCATCGCCGCGCGGCAGTGGCCGCCGGCGCCGCCGCAGCCGCCGGAATGACAGGGCTTGGCCGCAAGCAAGCACCGGCCGCCGACTCGAGCCGGCCCGGCGACAAATACGTCGACGTCCACGTCCACCTCGGCCAGCCCTGGGCCAGTCGCGAGCCGCTTTCGGCCGACATGCTCTTGCGCTGGATGGACGAGCACGAGATCATGCAGGCAGTCGTGCTGCCCTTGATCTCGCCGGAAGCGTGGTACTACCCGATCAGCACCGACTTCGTGCTCCGTGAGACCAAACCCCATCGAGGCCGCTTGATCCCCTTCTGCGACGTCGACCCGCGGACCGAGTACCTCGGCAAATTCAGCGACGTGCTCGATACACTCAAGCGCTACGTGGACGCCGGCGCCCGAGGGCTGGGCGAGCACAAGTGCGGCGGCCCCATCGACAGCCCCGGCAACCTCGAAATCTTCCGCGCCGCCGCAGAGCTCCGAATGCCCGTGCTCTTCCACATGGACGCAATCCGCAACACCGACCGCCCCGGGCTGCCGGGACTGGAAAGGGTGCTCCAGGAGGCGCCGGGGGCCGATTTCATCGGCCACGCCCCGGGCTGGTGGGCCTCGATCTCCGGTGACGTCGCCGCGCCCGAGGATCTCGGCGGCTATCCCAAGACGCCCGTCACCCCGGGCGGCGCCATCGACCGGCTGATGGACAAGTATCCCAACATTTACGGCGAGTTCTCCGCCGGCAGCGGTGCCAACGCCATCCGCCGCGACCTGGAGTTCGGCCGCGATTTTCTCCTTCGCCGCGCCGATCGGCTCTTGTTCGGCACCGACTACCTCTCGCCCGGCCAAAATGTCCCCCAGTTCGAGCTCTTCGACGAGCTCGACCTTCCCCAAGACGTCCGGGCGAAGCTTTATCGCGACAACGCGAGGCGGCTCTTGGGGCTGGCATGATTGCGCCACACCGCCTTGCAACGACGCCCTGAAGCGCAAGCTGGCAGCCGCTCGGGATGTGCGGCATAATGGGCACCGGCGGCGGCCGCCAGTTGTGGCCGCGCCGATCGCAGACGGAAACTGCCATGGATCAACACGAGCTGGACGTCTGGCACATGCGGCGGGCGCTGGAGCTGGCCTTGCAGGGGCAGGGCCACGTCGAGCCGAACCCCATGGTCGGTTGCGTGATCGTCGAGGGAGCGGAGATCATCGGCGAGGGATGGCACCGGTGGTTCGGCTCTCCGCATGCCGAGATCGAAGCCCTGGCCATCGCCGGGCGTCGCGCCCGCGGGGCCACCATGCTCGTCACGCTCGAACCGTGCTGCCACTGGGGAAAGACGGGGCCGTGCACCGAGGCGGTGATCGCCGCCGGCGTCCGCCGCGTGGTCGTTGCCCAGCGGGATCCGTTCGCCCAGGTTGACGGCAGCGGCCTGTCCGCACTGGAGGCGGCCGGGATCGAGGTCGAAGTCGGCCTGCTGGCGTCCGACGCCCGGCAGCTGAACGCCCCCTACTTGAAACTTCTGGCCACGGGCCGGCCTTGGGTGATCGCCAAGTGGGCGATGACGCTCGACGGCAAGCTGGCCACCCGATCCGGCTCCAGCCGCTGGATCTCCGGCGACCAGGCGCGGCGGATCGCGCACGAGCTTCGCGGCCGGGTGGACGCGATCCTCGTCGGCGCCGAGACCGCCCGCCGCGACGACCCGCTGCTGACGGCCCGACCGGACGTCGGCGCCGAGACCGCCCGCCGCGACGACCCGCTGCTGACGGCCCGACCGGAAAAGGGGTCGGGAGTCTTTTTCCGGAACGGCCCGGAGGGTGCTCCGCAGAAAAGACTCCCGACCCCTTTTCCTCGTACGGCGACGCGGGTCGTGCTCGACAGCCGTGCTTCGCTCGGGTCGGAGAGCCGGCTTGTCCACACCGCCGGCGACGTGCCGGTTCTTGTCGCGGCGGGCACCGAGGCCGCGCCGTCGGACTGCCAGCGGCTCGAGTCGGCCGGCTGCGAGGTCCTCGTTTGCCGAGGAGGAACACACCGGAAGCGGCTGGAGGAGCTGCTCGATGAGCTGGGCCGGCGGCGGATGACCAACATCTTGGTCGAAGGCGGCAGCCGCCTCTTGGGCAGTCTTCTGGACGCCGGGCAGATCGACGAAGTCCACGTCTTCATCGCCCCAAAGCTCGTCGGCGGCCGGTCGGCGCCGGCCGCCATCGCCGGGCAGGGGATCGAAGAGATGGCCGACGCGCTGGCGATCGATTCCCCGCAGTGGAAGCAGCTCGGCCCGGACCTCTACTTCTCCGGCCGTGTCCGCCGCGGAATTTGATCGAGTTCGTTGAGACATTCGACCAACGCGTCGATCATCTCCGGCGTGTGGCCGCAGCTCAAACTGATCCGCAGGCAGGCCTCGCCTTCTGCAACGGTGGGCGGACGAACCGCCGGCACGAACAGCCCTCGCTCCCGCAGGGCCGCGGCGGCCGCCACTGCCAGCTCCGCCCGCCCCAACACGACCGGAATGATCTGGCTCTCGGAGCGGCCGATGTTCCAGCCCCGCCCGACCAGCTCGGCACGAAGCTTCTCGGCGCGGGCGAGCAAG
>Ga0180438_10008607_pt1 | contig 12940 bp, 14 predicted proteins | sample SS_ome_12_FD_132455 | JGI IMG/M metagenome (GOLD analysis project Ga0180438, IMG submission 132455) | Hypersaline lake sediment archaeal communities from the Salton Sea, California, USA - SS_3_D_2 metaG | ecosystem: Environmental > Aquatic > Non-marine Saline and Alkaline > Hypersaline >...
ATTGTTGATCAGGATGAAAATTTTTGGCCAAAGCACATTGAAGTTGATATTTCAAAGCAGAAATTATACGTATATGAATATAACAGATTGATTCGTGAGTTTTGGGTGTCTACTGGAAAATGGAGTCATCCAACACCTTTGGGTAAATTTAAAGTGTATCGAAAGAGAAGAAGCGTTCACATGAGATGGTCATATGGGCCAAACCATCCAGATAATTATGATTTACCTGGAGTGCCTTATGTATTGTCATTTGTCGGTGCGTACACAATTCACGGCACATATTGGCATAGCAATTTTGGACATCGAATGAGTCATGGTTGCGTAAACATGTATACACCTGATTCTCAATGGGTTTATAATTGGGCGCCAATGGGAACGCCGGTTATTGTTCATAATGGAAATATTGATGCTATTTTGGGAAGAGAAAAGACTGATGAAAAAAAGGAAGATTAAATCCTAAGCACGAAATTCTAAATCCTAAACAAATTTAAATTTCAAATGATAAAAATATTGTTTATAATATTTGAACATTGTTTAGCATTTCGATGTTAGAATTTAGAGTTTTATGATATTGGTCATAAGTACTGGATTAAACTAAAAATTTTGATGGTAAGTCACTTTGGCCAAAGTGACTTACCAAACCTGAATTTTGGGAACTGTCTGTCAATCATTAGTTTGAAGAAAATTACCTGTACTCTCAGATTCAGAAATTATATGAAATTAATCATAAGCACTGAATCAAACCAAAAATTTTCCATAGGATTAGCTGACGCAAGTCAGCTAATTGATTTTGAATTGGTTGATAAACCTTATGTTCAATCAGAATTAGTTTTAAAAACGATTGATAAGCTTTTTAGCAAGCAAAAAGTTTCAAATAAGACTTTAGAAGAAATAATAGTAGTATCAGGTCCAGGCGATTTTTCAGCAGTTCGAATTGGAATTTCTATTGCCAATGCATTAGGCCATGCCTGGAATGTGCCAGTAAAAGGCATTGAATTAAAAAAACAATATAAGGTAGAGGAGAGTAAGTTAAAAGATGTTTTGAAAATGAGTGAAAAGGTTAAGGCTGGAAAAATGGCAAAACCAGTTTATATAAGTGAGCCGAATATTACGTAAAGTTAATAGTTAAAGAAGTTATAAATTCAATTGTTTATGGATACGGGATATAGGATATAGGATCCAGGATTAAAGACGTTATCCACAAAAATGGGGATAAAATAGTAAGAAAGATCAATAAAATCAAAGTTTTTATCAAATAAGATATTAACTTTTTGCCCACGATTTATCCACACAGTTAAGAAAATATTGCAAAAACGCTAATAAAATAAGCGTTTTTTTAATTTTACACAGGTGTTGAATAGTGGTTGAAAAAAGATTAAAAGTGGGGTATAATGGATGTAGTAAGTTAATTTGTGGGGAAAAGTGGGGATAATCTGGCGGAAAACTAAACTGAGCTTTTATTGGTTTTCCGCCAGGTTCACTTAATTTGCAGACGCAAAAACGCAAAAAGACTAAAAAGCAAAAGGATAAATAGGATTGAATAGATATTTTGCGATTTAGCGTTTGTAATTTTGCGACTTTGCGTTATATGTTTATCGGCGAGTATCAACATAACCTTGATCAAAAAGACAGGCTGGCTGTGCCTGTTAAGTTTAGAGCTAAATTGAAGCAGGGTGCTGTTGTCACTCGCGGATTAGATAATTGTTTATTTCTATACCCACAAGCAGAATGGAAGAAATTAGCAGAGAAATTGGCAGCTTTACCAATTAGCAAATCAAATACCAGGGCATTCAGTCGGTTTATGCTCTCTGGAGCAATGGATGTAAATGTTGACAAGCAGGGAAGAATAAAGCTTCCAGATTATTTAAAAAAGTTTGCAGGTATGAAAAAGACAGTTATTGTCGCTGGCTTGTATAATCGTTTAGAGCTTTGGGATAAAGAATCTTGGAATAAATATAAGCAGGGTACTGAAAAGGCAAGTACAGATATTGCTGAGGAGTTGGAAAATCTTGATGTCTAGATCCTACGAAATCTACAGATCCTCTACAGATACTACAGATATCTGTAAAATCAGTGGCAGATCTGTAGATCATGTAGCAGCTAATATATGACTATTCACAAACCCGTTTTAGTTAAGGAGGTACTTGAATTGCTCGAACCGAGTAAAAACCAAAATTTTATTGACTGTACATTGGGCGCTGGCGGACATACAAAAGCTTTATTAGATCTGACCAAACCAAATGGAAAGGTTTTGGCAATTGACTGGGATGAAAATGCAATAGATGTTGCAAAAGAAAGTTTAAAACAGTATTCACCCAGACTGGTTTTGATAAATGGTAATTACATTAATTTAAAAGAGATTGTTCTTGAAAATAATTTTGAAAATATAAATGGCATTTTACTTGATTTGGGATTATCGTCAGATCAATTAGAATCATCAGGTAGGGGATTTAGTTTTCAAAAAGATGAGCCTTTAGACATGCGATATAGCACTGATAGCAGTTTAACAGCTGCGCAAATAATTAATTCATGGTCAGAAAAAGAATTGAAGAGGATTTTTAAAGAATTGGGAGAAGAAAAAAGGGTTCATAAAATCGCTGCAGAAATAATAAAATATCGCCGGAAAAGAAAAATAAAAACAACTAAGCAATTAGTTGAAATAATTCAAAGAGTAAAAGGGAAGCAACAATCCAGAATTCATCCTGCTACCAAAGTATTTCAGGCATTGCGTATAACCGTAAATAATGAATTGGAAAATATTGAAAGTACATTGAAGCAGGCTATTGAAATAATGCCTTCAGAATCAAAAATCGCAGTTATTAGCTTTCATTCACTCGAAGATAAAATAGTTAAGCATTTTTTTCAAAAAGAAAGTAAAAATTGCATTTGCCCGCCAGAAATTCCAGAATGCAGATGTGAGCATAAAACCAGTTTAAAAATTAAAACAAAAAAACCGATTATTGCATCTGAAGAGGAAGTAGCAGAAAATCCTCGTTCAAGATCTGCAAAATTAAGAGTGGCAGAGCGGATATAAACAAAAATAAAATAGAACTTTATTATGTCTCCATTTTTTAAGTTTCAAAAATGTTCCAGGGCCAATAGGAATGAAGAAAAACCATGCGCCAAAATAAAAATAGGCAATAAATCAAAATTGTTTATTAAGATTTTAATCATTATATTTTTAGTTGGTTCAGTATTCTTATATTTACTTCAAATAAACAGCTTGGCAACAAAGGGATTTAAAATTCAGGCTTTAGAAATGCAAATGAGTGAATTAAATGAATCAAACAAGAAGTTAAACCTGGAGGCAGTAAGGCTGAGGTCTATGGCTGAATTAAATGAGAAGGTGCAGAATTTGGATATGGTGCCAATTAACAATTTTTCATACATTGACGCAACCTCTACTGGAATGGCAAAAAAATAATAGATATTATTATAATAAAATTTCGGTCCATGAGGGCCGATTTTTTTTAAAAATCATTATTGACAAATAGTTAAAAATTTGCTAAGGTTACATAAATCTTAAATAAATAATACTATAAATATGGCAAAAACAATATCATCGATTTTATTAATTGCAGTTATAGTGATTGTCTTATCATTAATCGGCGGTGGCCTTTTTTACTGGTTTTTGACCAATAAAGTGGATGTAGAACCCAGCGCAGCTTTACAAAAGCAGCAGCAAATATCAACCGAAGATGCGTTGCAAGACATTGAGGAAGAATATGCGCTTTATGAAAATGAGGATTTTGGTTTTGAATTTTATTATCCTGCCAAATGGGTTATTGTCAAAGAAGGATCTGATATGGGAAGCGCATTTGTTCAGCTTGGAAAGGATCTGAATCCTGAAGGATTGGTTGCGCCAAAAGATTTTAAGCTGTTAATTTTTGCCAATCCGCCAGGTATGGGTTTTGAATATTTAAACAATATTCTTGAAGAGGATACCATTAATTTTGGAAAACCAAGCGTAGAAGCTGATAGAGCATTATCAACTGGCGAAGTTGAGGATAAAACAGTAAAAGCTGAAAGATTGCGTTTTAACAGGAATCAAGATTCATATTTTATTTTATATCAGGTAGATTTGGATAAATGGGAAGAATATGAACCATACTTAGAAAAATTTAAGGAAACCTGGAAGTTTGCAGATGAAAACGTAGATATTCGAGAGTTCTCATATGATGATAAGGGAAATGATTTTAAAGTGCAAAAGGAAGCTTTTGATATTAAAGGGACTTTTAGGACTGAGAAGCTGGTTGGACAAAGTAAAGAATGCGGTACTAATAAAAGTGAAAAATATTATGAAAAATTAATGTCAGAATATAAAGATGGTGAAAAAGGCGTTGTTTATTCTTTTGAATATGGCAAAGCCTCTCAAAAACCAAGTTATTGGTCAGTACAGATTATTCCAAACAGATTTGGGTATAAGACTTTAGATGAATTCAAAGAAGATTTTGATTTTTGCGCTGCAGGGGGTGTTTATCCATTTGCAGTATCAAAAAATTATCTAGCGTTTTCCGTATCTTGCGGAACAGGCTTTTCTGACGGATCTGGATTGCCGATTGGGTGTGAAGAGGTGAGGTTGATTGTTGAGCCTTCAATAAAATTAAAATAAAGCAAATTAAATAGAAAATCAGCCCAAAGCGGGTTGATTTTTGTTTTGAATTAACATTGAGTTTATGTATCGCGCAAGGGGCAATCAGCCCCCCAGCCCCCCGGTGCTATAGAGGATAAGATGTTTTAAATTTGAAGTTTTGGCATATATATATATATTTACACAGATTTCCTCGTCCAGAATATATTTTTATGGTATAATATAAGAGTCATGGATAAATATTCATAACCATTTGTAACAAATAAAAAAATATTCGTAGCCGTATGCCAAACAAAAAATTCAAACCATCAATGATACCAATTTATGTGATTTTAGCAATAGCCATTATTACTGTGGCATTTCTGATTGTTGGCGGAGCATATTTATGGCACTATTCTTTAATTACAAAAATCGACACTTTAGAACAAAATCAAACCGCTTTGAAACTTGAAATTGAGAAAATGCAGCCAAAGACAACAGAAGATGCGGTTGTTGAGGAAGAGGAGGAAGTGGAATATGTTTATTATGGAGATGGCATTACATATGATAATTATGAGTATCATGTGGCAACAGTGAAAGGCGGAGAGGATTCAGGGTCTCAGGTATTATTGAGAATTAATAATAAAACACAAAAAGAAGAAGTTTTAGTTGAATTGCCAGTCCCTTCAGCTGAGAAATATCCTGGCCCTGGTGGGTATGGAGGATATTTAAGTGAAACATATGTAAATCCTCCATTTGTATATTTTTCAGTATCGACCGATAGTGATGCTTGGTATAAAAATGCATTTGTTTATAATTTGTCAACGAAGAAAATAACGGAAACGTCGGAAATTATTAATCCTCATCATGATGGAAAATATTCCGATGATGGCAGATATTATATTTATCGGGGAGGATCTATATATTCAGGAGAGGAATCTGTAAAAGTATTTGATGCTAAAAAAAATGAAATTAAGATAATATATGAATTTAATAAGGGATATACATTTTACCACAAATATACAACAGGACTTCCAGGTGCAATTTCAGATAATGAGTTTGAAATTAATTGGAATTATGTGAATTTTAAAATATACAAAGTAGCTGAAGATTGTTGTTACCCCTTAGAAGCGGGAGAACAAATGTGTCATTGTGATAATGAATTAATTGGAACAGAGAGAATAAAGTTTAAATAAAATATGCCAAAGAAAAAATTCAAACCATCAATGATACCAATTTACATAATTTCGGCCATTGCCATTATTACAGTCACTTTTTTAATAGTAGGCGGCGCATATTTGTGGCACTATTCTTTAATTACAAAAATCGACACTTTAGAACAAAATCAAACTGCTTTGAAACGTAAAATTGAGAAGATGCAGCCAAAGACAACAGAAGATGCGGTTGTGGAAACTGATGAGAAAGAAATTGAATATCCGATTATGTTAACACGAAAAAATATAAATAAATATATTTCAGGATATGGAGGAAGCGAATATGAAGTTCCCAATCCACCTGATCCAAAAAAACTTTTTAAAGAAACAGCAAATACGATTGTAAGATATTCAAATACGAAATGGGGGATTGAATTTGAAGTTCCCTTTAATGAAAATTGGGGAGATGATCAATATCAAATAGAGCCATTTGAAGAAAGCAAAGATGGGGAGAAAGTTATTCTTTTCGGTAAATTTGTTGCCCAGGAAGGTGGGTATGGTAGGGAATTCATAATTTATGTTAAACCTTATAAATCAGTTGATGAATTGATTGAAGATGCAAAAATTGAGCAAGGGCAATCAGGTGATGAAGGTTCATTAAGCCCTCCAGTGAAAAAGACAATAAATAGCCATCAAATAGTTGAATATCTGATTCATGGCTTGAATGATCCATATTATAAATATATAATTGGTGAAAAATACAATTATATGATTTTGCATTTACCTCAAGAAATGTCAGTAGATGAAGATCCAGATATAAGAAAAATAATTAAATCAATAAAATTTATAAAATAATATGACAAACAAAAAATTCAAACCATCAATGATACCAATTTATGTGATTTTAGCAATTGCCATTATTACAGTTGCTTTTTTAATAGTAGGCGGAGCATATTTATGGCACTATTCTTTAATTACAAAAATTGATACTTTAGAAAATAATCAAGCTGTTTTAGAGAAGGAGATTAAGAAAATGCAGCCAGAGGCTACTGAGGATGCAGTTATTGAGGAAGTTAAAGAAATGAAAGTTTATGAAAATACAAAATATGGATTTCGATTTGAATATCCTGCTGATTGGTGGCTTGGAAATTCGCCCTATTCAGATGTTCCTAATCCAGAAGCTTCTTCAATAGCTTTTGATGGTCCTGGCATGGGTCATGCAAGATTTAGTATAGAAATATTGAATGCGGAAAATGGAAAATTAAAAGAATGTAATGATTTGGAAAGTTGCGTTAACAATAATAGAGCTGCCTATTCTTCGGATCAGGAGACGACCGGATTAAGTGAAGGCAATCTTGATGGCAATAAAACTAAGAAAGAGGTTATATCAAGGCCTCATTCAGGAAATTGGAAATATACTGTAACTTATGTTTATAAAAATGACAATCTATATATAATTTCACTAACCACAAAGATAGGTGATGAGAAACTTTCTCTGCCAATATTAAATAATATTTTATACACTTTTAAATTTATAAAATAATATGCCAAACAAAAAATTCAAACCGTCAATGATACCAATTTATGTGATATTGGCCATTGCCATTATTACTGTTGCTTTTATGTTTGTTGGCGGAGCCTATTTATGGCACTATTCTTTAATAACTAAAATCGACACATTACAACACAATCAAGCTGTGTTGCAGCAAAAATTAAATGCTACAACTGATGTTGAAGAAGATAAAGTTATAGATACTGAAGAAGATGCTGAAGAAACAGTTCAACCAGATTTATCTCCATTGAAATCAGCTATAGAAGATGATGAGATTACTCAAGACTATCAATACCGACATGGTCAGTTAGAAGGTTTTATTTCACTTGAAAAAGGCAATTCACTTGTTTTTGCAAAAAAAGCATTGGCTAAGTTTTATGAAAATGAAGAAATTATTCAAGGTTTTTATTTTCCAAAAAGTCCAGTAAATGATAATGTAATCTTTTTATCAACCAGTGTGGATGCATATGACTTGAAAACTCCTCATTATAATAAAATTTATTCTTATAACATGAAAACAGGGGAATTGACTGAAATTTATCAGGAAAAAGTAAAAAATGATCGGTTATTAAGAACCATGGGAATTGAAGGATCAAAACTTATTTTAATGGTAGATATGATTGATAATTCGCCTGGTCCATGCTTTTCAATCTGGGCTCATTGGGAAAATTTTGAATATCTTGAATTATCAGATGTTAATGTCGGTTTAAAATCTTATCAAGTCCCTGTATATAAAGTAAATGAAGGCAGACAAGAAAGTGAAAAATGCGAAGAACAAATGAAGCAAGATTAAAATTGTAATAAATAAAAATAAATATTTGAATTTATGCAAAAGAAAAAATTTAAACCGTCAATGATTCCAATTTATGTGATTTTGGCCATTGCCATTATTACAGTCGCATTTTTAATCGTGGGCGGAGCCTATTTATGGCACTTTTCTTTAATAACAAAAATTGACACTTTAGAGCACAATCAAGCTGCGTTGCAGCAGGAGATTAAAAAAATGCAGCCGGATGCTGAAGATATGGATGAAGAAGCAGATGAATCTGAAGATATGGATGAGCAGACTGATGAAGATAATCAAGCTCCAAGAGTTTTGCTCGAGCCGCGATTATTAAAAGATTCTAATGTGTATCAGTACAATCCTACTTATGATCCAGAATTAAAAGCATCTGAGATGGATTGTGAAATGCCAAAACAAGCAAAAGCACATAAAGTGAAAAAATATTTTAGTAAAAAAACAGGAAGCTCATTTGAATTGCCTTACAATGAAGAGTGGATGGATGAAAGATATGAGTTAAATCCTTATGATGTTGTTGATCCTTATGATCCTGAAAAAAGAGGTATTTTAGATCAAGTGTATTTTGGTCCTATGAGTCCAGCTGGAAATTGCGCCTGGGCCAGACAATATGTTTTGAGTTTTGTTGATTATAGAGGTTTAGAAGACATTTTAGAAAAATATAAAAATTATAGATATGTAAAAGAAATGAAAATAAAGACAGAACAAGGAGAATTAACAGCTGTAAAGGTGATGGAAGAAGGAGTTTGCGGAGATGTGCCAGTAATGATCATTATTGGTCCTGAATATGATTATGAATTTTCTGGAAGTTGCTGGACAGATACTTCAGATGATTTTGATTTGTTTGAAGAAATAGTTGAATCATTTTATTTTACACATGGTTTATAAGTAAGAATTTTATATTTTATAAAAACCAGCGTAATTTCTATGCTGGTTTTTTGGTTACGAGATTTGTATACAAGATAGTACAGATTGGAGTGCGGATTTTTTTATTTATACACATTATTAATAAGAGTAATTACAAATTAGCAAGTTTATGGTATAATTAAATTAAAGTACGAAATGTATATTTTCGTACAGATTTGTAAATATTAATAAACATATGGCAAATAAAAAGAAAAAGAAAAAAAAGGAAACAAATTTTAAAATTATTCCAATGATCACCATGATGATTTCAGGAGTGACATTGATTTTTGTACTGATAAGTATCGGCTATATCTTGTATTATACAGCTGTACTGACTCCTATATTTCAGCTGGCTCAAAATCAAATGGTTATTCAGCAGGAAATTATTGATTTAACTGATGAGATTAAAGGGGAGGATGGGAGTATTAATCAAAGTGAGGTAATTCAAATTAGGAAAACAAATGAAACAGACAGTTGGATAGGTTATTTTGATAATGATTTGGGAATTGCTTTCAAATATCCAAAAGATTTTTTTCATCAAGAACCAAAGGTGACAGAAATTTCTTGTAAAGACGTTAATTTTCCAAGAGAATGTCCCAATATAGATCAGGCTGTAGAAAAAGCAACTGGTTCTCCTATAGAAGACAGTTTAGCAGCAGGTTTACCAACCTCATATTATTGGGATAATCCAAATGGTGAAAAAGTAATGATTAATAATGAATCCTATTGTTTGTATCGTCATGTTGAAGGTGCTGCAGGTTCAACTTTTATTAGCTATTACTATACAAATGTATTAAAAAATAAATGTAAAGTAGCAAATTTAATAGTTAGGTATCCGAATTGCAGCATGTACGGATCTAAGGGAGATGAAGATTATGAGAAGTGTATGATAGAAAATGAGCAGACAAAACCAGATATTATTGATAAAGTTATTTCAACTTTAGAGTTTAATTAAACAAAAAATTATATAACATATATGGTTATTCGTAACCATTCGTCTGCCCCGAGCGTAGTCGAGGGCTAACAAATATAAAATAATAACATTCGTAACCGTATGCCAAACAAAAAAAACAAAAAAGATTTATTAATAGTTCCATGGATAACAATGATAATTTCAGGAGTGATGCTGATTTTTGTCATTATTATCTTTGGCTACATAACTTATTACACCACAGTGCTGAAACCCATTTTAGCGCTGGCTGATCAGCAGGCTCTTTTAGAACAAAAAGTTGAGACAACAATGCCTGAAGCTGATTTGCAAGAAGTGGCTGAAGAAGAGGCTATAGCGGTGGAAGTTGAATTGAGCATTTATGAAAATAAAGAATTTGGATATAAAGTAAATTATCCAAGTGATTGGATACTGGATGAAAGATATGCTGATTATGGCGTGATTGGATTTTTAACAAAGGAAAGAGATGAAAAACTTAAAGCCGGGGAATATGTGAGGCTTTTTGATGTTGGAATTGTGGTTTATGAAAATGCTGAAGATTTGCCAAATAATGATGATGGATTGTCTTTTTATAAATGGATAAATCGCCAAGAAAAGGAAAATTTGTATAAAAACAAGACTTCAGCTATTGTTGACGGAGTTTATGGTTATGCTGGCCAAGAAATTGGAGAAGTGATAAATTATGTTATTTATGTGCAAAAAGACGGTATATACGGCAAAGGAAAAATTTATAAGATTATGACCGGAGAGAGTGAAACTCCGAATAAAATTGAAAAGCAAATAATTGATAGTTTTGAATTTATAGATTAATATTATTAAAAATATGCCTGAAAAAACAAATAAAAACAAACCTGTAAATAAATCTACCTTTAATGCCTGGGCGCTTATTGCAGCGATTTTTATTACAGTTATTTTTGTCGGAATAATTTTAATCTGGCAAAATAATGCAATGAAGCAATTAAAAAATGAAGTGGCTGGCACTCAGAAAACTTTAAGTCAAAAAGTTGAAAAAATTGAAAACGGGACAGCTAAAGAAACAGCAGGAACTGAAGAAGAGGCTGATCCTGCTGCTGATTGGGAAACATTTAATATTGCTGGATATGAATTTATTTATCCTGACAGCTGGACTTATACAGAACAAGAATCACAAATCCCAGGACAAACTATTTATGGGTTTTATGATGAAAGTGATGTTAGAGTCGGTTTATTATTTACACCTATTTTAGAAACTGGTTTTGAAGCAATGGAGTATGAAGAGACAAGCAGGCTTTTTAAGAAAAAAGGCGATGTTTATACTATAAAATTATTGGAGGGGCGGCCAGATTTAACTGATTATCCAGAATATTATGAGCAAATTCCTGAAAAAGAAATGATTATTACAATGCAGGAGAAAAAATCAGCACAAGAAGTCTATGAAGGGGATTTTCCTGATACCTTGCCTGGCAATGACTCAGTTTTGCTTATTATTAGAAATTTAGATGCATCAACTATGGTCGAAGTAGCAAACTTAATTTATGAATCAATAGAGTAATATGACAAAGTCAAGGATTATAATTTTAATTTTTGTATTTTTAATTATTGGAGTTGGCATTTATCTGCTGTATATTAATTTAGAGGATATTATGGTTGAGCCTGATGCTGACAGGAAAATTACAAATTTTGAGGAATGCGCTGCTGCTGGCAATCCAGTTATGGAAAGCTATCCTAGGCAGTGCAGAGTTGATGGACAGACATTTGTAGAGGAAATTGATATTGAGCTTGCAACTGAAGATGAGACAATAGATGAGGAGCAAAAAGATCAAGATCCTTTGGATGATCTTGGGAATAGCGCACAACTGGCCAATCCAGCTTCAGTTTACTGTGAAGATCAAGGAGGTGAATTAGAAAACCGGGAATTTACAAATGGAACAGCAGGCTATTGTTTATTTAGGGATGGATCAGAATGCGGAGAATGGGCATTTTATCGTGGTGAATGCAAGCCTGGAGAAAATTTTTGCAAAGACATGTGCGGAGATGGCAATTGTGATCAAGTAGTTTGTCAGGCTGTGGGCTGTCCATGCGGTGAAACCCCAAAAGGGTGTCCTGTTGATTGCAGATAATAAAGCCAAATAAAATAACATAATGCAAGATAATAAAAAGATCTAGAATCAGCAGGTTTTTTTTTTATTCTAACTGTTTATAACTGGCTTGAATTGAGGTTTTTGACTTGCTATAATTTTGTTGTAGTTTTTTTAAATTAATTTTTTAAAGTATGACATTTTTTCAGGATGTTTTTTTATTTTTCAAAAAGGTTTGCAATTTTTTTCCTTTAAAAATTTTGCCAAATTTTAAAAGCATTCGAAGCTGGTTAATCATTTTATTTATTACTGGAGTGATAGTTGTGCCGCAGGTTTGGGCCAGCCAGCCAGAACATACTGAAATTGCGAGTCCAGCAGCAGTTGAAGAATCAATTGAACCTTCAGATGAACATTCAGCGCCAGAAGCTGAGCATGAAGGGGGGCATGGAGCTGAAGCAGCAAAGACATTTATGTGGATTGCTATTGTTTTAATTGTGGCTAAAATTTCCAGTTTGGTTGAGAAAGTGGGGCAGCCATCAGTTTTAGGAGAATTAGTAGTGGGTGTGATTTTAGGAAATTTGATTTTGATTGGCATAAACTTTTTCGAGCCTTTAAAAGAAAATAATATAATTTCATTTTTATCTGAATTGGGTGTGGTAATTTTATTATTCCAAATCGGTTTAGAATCAAATATTAAGGAAATGAAATCAGTTGGTTTAAAAGCATTCCTAGTAGCAATTGTTGGCGTAGTCGCTCCTTTTGTTTTGGGAACTTATGTTGTCGGACCTTGGCTTTTGCCAGGATTGTCAATGAATGCCTATTTATTTATAGGCGCAGCTTTAACTGCTACTTCTGTGGGTATTACTGCTCGAGTGTTTCAGGATCTTGGCAAATTAAAAATAAAAGAAGCGCAGATTATTTTAGGAGCTGCAGTTATTGATGATGTTTTAGGA
>Ga0180438_10008608_pt1 | contig 12939 bp, 13 predicted proteins | sample SS_ome_12_FD_132455 | JGI IMG/M metagenome (GOLD analysis project Ga0180438, IMG submission 132455) | Hypersaline lake sediment archaeal communities from the Salton Sea, California, USA - SS_3_D_2 metaG | ecosystem: Environmental > Aquatic > Non-marine Saline and Alkaline > Hypersaline >...
CCATCAAGGTTGATCTTCTCGAAGGTACTGTCGGGTCCGTAGTCTCGACTGGTCCCTACTCCTCCAAGCAACTGTCGAACAGGATAGTCCCACATCGCACAGACGAAGAACCCAGAGCCGAGGAAGTCGTCCTTCCAGTCTTCGATCAGATCTCCCAGAGTCCCGAGGAAGTCGAACAGACTGAATGAAAGCACAAGAGACTTCGCTGTGTTCAAAATCGCAGACACGATGTCCAATGGCGTCTTCACGACGGTCACCAGACCTTCGATCGTATCGATGATCGTCTCCGTCCCAGGAGGGAGTAAAGCAGCGAGATTAGCGGATTTCCATTCAGCCATAGTTCGTCAAGAATCCTAGATCTTGAAAGCCTTGGCCAACCGTCGGGAAGGCGCGGGAAGCCTCCTGAACCGGCCTGAGAAGGCCTGAGACGGCCTGAGACCGCCCCAACGGACGGGACCGGGCCAGGGCCTCGGGGCTGAGGCCCGACTGAAGTTGAGGCCGTTAAGAGGTCTGAAGTTTAGTGCCATTCTGTTCTTTAAGGTCAGCAGCCTTCGCGAGAGACAACACATTCCTCAGACGTCGTAGCTCCTGTTTCTGCAGAGCAGGGAGAACCAACGTGCGATAGAGTTTCAAGGCATCCGTCAACGCACGCAAGTAGCCTCGTCTGTCTCCGCTCTCCTTGTAGTCCTTCAGTCGCTGGTTCGCAGCGACCAGTTCTTGTTCAACCTCGGGAGTGAGTTCCACAGGGGTCGTGTTCTCGATCTGTTCGAGAGCCTCTTCGATCTTGTCGGTGAGGTCGCTCATGCCGTGAAGCTCTTCGTCGACAGAGACGCCAGTAGAGCAGCACTCTCCGCAGGCAAGGCAGCCTGGACTGCCGTAACGAATGCGATCAACGCCGTCAGCCACGCAATGAACGGTCCAACGACTTGCACGAATATCGTCGCTGGGGGTGGTCCTATGCACGTGTTCAACAGAGTCTGGGAAGTGGAGAGTAGCGTCGGAAGAGTCGCGGAGATCGCGGTGTTCTTCGCAGTGACAGCAGCCACTCCTAGAGAGCCGCGGATGATAGGTTGGATCGCTGCTGCTAGAGGACCGAGATGGACTGTCGTCCCATCGACGTTCGCAGTCCCGAGAGACGTGATCAGCTCCGCCTTGCCTGCTGTCGTCTTCGCGGAGACGTTACCAGCGAGAGTCTCGAGGAGAGCATTGCCGAGTGTGGTCGTGAACTCGACGTTACCCTTCAAGGTGTCCATCAGGATGTCGCCCAACTTGGTGTTGAAGTTGAGGTCTCCGTTCAAGTTGGAGAGTTCAAAGTCACACCCGAGTAGCTGAGCGAGGTTGATCTTCACTCCTTCGCCAGGAGCACCAGTCAATCCTTGGTTCGCAATGACGACATCAAGACTACCACCGAACGAGGCACTCGTGTTGCCTAGCACTCCTGATGTCAAGTCGTTGACGACAGTCACCTTCTTGTTGCCGTGGACCTTCTCTTCCAGATCGCCACGGACTTCGGACTCCTTCTTGCCGCTGACAGTTTCCCTCTTCTGGGGAGTCTCCTCCTCGGAGATCTTGGCTGATCGGATGCGGACTCTACCTGCTTCCTTGTCGAAGTCGATCGCATTACCGACGCTGTCGACCAGTTGGATAGGGGTGGACGAGTTCGGGTTCAGCGTGATCCTGTCTCCACGAGCATCTCGCAGTTCGATCAACTCTCGTCCACGACCAGATCGGATCTCGAAGATGTTCTCCGAACCACCCTGCCTGTTCTTGCCGCGGATCAGGATCCTCTCGTCTTGGTCGCGAGAGTCGAGCACGATCTCCTGACCGGAGAGGTCTCTCATACGTATGGACGCACGACGGTCGCGCATCGCAGAATGAGGCAGCTGGTCTCCACGCATAGCATCGCGGACACCACGTTGAGCCTTGTTCCCTTCGGAGTTCTCGACAGCGACAGGACAGTACATCTCGATCACCTGACCTGCGCGATCGATGATCTTCAGGAACTCCTTACCATCTCCGTCCTCGACGATGAACGTGTGTCCTTTGTAGGACTTGTGCCAGAGGCGTCTGGTTGGGTGAGGGTCTCCGTCGTGCACTCCTTCGAAGATGTCCTTCGGTGTCTCCGACTCGTCGTCGGGTGGGAGCCAGGCTCGTTCGACTGCTGGCTTACCATTGTTCGTCAGGAAGACGTTCGAGTTCTCTGAGTCACGCTTCGGGACACCACGGAACGTACCGAGCACGACCGGGAAGTCCTGAAGTCCTCCCTCAAAGCCTACCCAGACAGCAGACCCGACAGGAGGAGGATCGAACGTACCGTAATCGTACCCACCACCTCCAGGTTCTGCGATCTCAGCCCACGACAGAGCAGTCGTAGGAGTCCTGTGCTCATCACCGTGTATCGCCCAGACACGGACTTTGACTCGTCCTAGACGATCCGGGTCGTCGATGTCTTCGACCTTACCACGGTACAATCCAGGCTTGTTGGTGCTCGCGTCCTTACGGAGCATCTCAACAGCGTCGTTGTTCGCTCGATCAGACATCTATCGCGAAGTCCCTGTCGTCGTCTCGGTCGTCGGTTGAGGCAGACCAGTCTTCGCAGGATCTGGTCCTTCGAGCATCGCGATCCTGCCTAGCTCCGCAGTGATCCGGTAGTCTGTGCCGATGAAGTGAGTGATCTTCTCGATCCTGTAGCGGCCGCTACTCCAATGCAACGCGCTGTCCACGCTCTTGAACGTTGGAGATCCTGGGAGAGAGTCGACTCCGCTAGGCATGTAGACTGCGATCTCGCACCACATCTCGAGAGCATTGAAGTCTACGTGTCGTGGAATCCCAACCAGTTCGAGGGTACCTCCTTGGACTAGCGAGTGCATTCGCTTCCACGCACTCGCGATAGTGTTCAGTGAAGCATCCGGTCCGTGGTGTTGGTGGATTTGTTTGCCTGAGCAATGGCCTCCCAGTGCCACCTGTCGAACAGGATGGTAGGAGTAGGTCTCGGACTTGCGACGTTGGTCGATGTTGCTGTCGTTCTTCTTCGCGATCGGAGGTGCTGAGGTACGTCCTCCTCCTTTGGGATCGTGGTCAGAGGACATACCTTGCGTTCGTCTGTCGACGACTCGCTGCTGGAACTGCTTTGTTCTCGGATCGTACGCTCCAGCAATGCAACCTGCCGCCATGAAGCCCATACTCTTAGAGCCGTACCGAGGAGTGAAGGAGATGACGCCATGCTCTGTTCCATCTGGATTGACAGGAGTTCCAAAGAGGACGTTGAACCTACGATACTTGTGATCCACATTCGGCTTCGGAGTCCCATGGACTGCTTCCTTGAGCTTCTTGAAGTGTTCGGTGTGGAAGTGGAACGTTCCTTGAGAACTCAACTGGAAGTAGTAGGTACCGTTCGGGTTCTGCTTGGACTTGGCCTCGGGTAGTAGCTTCTGGTTGATCAAGTCGATGCGAGTTAGATTACCAGAAGGCCACTCCGCTCGAGGCTCTTCGTCTCTCGCATTGTCCTCGGTCTCTTCGATGAAGACCTTCGTCTCGTCTGTGAAACCCATCTCCTCCGCAATCTGTCGGACGACCGTACTGATCTTGCCTTTGTAGACTGTCGGCTCTGCGATGTTCGCGAACTCGGAGCCGACAGCTAGACCGTTGATAGTGATCCTCAGACCAGAGGTCGACAAAGTAGGAACGTAGTCTTGGATGATCATCACGTTCCAATACCCTTCTTCGAGCCCAAGACCAGGATAGCCCCATCGGTAGAGTACTCGACCTCCATGGTCTCGATCGGCACGGAAGAGCTGGTCTTCGAGACTACCGAACGTAGCATCGAAGAACGTGATCGAAACTTGGTCTGCTCCCTTGCGACTGACGTTCGTGAACTCGACCAGGTGCTCCGGAGGTATCGTCACGATGAACGCCTCGAGAGGAGCATTGCTCGTCCTCTCGAAGTAGATCCCTGAGCGAGTACCCGACTTCGTCGAGCCGAACCGTAGTTGGACTACGGGATGTAGAGTCTCACCAGCCACTAGCGCACCAACGTGTCGTGGAACAAGTTCTCTCGATCAGGGATACGCAGTCTCCGACCGATGTAGGTCTCAGCGAACGGGTCGACCAGACCATTCGCATACGCGATCACCCAGTACAACTGTTCGTTGCCGTAGTAGGTGTAAGCGATCAGATCCGGGCGATGTTCCCACTCTGGGAGTACTTCGACGTAGCGGTCCTGAGGCAGGATCGGGATGGTCGGAGGGTCCCATGTCTCCTGGATCGGATAGGCAGGAATGTCGTTGTACTCGTCCTCTGCTGACAGCAAGAAGCGGATCTTGTTGTACCGAGACAAGGGTCGGTTCGGGTCCTTGTTCTCGATGTACCGTACCTCAGTCTCCTCCAAGACTGCGGAATCAGCTGTCGTTTTGACGACTACGTTCGTGTTGTCTGCCATCTAATCCTCTCTGCGTGGCAGCGAAACCCATGCAGGTGCCCGGATACCCAGGTGCCCACTCCGGCTTCTAGGAACTACTGTGGTACTTCGTCAGGCCAGCACCAACAGTTACCCTTACCAGGGTTGTTGTTGAGATGGACCATCGATGTCTCCCGACGGATCTGACGACCGTAGCTGTCTTCCTTCTCGGGATCGGGGTCCACCAACACCAAGTTGCAACCAGGCTCGCCGTTGGGACCAGCGTAGCTCGGCACGTGGTCTGGCATCCACCAGACGAGCACCAAGGCGTCGTGGGCCTTGCGGTGAGGATCGATGTACTTGATGTGTGCTCCGACTTCGTACTTGCGTTCCATGCTGCCTCCTTTCGTGGCTTCGTTGCCACGCAGAGACGACTAGAAATAACCTGGAGGCAGGTTGCTCAAGCCTCTGCGTACGTCTCTGAAGTCCAGAGGCAGGTCGTTGATGACTCTGAACGTGAAGCTCGCGTCGATCGAGTGAGGGAACCCGTTCTCGTCCAGAGGGAAGTTGAACGTGAACCTCGGTTGTCGGATCTCTCCCTTCTTGCGGAAGAAGCTACCTACTGTGATGATCGCCTGAGGAGGAGGCTTCACAGGACCAGCGAATCCAGGACCGTAGTCAGGGAACTGGAAGCTCTTCAGGAAGAGATAGTCATCGTAGGCTCTACGAGGGTTTCCTCCATCGTTCTGATCAACAGAAGCCATGAGCTTCAGTTCGAAGGCCCACATGTCAGGACCAGTCTGTGCGTAGAACGAGAAGGGTTCGGACCTCCCACGAATACCTACGTCTTCGTACTCAGCAGCCACATCCTCACTCAAGGGACGGAAGTACTTGAACGACATCCGTTCTCCATCGAGCCGAGAGATGATGTATCCTGTGACGACTGGCATGGTTACCCTCCTAGGCTACGATGGAACTGCGCTCTGGAAGGGTGAGGCTGAGCTCCAGCTGCGGTGCCTGCGGATCCCTTCTTGAGAATGTCTCGAATCTCTCCGAGCAGAGCATCCGTGGTCTGACTTTGGACTGCGACGATCTGAGGACCACTCGGTGGCTTCGCAGGAGCCACAGGAGGAGTAGGAGTAACCGGAGTCGGTGTCGGAGCAGCTCGTACTTGAGGAGTCGTGGTAGGAGCTGGCGCGACCTTCGCGACAGGGACAGGTGGTGGCTTCTGAGTCTGCTTCAGTCGAGCGAGGTCTCGTTCGCGAGACGCACGGACCTTGGACATGTCCGTCTTCTTGAGGACGACTCCGAGCGCAGCAGCCCACATCTTGACGAGACGCTGTCGAGGTTCGAGGACTGTCTTCCTCTTCATGAAGTCAGGCATGAAGTCCCAACCAGCAGGAGTCGGAATCAGAGCAGTAGCTCTCCGATTCAACTCATCCATGTTGATCTTGCCCGACCCAGTAATCAAGGTACGTCCAGCTTGAGCCTCCTTGCCGAACATCTCGCCCTTGATAAATCCCATGCGCTCTTGTTCGGTACCCTTCAGTCCGAACTCGGTAATCGCATGTGAGGTAGCTTTGGCCTTGGACAGTGCCTTGATACCCTTGGTCTGCTCCTTGTCTACCCAGTCAGCAACCTTCTTCGCACCGACGTAGACTGCAGTCAAACCAGCAGCGACAGCAGCAACCTTACCACCGAGAGCTCCCATGATCGGCAGCAGCTTACCGAAGACGAGGACGAGACCTCCGCCGACACCGATCAGAGTCTTGGTCTCAGTGGAGAGACCTTGCCACCATTTGATCGCCTTGGAGATCTTGTCAACGACCCACTCGATGACACCACCTGCCTTGGAGAAGAACTTGATGGTCTTATCCCACCATTCGTGGATCGCCTTCCCTCCTTCAGGAGAGTTGAACCAAGCGAACTTCTGTTCGAGCCAACTGATCCCTTGCATGATCTTAGGGATCAAGAAGTCTGCCAGTTTGGTTGTGACCTTGACCACGATCTTACCGATGGCGAGCCAGATCCTCTCGAAGGCACGCTTCAAGTTGTTCCACATCTGGGAGAGTTGGTTCTGTCTCGCCTGCGCTCGCTTCTCGTGCAGATTGCGGACCTTCTCGGCCTTCTTGGTCTGCTCGACGAATCCTCGGAGACCCTTCTCGTTGACGTCCATGAGCTTACGCAGGTGCGCGAAGGACATGCCAGTCATGTCGGTGAAGTACGACTCGTTCAGTCGAAGCATCTCCGGACCCTGCTGCTTCAACGACTTGATGAACAGAGTCATCGGAGTGACAGTATCGCCCTTCTCGATCATGGAGCGGATGTCCTCCATGGCGACACCAGTCTGGCTCTGCAGGAACGCCAGCCACTCGTTACCCTTATCCGAGTCAATCTTCATCGCCTCGGAGAACAGGCTCGGGATAGCGTCTCCTGCATCGATGCCGAACTTCTTCATCACACCAGCCATCGCCATCATGTCTCTGGTGACGTCTGCCTTGGTGTTCTTGGTGGTCCCACGCATGCGAGCGAGCACGTCCTCGAGAGACTTGCCAAAGGTGAGGAGTTCCTCGCCTGTGATCCCTGTCTGCTCCTGGATGAACTTCATCGAAGAAGCAATGCCACGGAGACGGTGGTGAGGGAGTCCGTACACACGTTTGAACGAGTCGAACATGTCCACGACGGAGGATGTACCTACGTCCATCGCACGGCTCAGATGCAGGACGTCCATCGTCAGTTCTCTGAACTGCTGTGCTGCTTTGGGAGTGTTCCCCGCGACGAGGTGTAGGTCTCCCATCTGCTTCGTGACAGCGATCAACTCCTCGCGACTGAACTCCAGGTATCCAGTGAGTCCTTGCACAGCACTCGCTGCTGCGTTCATGACTCTGGGTTGTCCTGCGAGAGTCGATTGAAGCTGTCGGATCTGGTTGTCGAACTCCAAGTACGCTCGAGCTGCAGCGACCAGACCTCCGATGATCGTTGCACCACCGATCAGGCCTGCAAGCTTCCCGAAGCTGATTCCTGCATCATCTGCCGCATCCTTCTCGCGCTTGAAGAATCCACGGATTCTCTTCGAGACGCCACCACGACGTTTCGCTGCGTTCTCGTCTGCCTTCTCTCCTCTACGGAGGAACTTCTCTTTCAGCTTGGCGAAGAAGCCGAGCTTCTTGGCTTCCTGCTCCTTCGCCTCTGTTGCCTCCTCAGCTGCCTGGGCTGCTTTCTTCGCAGCCTGTCCAGCCTTGGCATGTGCTTCACTCTCGTCCTGCAGACCGTCGGTGACCTTGTCGATCGACTTGCCGAAGTTGAGATATGCTCTCTCACCCTTAGCAAGTGCCTTGCGCAGGTTATCTTCTCCCTCGACTTCGAGTTCGAATGCGAAAGGATTGTTGGGATCGACTGGAGACATTCAGTTACCCACGCTTCTTGTCGTGCAGACTCAGTTGGAAGTTCACATCGTTCTCGACAGCATCACACATCTTGTCATGCATGAAGCGTCGTTCGAACGGAGGCATCAGCATGACGGCTTCGTACGAAAAGCCGCCATAGTGTACTAGGTCAAAGACCACAGTGGCGAGATCCCGTACACTAGGCAACTCGCCGCTCAGGGAGAAAGAAAGTCTTGTCGAGTGGTAGCGAGACCTCGTTCTCCCATCCGCAGTTATCGCAGATAGGATGCAGGTCTTGCTCCACTCCGAAGTCGACAGATCGAATCGCCTGCCGGATTGCGAGAGCATCTTTCCCACGGAGAGACTCGATCAGTCCGAGAGCATCCGAGATGCTGGGCTCTTCTCCGTCGATCTCGACGATACGTCTGGCGAGACGGTAGGCGTAGCCCGGATCTTCGCCCTTAGGCAAAGACTTCCGAGAAGACTGCCTCATACGCTTGACGTACTTGTCGACCGCGATCTCATCGCGACCGCGCAGCATACGCCAGCGGATCGTCTTGTCGTTGACTGGGAAGTGGAGGGAGAAGGGCTCCTCCAACAGTGGTGTCTCGAGGGCTTCGAGGAGATGCTCGTCGTCAGCGTACGTGACTTCGAGATCCTTCTCGAGGTCCATCGTGTGGCGCATCTTCTCGCCACACTCCTCGCACCTGTAGTTGAAGGAGTAGTCGCCGCCGTAGGACAGGCAGCGCATGTAGAGGAAGAGGTGCCAGCGATCGACCAGTAGAAGGTCGACGGGATCCATCTCCAGATCCGTGCACCTCTTGATGAGGCGGGTGACTGTGTCAGTGAAGTTGATCGACGGCGAGATCAGCAGACGCTCGTCCTGAGTACCCCATGGGGTGACATGGACGGTACCGTCCTTGAGCTTCTCGTCGTAGAAGAATCCCTTTGATGCGAGAACCAACTCGCCATGGTATTCCTTGCCCACGTTAGGTCTCCTTTACGTTGGCTTGACGGACCTGGTTAGACCGATGGATTGACAGATCGCTCGGAGCACCTTCCCTCTCCGAACTACTCTCGCCCACCTACTGATGGCGAGAACCCCGACAACGAGCTAGGCCAGACGCTACGCACCCGTGATGGAGTCGGACCAGTCGATCTTGTCGATCTGGATCGGAACTTCCATGAGGACCTTGTCAGAGCCCTCCATGGTGAGCTCGATCGATGGATCCGCCGACGGCCAGCAGCCGATCAGCTTCGCCACGCGAGTGTTCTCCCCGTCCGGACCTTGCAGCACGACGTCCAACTCCTTCTTGTAGTCGGACGCCATGCCGATCTGTCCGGTCTGAGGATTGTAGACTTGCTTCCGCCACCGGAGAATCGCTCCTCGGGTATCGGTGTCCACGAAGTCCTTCAGCATGAGAGAGCCCTCTTCGACGGTGACCTGACCAGCCACCTTGCGCTTCTCGTTCTGGTACTCTGCTTCCACGACCTCGTTGGACTGCTGAGGCAGCGTGAACCCATGGAGTCCCATGAGAACGAGGTCCTTGTCGGCGTTGTCCAGAGGGATCTCGACTGAGAAGTTGTTCTGTCGCTGCGGCTCCAGGCTGCCTGCTTCGGCCGCAATGTGGTCCGCAGCTTGCGGATTACTCAAACCCATTGTTGTATCTCCTTCTGAGTTGAAAGTACGTGAAACTTGTAGCCGTGTTGAGCAGCGTAGTCAACGACAGCAGCATACTTGTCTGACTTCAGGTATGCATCCAGGAGCCACATACCTTTCGTCTCTACGAGCATCATCTGATCTTCACGACAGACGAGAAAGTCGGGACGCGTAGACCTCCGAGACCCGTAGTTGATGACTACAGATTCGTATTCCCAGAAGAGCACGTCAGGATGACTATCCAGGACTGACATCATGAATAGCTCTAACTCAGAACGATACGGGTGTGAAACTCTGTTGCTAGGCTTCAAAGGGTCGTAGTACCCTCTGACCCGTCCAGGAGCTCTAGTACCATTAGCATAGTCTCTGAGTAGAGCATCAGAGACTGCAGCTCTATGCTCAAGACTATTAGGGATACCTAGCTTACTTCGGTTACCGATACCATTCTGATTCCCAAGCATACGCTTGGCTATAGCTTCACGTTCTTCCGGAGACCATCTACGACGCGTGGCTAGAGACCCATAGTTATTCCCTAGCATCGCTAGCCCTATCGCAGAGTTACGTTCAGTACAAGACAGTTGGGCATCAGGATACAGGTCCAGATACTCTTTAGTCGACAGCGAGTGTCTAGCTAAGTGCGTGTTCGTGACCATCCTCATGGCCCGACCACATACTAGGCACTCGACCATTATTTCCTCCTCGTGTTATGCGACCTTGTGCAGGTTACGCAGTGAAACTACGCAGCCAACTCCTGGAAGTCTGCGGACTGCGAGGTGAGAACGAACTGGATCTCGATGATCTCGGCTGCCTTCGTCGGCTTGATGAAGATCTTGCCGATCATCTTGTTCTGCTCGGCCACCTGTGGTGTGGTGGTCGTCTCGTCCGCGATGACCAGGTACTCCCGGATACCACGGTTCGAGAGGATGTGCTTCAGAGTCGGGTTGACGAGCTGCTTGAACTCGCGCCACAAGATCTCGTCGTTCGGATCGAAGACGAGTTGTCGCGCAGCCTTCTCGATCGCCGACTTGGCGAACAGCAGCATGCGCCGGACGTTGACTCGGTTGAGTGCAGTGGTCGCACGTTGCAGAGTCTTCTGTCCGTAGACATGGATCCCGTACCCGATGAAGTTGGAGATCGGATTGACGTTCGCTCCCGGTCCGTTGAGAGAGTCACGATCATCCTGATCCGGCGAGTAGCGTAGGTCCTTCGCACCAGAGACCTTACCACGCTTGAAGCCAGCCGGAGCGTACCACGGATACTGCAGGTTGTCGTTGTTGGTGTAGACACCAGCGACGTGACCCGACGGAGCCGTCCACACATCGAGGTTGTGGAACTCATCGAACACCTGGATCCACGACCAGTACAGAGCAGCATAGCTCGTGTTCAGAGCAGTGGTCCTGATGAGAGTCCCGTTGTGGAAGTCCAGGACATCCTGCACCGAATCCACCGTCGGTTGATCCGGAGGATCAACCAGACCGATACAATCGCCGCGAGACTCGCAGAGATCGATGATCTCGTCCTGGACGTTCTGGGAAGTCTGACCCGGACACGCGACGATGTTGACCTCGTACTGCTCCTTGTTGCGGAGAGACTTCAGACCAGTCTTCGTCGCAGGGTTGCCGATGAAGTCGGAGTCGACGACACCGGTGTAGCCGTCGTCACCACCAGAGACAGTGACCTGCTTGCCGATCACCGGCTCGGTCCTGTTGGTCCGGACAGTAGCTGAGAAGTAGTTGCTGCTATCCGTCATCTCCGAGACGACCGTGGAACGGTTGAGGTTGTACACGACCTCGAGGACGATGGTGCCAGTCGCGTCTCTCGTCTCCAGGTTGAAGTTGGTCGGCTGCCCTGCGTTCCGGAGACCTTGGATCAGGGAGTCCTTGATCCAGGTACCCTTGGTCAATCCTTGGAACGAGATCGATCCCGGCCAGATCTCGTAGTCCAGATTGCTTAGAGCACCGCCAGGCCAGGAGACCTCGTTGACCTCGACGGTGGTATCCTCCGAGCCCGTCTTCAGGCCAGTGATGTAGTACCATCCGTTGTTGGTCGTATCCACCAGATCCTTGATCCAGAGGAGGTCGCCTTCCTGCACGTGATGGTCCTGGAACTTGCCGGACGCATCGGTGAACTCGCCGTCGGTCGCGGTCGATCCTGCCGTACCCTTGAACAGCGCAGTGTAGATCGTGTAGTCCAGACCAGTGAGCGAGCCCACAGGCCAGTCACGATCGACAGTCAACGCAGTGTCGCTGTCGACAGAGTCGATCACATAGAGACCATTGTCTCCGGTGTCTCCTGTGTCATGGATGCGCAGGATATCGCCAGCCGACACAGTGGCAGTGAAGTTCTGTCCCGCATGGGAGAATCCACGACCAGAGCTCGTACCCGTCACACCAGCCGAACCAGCGTAGACCTTCGACGAGTAGACCGTGAAGTCCTGAGCAGACAGAGAGCCTGTCGGCCAGTCACGATCGACAGTCAGGACAGTCGCCGCAACGATGGTGATCAAGTAGAAACCGTCGTCCGCACCACCCTCGTGGATCTCGACGACGTCTCCTGCCACGACACCATCGTTGACGAAGTCGCCTGTGGCAGACGACAGCTCGCGAGTTGCTGGAACAGACGTTGCTCCGTCGGTGCCAGTCGCGATCTCCTGGTCCGAACCTCCTGGGAGAGACTGCGCTGCGTACTCCGCAGGCTGAGCAGCCGACTCCACACGAGTGATGTACAGCTTGTTGCCGTGACGGAGGTACTCGCGCGCTGCGAACCATCCCTGACAAGCCGACGCACTCACCGACGGATCGATGGGCTCTCCGAAGAGCTCGATCAGTCGACTGAGGTTGGTGACCAGAGTTGGAGTCCCGATGGGACCCTTGTTGAACACATGTGGAAACGCGAAGGTGGTGTTCGTCGCCGTCTCCACGAACAAAGAGAGGTCGATCTCTCTTGCGTAAGCGCCTGCGGATACAAATGCCATCGTATTCCTCCAGATTGTTCACGTAGCAAGACGTGGTTCGTAGTGAGCTATCAGATCGTCCAAAGTACACCCGTAACGTAGATAATCACGAAATGTACTGTACGGAAGACCCAACTTACGAGCCCAGTCCTTGAGACAGAGGTACTCACCATTGTGTTCGAGGAACACGACGTTCGACTGATTCAGTCGCTGAGTAGTTGAAGACGCCCAACGACAGTTCCCAGGCTCGTACCCTAGAGAGTTATCCAACCGATCAATCGAGTAGCCAGGAGCAGGACGAGCTCCCATATCTTCGAAGAAGTTACGAGGATCACGCCAACGAGGGTGAACAGTTAGTCCACGCGCACCATACGTCTCGTAGTTCTTATCTTCCGGATTATGACAACGCTGTATCATCCGATACCAGCTATTGTAGCCAGGGATACGACGACAATCGTGTATTGACACGAAAGCCATCGTTATGCCTCCTCGTTCGAAACGGCGTCAGCACCGTCTTCGGCTAGAAGCTCCGCTTCCATCTGCG
>Ga0180438_10008610_pt1 | contig 12937 bp, 14 predicted proteins | sample SS_ome_12_FD_132455 | JGI IMG/M metagenome (GOLD analysis project Ga0180438, IMG submission 132455) | Hypersaline lake sediment archaeal communities from the Salton Sea, California, USA - SS_3_D_2 metaG | ecosystem: Environmental > Aquatic > Non-marine Saline and Alkaline > Hypersaline >...
TCAATCGCAGGCGTTTCGCCTCCTGCGCCTCCCCCTGTAGACAGCCCCCGCGCGCGGCCAGCGCGCCTAACCCAAGCCGCCCCAACAAGATACGCCACAACCACAACAGGAAGTTCCGGTTAACGGACGCGGGGGCCGCTTCCTGACGGGCGCGGCTCGGCTCGGCTCGGCTGCACGCCCACCGTGATCTTCGCGGAGGACACATCCTTCAATCGCACGGTCAGCTTTCGCACGCCCGGGTTCTCCCGTTGCCCCGCGGGATTGGGAGAGGTCGGCAGCGGCTCGGCGGGCATGATCGAGAGCCGGGCGTGCGGCGGGGAGAGTAGCGCGACCGTCAGTTTTTTGCCGCCTTTCGCAAGCGTCGCAGAGCGACCGTCCGCGGCGAGGCTCACGTCGGCGTCGGTCACGAAAAACGACCAGATTTCGCCGGGCTCCTTCAGTTCCACCTCGTCCGTAATCCGCACGTTCGTGCGCCCGGGCATGGTGAAGGTGCGAGTCACCCTTCGAGCGTGCTCTTGATACGCCGCGGTCAAATCGAGCGTGGCCGTCGGGTTGTCGTCGTCGGGCTGGAACTCGGCGATTTTGCAGTAGGCCCGCAGGTCCTGGTCTGGGCCGCGATCCGGATTGATCACGAGCGTGCTGTGGGCCTCGGCCCGCATGCGGAAATAGGTCCAGCGTTTGTCCCCGAAATAGGCGGGCAAGTTGTAGTCGTCCGGGCCCAGGTCGATGAACCACCGTTGGCCAAGGGCTTCCATCACGAAGCTTCCCACATCCAGGTTGCTGTGGTTGATGTCCGTTCGTCCGGCTTTGAAGGCCAGCCACAGGGCGTCGGGGTCCTTCCAATCGCTGCGGAGCGAGGCGGCCTCCACGCCGGGGAAGTAGAAGTCCCGCGGCGCCTTCGTCCAGTCTACCGCCTTGCCCCGCGGATCGTAGAAGAGCAGATCGGACGGGTACGGCCGGGCGTATTCCAGCGCGTACGAGGCGAACTCCGGCCGGTCGAACGTGGCGGAAAACCAATGGTTTTGCCAGGGGCGAATCGTCCCCGCCTTGGCGTCGGCGAAGTTGTAGCAAATGCCCGTCCGCCCCGTCATGTACATGGGAAAGAGTGGGGCCTCCTCAAAGCCCTCGATTGTCGAGAGCCCAAAGTCGGTCCCCAGCCCGCTCTTTAGCGTAGAGAGCATCTGCACGTTGTAGCTCGTGGCGTAGTTCCAGTAGCCGGGGCCTTCGAACCAGCCGCCGCTGGGGGCGTAACTCCGCATCGCCAGCGGCACGCCCTTGATTGCGTGGGCGACGATCTCGGCGGCCAACTCCGGCGCTTCCTCCGCGATAGCGATGGCGCCCATCGTCAATCCGCCGTTGCACACCTGATTCCAATTGTGGTGCGACTTCGACCACCAGCCGTAACGCGCTTCCCCGCGATAGCCCTTCATGCCCGGCGTGAAACCGTGCTTGACGATCGCTTCCCGGAGAATCTTTCGCTGCTCGGGCGTCCATTCGTCATACAGCCAATCGTAGCCGATGGCGAAGGCGGCGGTCATTTCGGCGGTGTCGAGGAAGTGGGACGGGTTCCAATCCTTGAATTCCGCCGCCGTCGAGAGCTCCGCCCAGACCCGCGACACATACCGCCGGTCGCCCTGCAAACGGTACAGCAGGGCGAGCGTGAGCACGCGGTCCCGCACCCGCCGCGACGTGGCCAGCAATCGCTTGCCGTCGGGAATTTCATACTTGCTTGGCGGCTGGGCGAGAATCTGCTCGGCTTCGCCGCCAAGTTTCTTGATCCACAGTTTCAGCAGCAGGTCGGTCTTGGCCATCTCGCGGAGTTCGGCGAATCGCTCAGCCCGCACGAGCACACGGGGATGCTCGGGATGGAGCGTTTGCAGGACGGTCTCCGGCGTGGGCAATTCCAGCGCCTCATCCGTCCACGCAAAATGCGTGAACCAAGAAAACGACAGCGCGACGGCAAGAACGGCGATCGGCAGGCGGCGGGACATGGGGGCTCCGACAGGTGGGCGTAGGAGGCGGGAAGCTCTGGCGCCAGCATACTTGCCGAAGCAATAAGACGCCAGAGCCTCAGAGCCCGAACGTGTTGCGGATCGCCGCCGCCACAGGCAAGAAGTCGGCAATGGCGCCAATCACGCGATCGATTTCGGACTCATCGACGTCGCCCTGGTTAAGTGGCATCGTAAGCGTCCATCTCGGGGCGACTCCAGTCGTTCGTGAAGGCGGCGAGCCTGTGCCGCAGATCGGCAGCCTGATTGGGCTGCGGAATTATACGCTTGCGCCGCGGTTTCTGCTATGATAGAAAGGTCTCTTGCTTCCCGCCACCTATGGAATCCCCCATGCCCGTGATTGCCCCCACCGATATCTTCGAGGCCGGCGTGGTCGGCGCCGGCGGGGCGGGATTTCCGACCCATGTCAAGCTCGCCGGCAAGGCCGACGCGGTGCTGATCAACGCCGCCGAGTGCGAGCCGCTGTTGCACAAAGACAAAGAAGTGCTGCGGGAATACGCCGACGAGGTGCTCGCCGGCCTGAAGACGGCGATGGAGCTGGTCGGCGCCAGCCGCGGCGTTGTCGGCGTGAAGGCGAAGTACCAGGCCGTCATCGAACGGTTGGAAACGAAACGTGCGCCCGGCGTGGAGATCGCGCCGCTGCGGGACGCCTACCCTTCCGGCGATGAATTCATTCTGGTGTACGACGTGCTGGGCCGCGTGATCCCGCCCGGCGGCATCCCGCTGCACGTGGGCGCCGTGGTGATGAACGTCGAAACGGCCCTGAACATCACGCTGGCCCCGCGGCAGCCGGTTACGGAAAAATTCCTCTCCATCGCCGGGGCCGTGCACAACCCGGTGACGCTTCGCGTGCCCGTCGGCGTAACGCTGGCCGAGTGCGTAGCCGCGGCCGGCGGACCCAACATCCCCGACCCGCACTACATGGTGGGCGGCGTGATGATGGGCTACCTCGAAGACAATCACGACGCGTTGGTGGATAAGACCACCGGCGGCGTGATCGTGCTGCCGGGCGAGAGCGTCGTCATTCGCCGCCGCCGGCAGGATTGGCGGCAGATCGTGCGGATCGGCCGCAGCGCCTGCGATCAGTGCAGTTTCTGCACGGAGCTGTGTCCGCGGTGGCTGCTCGGCCATCCCATCGAGCCGCACCGGGCAATGCGGAGCCTGGAATTCAACCTGGTGGGCGAGTCGAACGTCATCGGCACGTCGTTTTGCTGCGAGTGCAATCTGTGCAGTTTGTATTCCTGCCCCGAAGACCTCGACCCCAAAGAGGTCTGCACGCAAAACAAGAGGCGGCTGGCGGAGGAAAAGACGCGGTGGGACAACCCGCCCTTCAACCCGCGACGGCCGCAGCAACACCTCGAAAACCGCAAGGCGCCGACGAAGCGGTTGATGCTGAAACTGGGCCTGATGAAATACCACAACGTCGGCCCGCTGCAGCCGGACTTGCTGGCGACCCGCTGCGTGGGCGTCAAGCTCAAACAGCATATCGGCGCCCCGTGCGAGCCGACCGTGGCGGTCGGCCAAGCGGTGGCCAAGGGCGAAGTGATCGGCCGCCCCCCACAAACCAACGGCAAACCCGCCCTCGGCGCCCCGGTCCACGCGTCGATCGACGGTAAGGTCACGGGCATCCGCGACGGCGTGGTATGGATTGACGCGACGTAGCGATTGGTTGTTGGTTGGCGGCCTGCGGCCGCCGCCCAAATCCCAAATCCCAAATCCCAAATCCCAAATCCCAAATCCCAAATCCCAAATCATGTCCACCGCCAAATCCGTCGGCGCCATTGAAATCTCCAGTGTCGCCATGGGATACAAAATCCAGGACGACATGCTCAAGGCCGGCAACGTCGAACTGCTGATCGCCCGCACCATTTGCTCGGGAAAATATCTGGTGGTCGTGGGCGGGGCCGTAAGCGACGTGCAGTCGGCGATTAACGCGGGCCTGAACAATGCCGAGGACGCGATCATCGACCACATGATCCTGCCGAACGTGCACGATTCGGTCTTCGCGGCGCTGGGGCAATCGGTGGCGCTGAGCGCGGACGAATGCGGCGCTTTGGGCGTGGTCGAATCGTTCAGCGGGACCAGCGCCCTGGCCGGCGCCGACGCCGCGGCCAAGGCGGCCAACGTCACGCTCTTCCGCATTCACGTGGCGATGGCCCTGGGCGGTAAGGGGCTGATCCTGATGACCGGCAAAGTCGCCGACGTGAGGGCGGGCGTGGAAGCCGCCGTCGCCGAAATCCGCGAACGCGGGCTGCTCGTGTTCGACGTCGTCATCCCCCGGCCACAGCCGGAATTGTTCGAAGAGTATCTGTAATTGGCATTGCACGATTCGGAGGGGGATCACGACCGCCAACTCCGCCCAAGCCCTCGTTCTCCTTTACCGCTTACGGCGGATCGCTCCCAACCAGAGCCATCGCGTCCATTGTCAGGTTCAAAACGGAGTCGCTTACCCATGCCCCTGTTCGAGTATTCGTGCAAATCCTGCGCGGGCGAATTCGAGGCGCTGGTCCGCCACGACGAAACGCCGGCCTGCCCGACGTGCGGCAGCCGCAAGGTGGAGAAGCAAATCAGCGTCCCCGCCGCAAGCCGAAGCAACAGCCAACTGACGATCTGCGGGGCCAGCGACCCGAACGCCTGCGGCATCGGCCCGTGCGGGACGGGAGGATGCCCGTTTGAGTAAAGCGGTAAGCTGTAGGCCGTAAGCCGTAAGCTGCCTACGCAGCGCTTCGGCGATTGGTCGATCCAATCGCGGAGTCCATTGCCTACAGCGTACTGCCTATAGCTCAAGGCTTACCGCTTACAGCCCCCCACAAAGCAACTAACGGCGAGACCGCGCGGGTCTCGCCGTTAGCTTCACCAATCGCTACCGAATCTCCCGGAGAGACTCGGGGGCTTATGAGCATGCCGCTCGCGGCTTAGCCGCTTACGGCAGAATAAAGACCGTCCCCGTCACCGCGGCCGCTTCATACAGCGCCCCGCGGGCGCTTAAGGGGATTGGCGGAATCAGGTACGGGGCGCAGCTTCCCGGCCGGTAATACCCGAGCGCATATTGGCATTCGTTCGGCGGGTTGATGCCCATCTTATAGGGCAAGACGAACGGCGTCACGAAGAAGTGGGCGCCGGAAAAGATGGGTTGCAACAGCGGGCCGTAGCTGTGCCCGTACCGCTCGAGCTGGATGTGCTCGAAATACAGCGGCTTGTGGCACAGGCCCGACGCCTTCCAGGCGAAGGTAATCATGGTAAAGTCACGGAGTTGGTAGGGCTCGTCGGAGAGCGTACATTCGGTGGGCACGCCCCAGTACGCCGCCAGGTAGCCGAGTTCATCCCGCCCCATGTTGTAAACGAAGAACTTGCGGACGTTCCCGTTCTCCTCGATGTAGATGTCTCCGTTCTCGAAATCGACGAAGCGGCCGAAGGCGATCTGCTCGCCGCGGTGGTTCCGCCAGGGGCGGCCCTCGACGAAGTAGCGGTCGTCAAGGCTCAGTCGATCGACGGGCAGCTTCAACTCCGTGCCGCCCTTGGTCTGCACGAGGTAGGCGTCGCCGGTTTTCCGCTTGAAGCGGGCAATCAATTCGGTGGCGCCGTCGGCCCGTCGGGTGGCCCAGCTCTCTCCGTCCAAGCCGAGCGCCTGCCCGTTGAGCACGCCGAGCGTCTTGTACTCGACGGTCCGCCAGCGGCGGAAGGCGTCTTGGGCGAGCGCCTTGTTCATCGCCGCTTCGTCTTCCTCTTCGGTCGCGGCGTCGGGTTTGAACTTCGGCGAGATGTCGAGCGAGATCGAGGAGAGCGGATTGCCGTGGATCAGGTCGAACGCCTTCTGGCAGAACTCGTTTTCGTCACAGATGTCTCGCTCGTTATAGCGGCGGAGGCAGGCGCCGTCCTTGCGGGCGGGGAGGTCTTGCAAGAAATCTTCCCCCTCATCTTCGTCCGGGCCTCCCACCGGCGCCGTCTCGTCGGCGTCGCGATCCGCGGCGTCGAACCCCGGCATGGCGGGCTCGGGGGCCTCGTCGTCGCCAGCCGACGGCGCCGGTTCCACGGCCGGATCGAGCCGAATGCCGGGCAATTCCTGAAACCTGCCTCCAAAATCCAGGTCGGCGGGGCGGCGGCGGTTCGCAGGCGAGCCGGCTGCTTCCGGTCCGCCGGAGCCCGTCGCTGGGACACTAAAGCTCGGCAGACCGCGCTCGCTGGCGGATTCGCGGCCCTCGTCCAACTGCCACGCGGTCCGCGGCGTGCGGGCCAACGTCGGTTTGCCCGGCGCCGAAGGGGGCGACGGCGTCATGTCCGCCGCGCCGCTATCGGCCGGGGCCAGCAGAACTCCGTCGTCCAAGCCGGGAAGCGGTTCGAGATGTTGCGCCAAACGCACGCCGAAATCCGGCGATCTCTCGTCCAATATCGCGGCCGCCGGGCGGACGCTGAATTCGCGAGACGCGCCTGAAGGTTCAGGACGCGACGCGCTGGGCGAGCGCCATGGGAGCGAGGCAGCCCGACGGGCTCCTGGACTCAAGCCGCCATCCCGCGCGTCCGTGGCCCGGATCGGTTCCGCCGCCTGCCAAGTCACACGGCACGTGGGCTCGGCCGCCCCGGCGCTCGCGACGAAACAATGAAACGTCGGGCCGGAGATCGCCATCGCGGTTGTCAGCGCGGCGGCCCGCAGACAAGAAAACCTGCCGCATAACGGCTCAGTTCCGCCCGTCGTTGTGCAACTCCGGGCTGTAATTTGGCGCTTCCTGCGTGATCGCGATATCATGCGGATGGTTCTCTCTTACGCTTGCCGCAGAAATCTGGATGAACTGCGATTCCGTTCGCAACTCTTCAATGCTTTTCGCTCCGCAATACCCCATTCCCGCCCGCACTCCACCGACAAGCTGGTAGGCGAAGTCGGCGAGCGAACCCCGAAAGGGAACGCGGCCTTCAACACCTTCGGGCACCAGCTTTCCCGCCTCTGCCTGTCCCTTTTGGCGGTAGCGTTCGCTGGAGCCTTTGACCATCGCCCCCAGCGAACCCATCCCGCGGTAAACCTTGAATGTCCGTCCCTGGTACAAGAGCATCTCGCCGGGGCTTTCGTCCAGCCCGGCGAACAAGCCGCCGATCATTACGCTTTCGGCCCCGGCGGCGATGGCCTTGGTTATGTCTCCCGAGTAGCGGATTCCTCCGTCGGCGATGACCGGCGCGTTGGCCTCGCGCGCCGCCTTCGACGCTTCGTAAACCGCCGTGACCTGCGGCACCCCTACGCCCGAGACCACCCGCGTCGTGCAAATCGAGCCGGGCCCGATGCCTACCTTTACCGCATCGGCGCCGGCTTGAATCAGCGCCTGGCATCCCTCCTTGGTTGCGACATTGCCGGCAATGACCTGAATGTCGAAACGTTTTTTCAGCTCCCGAACGGTCTCGACTACGTTGCGGGAGTGCCCGTGAGCGCTATCCACAACCAAGAGGTCTACGTCCTCCTTGATCAGTTGCTCGGCCCGTTCGTAGTCGTGGACGCCGACGGCCGCCCCCGCCCTTAGCCTACCCTGCCTATCTTTACAGGCATGCGGGAAGCTTTTCATCATGTCGATGTCTTTGATCGTAATCAAACCGATCAGTCTGTAAGATTCGTCAACCAGCAAAAGTTTCTCCACCTTTTTATCCATCAAAATCTTCTCAGCTTCCTCAAGCGTTACAGTCCCCTGGGCGGTGACCAGGTGGTTCTTGGTCATCACCTCGGCAATCGGCAGCTCGTTCGACTCGAGGAAACGCAGGTCCCGCCGCGTGATGATACCGACGAGTTGGTTGTCGGCCTCGGTGATGGGCACGCCCGAGACGTTGAACTTGGCCATCACCTCGCGGGCCCGAGAGACGGGCTCGTGCGGGCGGAGGGTGACGGGATCGTCGATAATGCCGTTGGCCGAGCGTTTGACGGCGTAGACTTCCTCGACCTGCCGCTCGATCGACATGTTCTTGTGAATCACGCCCAGCCCGCCGACCTTAGCCAGGGCGATGGCCATGGCGCTTTCGGTTACCGTGTCCATTGGCGAACTGACGAGCGGGATGTTCAGCCGGATCTCACGGGTCAGCCGCGTGGAGACGTCCACTTCGTGGGGAAGAAACGCGCTGTAGCGCGGCAGCAGGAGGACATCGTCGAAGGTAATGCCCTGGCAGGTGATCTTGTCCATCGGGTTCGGCATGGTCAATAACGTCCTTGTTTGGCCTGGAAAGCGTCGCGTAAATGCGCGGGGCCCCTATTTTGCCGCGCGGCGAGGCAAGAAGCAACGTGCGGCGGTTGACGGTTGGCCGCCCGCAAGCGCCGCTAGCAGCCCGCGTTTTCCTGGCTCGCCAGCGGGCGGCGATGGGTCCGGCCGGCGACGATCCACGCTGCGACCAGCCCAAACGCCAGAATGCCCAAGAGATTGGCGGTCATGTCCGCCAGGGAAAAGGTGCGTCCCGGCAGCCATCGATGCGTTGTTTCTTCGCAGATGGACAGCAGCGCCACGCCGAAGCCCACCAAGCCGAGGACTCGCAACGTGCCGCGGGAACTCCAGGCGACGGCCGTCAGCGAGAGCGCAAACGCCATGAATCCCACGAACGAGAAGTGCATGTACTTGTCGCCGTGCGGTATCTGCCGGACCGCGCCGAACAGCGGCGTCCACCACCCCAGGGTGGCCGCCAGGGTGACCAGCGCGTTCACGGCGACGGCGCCTGCGGCCAATGCCGTGAGCCACCACCGCACGCGCGAAAGCGACGCCGCCGGCCACCGCTCCCGGATCTGCGAATCGACGCGCGACAACGTACACTTGGCCGTCAACCGATTACTCTCCCCCGCTGGGTACATCTTGTGGGCCGACACCATAGTCTACCAGCTCCAAGGCGGTACGGCGAATCACCTTGCCCTCCGTGTCCAACTCCTTCGAAGAATGGGCCACCACGCCCCCGGGAATGTCCTCGCAAAAGACCTCGAACGTGATCGAGGCGCCGCCGCCGTCGCGATGAATTGTTTGCACGAAGGCGCCGGTTTTCAACTCCGCCATTACGCGGTACGGCATGGCCAGCCCGATGGCTTGCACGCTCGTCTCGTAATCCGCCCGACCTTCCGCAACCTGCGAAACCGTCCGGCGGCGGAGCAGGTAAGGAGGCGTGTCGGCCGACATGGTCAATTCGGTGATCCGGCGGCGGCCATCGTCGCTCACTACCGCCCGGCACGTCCGGCACTGGATCGTCTGGCCCCCGACCTCGATGGACTCCGTGCCGGTCGATTCGACGTCCGCCTGTTCTCCGTTGATTTGCCCGAAATACCCCTGCTTGACGGTTTGCGGTTTTTGATCGAATCGTTTGCCGGCCACCTCAATCGTCACTTCGAAGGTGAGCGTGACGTATTGGTCGGTAATTTCGGTAAGGGTGGTCTTCGTTTCGCGAACGCTGGCGCTTTGGACCTCGCCGTTTTCATCGAGCGTTTCGCTCCGCACGCGGACCTTCTTCCACGCCCCAGGCTGAAACCGCCCCCAAGGATGGCTCGCCCGCACGAGCGCATCCAGGCCAGCGGCCGCGTCTTGCGCGACCGCGGCGGACGGGCCCACGGTGGCCAGCAACAGGCCGAATGCCAGCAGAAACAACGGAATCAAGCGGCCAACCCTACATGCCGGGAGAAAACGACGCCGGATCGAAACCGCATGGCGCCAAACCATGCGAGATCAGGCAAGGGCGCGATCCTTGCCAAGATAGCTTGGAGAGAGGGCCAAATCATCCACAGCGGCGATTTTTTTGCCGATTTTCCCCAAATCCCCGACCCCGCCGCAGCATGGCGCTAACGCCACTGCTTTACCTTTTCAAGCGAGGAAATCAGAAGCTGCTCGTAATCCTGGTCTTCGATTCCCGGGCCGATGAGTTCGATTTCGACCCAGCCGTCGTAGCCCGCTTCGTTCATGCGGCGTAGCGCATCGGCGAGGGGCAGCCGGCCGTCCCCTAACGGACGCCGGTCCTGCTCGTCTTTCGGCTCGTCCTGGGCGTCCCCGATTTGCAGCAGGGCCACGGCGTGCGAATTGGCGGACAGCACGTCCAAAAACCTGCCGTCGAAGCCCAGGTGGTAAACGTCGATCACCAGGCCCAAGGCTGGCGAGCCGACCTGCTCGATCACCGCCAGCGAATCCTCGAATGTGTGGACGAAGGTCCAGTCACCGCCGCAGCCTGGGTGCATGGGCTCCAGGGCCAGTCGCACCCCGAGTTCTTCCGCCGGCGGCGCCAGCTCCTTGAGCGCTGACAGCAGCAACCGGCGGGCGTGGTTGTGCGTGTGACCGCCGCGGGCGCCGCTGTAGACGATCAGATTGGCGGCCCCCAAATTTGCGGCCGACTCGATCGCCGCCATGCCGTCGACCACGCTTTCTTTGAGCGTGCGGCCATCGGCGCCCGTGAAACCGCCGATCCAACCGAGACTGGAGACCCCCAGTCCCGTTTCGCTGAGCAGTTCCTTTGCCTTTTCCTCCCCGAAATCGGCCAGCTTGCGGCGCCACACGCCGATCCCGTCGAAACCACAGCGGGCATATTGGGAGGCGTCCTCCTCAAAAGGCCACCGGTACGTGGTCACTTCGTTCACCGCCAACTTCGCCATCGCCGAATCCGTCCTCTTGCGTGCCGCAAATCCGTGCCGGGGTCCGTGCCACGGCAACCAGCGGAAGAATGATAACGGCCCCGGCGCGGCAATGCAAATGGGTGACAGCGAATTCGGCCCTTCAGTTTTCCCCAGGAAAAGCGCTGGCGGAACCCGAAAACGGGCGAACAAAGCCGCCAACCAGCCTGGAATGCCCGCCCGGGTGGCCGAAAAACGGGCGACGGGGGAAGCCGGTCCTCCCCCGGTTGAACCACTGCTCGCCACCGGCTAATCTAAGGGATGCCATCATTTTCTTGGGGGGCTCTTCCATGGTCACGGTACCGCGCCGAACGCCCTTGGGCTTGTCTTGCGACCGGCCCACGCCCCGGCTGTATGACCGCGTCGTCGAGGTTCTCCGCGTCCGGCACTACAGCCGGCGACTGCCCGTGGTGCTCACCGTCGACGAAGTGACCCGCGTGCTCAGTGGAATGCGCGGCGACAGGTGGCTCGTTGCGAATCCAAAAACAGGGCAGCAAGGGAGACATCACATTGACGAATCGCTCGTACAGCGGGCCATTACCGCGGCAGCCAGGGAAGCCAAGATCACAAAACGGGGGACCTGCCATACGCTCCGTCATTCGTTTGCCACGCATTTGCTCTCGGACGGCTACGACATCCGCACGATCCAGGAGTTGCTGGGCCACAAGGACGTGCGTACAACCATGATCTACACGCACGTTTTGAACAAAGGAGGGCACGGGGTCCGCAGCCCGGCAGATCGAATGGCGACGCCCGCAGCGCACGATATCGGGAAACAGTCTAACGCGCAGCGGCCGAGGTGAAATAGTCGTAACGCGTTAGCCTAGAGAACGTTACAGCCGAAATGCGTTTGCGCGTTAGACTGATGGAAAAGCAGTCTACAGCGTGTTACACTGACCAGCATAAACCTTAGTTAGGTGCTCACGGAGAGACTTAGTGTTCATGTACCAAGATGAAATTGCGATCAGTGCGTATAACTCCGATACAGAAAGTCATCGCCTCATTCGGATAGAACGCGTGATTGGTTATTTATGCGCACTTGCAGAGCACTACGGCAATGACACTCTCCTTTCAAAAATCGCAAAACTCCATGACCACAAGGGTACGCTTACCGTGACGTGGCGCAGCAACCCCACGGACGGTGAGAAAGAGTTCATTGTTAAGGCATGGTGTAGTCGCATTGGCGACGGGGTAGACAATGTTGAGCACGAGTGCACCTAACCAGCGGCTGCAGTTGACCGGCTGCGCCCGCGATCGATAATGTTGTTGTCGGTTGGTAGCCCACTTCCGCGGGCGGCCGGCAACTGAGCCTTTTCCGTTATGCCCACTTCGTCCAACGGTAAACGAGTCGATTACCGCAAGCTCGCATTTGAGCAATACGATCCCGTATGCGCCCACTGCGGCTTCGGTGTCCCGATGGTCCTCGAAGTGTGCCACATCGACTGCGATCGTCAGAACAACGCGATCGAGAATCTCGTGATCCTATGTCCCACATGTCACAAGATGCATGACATCGACCTCATCAGCACTGAAACGATCATCACGATGCGGGATCGTCCGAAGGAAGTTGACTGGTCAAAGCGTATGAAAGATGCTGGCGCGAAGGCCGCGGCAACTCGGAAACGTCGCGCCGCAGCCCGCAAAGCCGTCGAGACCCGGCGCAAGCGGAGCGGGGCATAACCACCGGCTGCAGTTGACCGGCGACGCCCGGGAGTAGAATGTTGTTGTCGGTTTGGAGCTTGCTTTCCGCGGGCGGCCGGCAACTGAGCCTTTTACGTTAGGCTCGAAAACGCCACGTCAACTGCAAGGCTGGTGCGATGCCCAAATCACAAGCCAAGTCCAAGAGTTGCCTCGGCTGCCTGGGGTGCCTTGGTATATCCGCAATCGCAATCGTGGTTCTCGCGATCGTCGGTGCGTTCCAGGCCAGCGTGCAAACTCAGTACTTTTCGGAACATCGCACGGAAATACTCAAGGCCGTACGCGCCGATCTGGAAGCAAAGCGATACGACGAAGTGATCCAAGCGGCTGCGAAATACTCAGCAGCCGGCGACCCGGAACTTCAACAGCTACGCGACGAAGCGGAGCGACTCAAGAAGCAACAACGCGTCGATATCCTGCGCACTGAAATCGCCGAAACGAATGATTCAAGGATCAAAGAACAAAAACTGAAGCAATTGCTCGCACTCGTACCAGATGATCCGAACGCCAAATGTCCTGCCTCACCTGAAACTGGAATTTTCCGCTGGTTGGGTTAGTCTCACCTGACAGGAGGCCGCCGAGGGCCACCGGATCGAGCAGCTTGAGGCGAAGTTCGCCAACAAGAACGAGGTGA
>Ga0180438_10008613_pt1 | contig 12935 bp, 14 predicted proteins | sample SS_ome_12_FD_132455 | JGI IMG/M metagenome (GOLD analysis project Ga0180438, IMG submission 132455) | Hypersaline lake sediment archaeal communities from the Salton Sea, California, USA - SS_3_D_2 metaG | ecosystem: Environmental > Aquatic > Non-marine Saline and Alkaline > Hypersaline >...
CACAGCAGCCAGAAATCCACGAACGAGAAAGGTTAAAATTTGCCGGAGCTGCCGGAGGTTGAAACCATCAGGAGGGATCTGTCCCCACGGATAACGGGGAAAAGCTTCGTCGCCCTGACCCTTAACTGGCCTAAAACGGTGCAAAATCAGTCAGCAGAGGCCTTCAAGCAGGGGCTGATAGGCCAGACTATCTGCGGGCTGGACAGGCGGGGCAAATACCTTATATTACGTTTGGCGAGTGGCGACTCCTTGATACTGCATATGAGGATGAGCGGCTCGCTGCTGGTCGAGCCCGGCTGCGAGTCCGACCCCTACACCCGGACCGTGTTCCACCTCGACGACGGGAGCAGTCTGTGCTTCCGCGACCCGCGCAAGCTGGGCGTGATGTGGCTGGTGAAGGACGCCGGCGAGGTGGTGGGCAAGCTGGGCCCGGAGCCGCTCGACAGCAGTTTTACCGTCGCTATCTTCGGCGAGCGGATCGGCAGGCGCTCGGCGCCGATAAAGGCGGTGCTGTGCGACCAGGGCATCATAGCGGGCATCGGTAACATGTACGCCGACGAGGCGCTGTTCGCCGCCGGGATACACCCGCTTAGGCCGGCGGACAACCTGTCGAACGGGGAGGCGGAGCGGCTGTACGCCGCGATGCGGCAGGCGCTGGAGCGGGGGATCGACTGCTGCGGGGCCAGCATCAGCGATTACCAGCGCCCCGGGGGCCAGACGGGCACGGCGCAGGCTGCGTTCAAGGTGGCCCACCGCAAGGGCCAGCCGTGCCCCTCGTGCGGGACGCCCATCGAGCGCATCCCCATCCGCCAGCGCGGCAGCTACTTCTGTCCCCGGTGTCAGCCGTACCGCAAGCGGCAAAGTAAACGCAATAAATCGTGATAAATAATTAACAAATCGCTTAACTGAGCTATTGACAAGCCGCCGCAGCATATGCTAACTTAAAGCTACAGCGACCCCTTCGGGGGCGGTGAAGCCAGCAGGTTAAAACTAAAAAGGATCGCTTGGATCGGGCACGACCGAGACGGTGTATAAGGGGCAGTTGTTGGAAGCCTTCTCGGCGTTGTGCGGGAAGGCTTTATACGTTTAAGAATGGCGCATAACGCGATAACCGATGTTCCCGGCGTAGAGGTGGGGCACTACACCGACAGGGAGGCCGCCACCGGCTGCACCGTGATCCTTTGCGCGAAGGGGGCTACTGCGGGCGTCGATGTCCGCGGGGCGGCCCCGGGCACCAGAGAGACCGACCCGCTGCGCCCGATGAGCCTGTTGGGCAGGGCGCATGCCATCCTGCTGAGCGGGGGCAGCGCCTTCGGGCTGGACGCCGCCGGCGGGGTGATGCGCTACCTTGAGGAGAGGGGTTGCGGCTTCGATACCGGCGCGGCCGTGGTTCCCATCGTTCCGGCGGCCATCCTGTTCGACCTGCGCATCGGGAAGGCAGACGTCAGGCCGGGCCCGGAGGAGGGGTACAAGGCGTGCCTGGCTGCATCCGGCGGGCCGGTGGCCGAGGGCTGTGTCGGCGCCGGAACCGGAGCCACCGTGGGCAAGATACTGGGAGCGGACAGGATGACCAAGGGCGGTCTGGGCACTGCTTGTCAGGTAGTAGGCGACATCACCGTCGGTGCCATCGTCGCGGTCAACGCCTTCGGCGACGTGATCGACCCACGGCACGGCGAGACCATCGCCGGCCCCCGCGATATCGAGAGAGGCGGCTTCGTCGACACCATAGATGTGATGAAGCGGTCAGGCGAGCCGATAATCACTTCCTTCACCAACACCACCATCGCCGTGGTGGCCACCGACGCCGCGCTGGATAAGGAAGGGGTGAACAAGGTGGCACAGATGGCGCACGACGGGATGGCGAGGGCCATCCGCCCGGCGCACACCATGTTCGATGGCGATGTTATATTCGCCCTGGCCACCGGCGAGAGGGAAACGGGCGATGTCACCCTGGTCGGTGCGGTCGCGGCGGAGGTGGTGGCCGAGGCTATCGTCAGGGCGGTGGAGCAGGCCGATTCACTGGCCGGGGTGCCGGCTGCCAGAGATGTTATAAAGAGGGGAACCGACGGCTGATGGCGCTGTATTCCTTTGAGGGCAGGTCGCCGCGTATTGCCAAGAGCGCCTTCGTTCACGATAGCGCTCAGATCATCGGGGACGTGAACATAGGCGGCGAGTGCTTCATCGGAGCCGGTGCGATAATCCGGGGCGACTACGGCGCGGTGATAGTCGGGCCGAGGACCGCCATCGAAGAGGGTTGCCTGGTGCATGCCGCCCCGCTGTCGGCGTGCGAGATCGGCAGCAGCGTCACCGTGGGCCACGGGGCGATAGTGCACTGCTCCAAGGTGGGGGACTTCGCCACCATCGGCATGGGGGCCGTCGTCAGCATCGGCTCTACGGTGGGTGAATGGGCCATAGTGGGGGAATGCAGCCTGGTAACCGTCAAGGGGGTCATCCCACCGCGGAAGATCGCCGTCGGCATCCCCGCCAAACTTATCGGCGACGTCACCGCCGAGCACCAGAAGATGTGGGAGCTGGGCAAGCAGATCTATGTGGACCTGTGCCAGCGCTACCGGGAAGGCCTTAAAAAACTATGAATGGGATTGATCGGGAACGGGAAGGCACCCGGCGCAGCATCGGCTTCATCGGTGCCGGGACGGTGGGAACCGCGCTGGCGGTCAGGCTCAGCGGCGGGGGGTACCCGGTTGTCGCCGTGTCCAGCCGGAGCAGAGCCTCCGCTCAGCGGCTGGCGGATGCCGTCCCCGGGTGCAGGGCCTACGATAGCGCGCAGGATGTAGCCGATAACGCACAGGTGGTGTTCATCACCACTCCGGACGATGCCATCGCCAATGTAGTGTCCGGGGTTCAATGGCATCGCGGCCAGGGCGTGCTCCACTGCAGCGGCTCCGATTCCAGCCGCACGCTGGAGCCGGCGAGGATCTGCGGTGCCTACGTCGGAGGCTTCCACCCGCTGCAGACGTTCGCCAGCGTGGAGCATGCCATCCAGAATATCCCCGGCTCCACCTTCGCCATCGAGGCCGAAGAGCCGCTGCTTTCCATGCTCCAGGGGATGGCTGCCGACCTCGGTGGGGAATGGGTCCGCCTGAGCGCCGGTGACAAGGTGCTGTACCATGCGGCGGCGGTCATCGCCTGCAATTACCTGGTCACGCTGGTGAAACTGGCCACCGACCTGTGGCAGGACTTCGGTGCCTCTCCACAGCAGGCGACCAAGGCCCTGCTTCCCCTGCTGCGGGGGACGCTGAATAACATCGAGAATGTGGGCATCCCTGACTGCCTCACCGGGCCCATCGCCCGCGGGGATTCGGGGACCGTTGCCAAGCATATAGACGCCCTGGAGCAGTCGGCGCCGGGTGTTTTGACGACCTACCGCGATCTGGGGCTGCAGACGATACCCATCGCGCTGGCCAAGGGCAGGATCGATGAAGAGGGAGCCAGGGAGTTGACCGGGCTGTTAAGTTCAAATCACTGAACAGTGTATATCGATACGATGGCTCAGGCCATCGCATGAAAACGATGGAAAAGGAGAAGGCGTCATGCGAACCATGCTGAAGAGCAAAATCCACCGGGCGAGGATCACCGATGCCAACCTCAATTATGAGGGCAGCATCACCATCGATGAGACGCTCATGGAGGTAGCCGACATACTCCCCTATGAGCAGGTCCACGTCCTGGATATCGATAACGGGGCCCGTTTCCTGACCTACGTTATCACCGGCGTCAGGGGCTCCGGCGAGATATGCGTCAACGGCGCCGCCGCCAGGCTGGTGTCGGTGGGCGATAAGGTGATCATCCTCTCCTACAGCGCGGTCACCGAGGAGGAGGCCAAATACCTAAAGCCGAAGCTGATCTATGTCAACGAGCGCAACGCCATCGAGTCGGTGAATGAGGAGGCCCTGCTCCGATGAGGGTCACCATCGGCGACATCAGGGAGATGAAGCAGCGGGGGGAGAAGATCCCCATGCTCACCGCCTATGACTACTCCACCGCCAAGCTGGTCGACGGGGCGGGGATCCCCCTGATCCTGGTCGGCGACAGCCTGGGCATGGTGATGCTGGGCTATGGGTCCACCATTCCGGTCAGCATGGATGAGATGATCCACCACACCAAGGCGGTGGTCCGCGGTACGCAGCACGCGCTGGTGGTGGGCGACATGCCGTTCATGACCTATCACATATCACCGGAGGAAACCATGCGCAACGCCGCCCGCTTCATCCAGGAAGGCGGGGCGCAGGCAGTCAAGCTCGAGGGCGGCGAAGCCGTAGCCGATACGGTGAGCCGGCTGGTGTCATGCGGCATACCGGTGCAGGGCCATATCGGGCTGACGCCTCAGTCGATAAACCAGCTCGGCGGCTACAAGGTGGTGGGTAAAACCCCGGAGGTCGCGGCGCGCCTGCTGAGCGACGCCAAAGCGCTGGACGATGCCGGTGCCTTCTCCATCGTCCTCGAGTGTGTGCCCGCACCCCTGTCCAGGCTGATCACCGAGCGCGTTTCGGCACCCACCATCGGCATCGGCGCCGGCAAATACTGCGACGGTCAGGTTCAGGTGATCAGCGACATCCTGGGACTGTTCACCGACTTCGTGCCGAAGCATGCCAAGCAGTACGTCAAGTTGTGCGACTCGATATCGGCCGCAGTCAAGGACTATATAGCCGAGGTGAAAGCCGAGGAGTTCCCCACCGCTAAGCAGGGCTACGAGATGGACGAATCCGTCCTGGCACAGATTGAAGCCCCGCCCCAAAGTTGATATAATATGCCCCCGTAGGGAGCGAAGGCTCCCTCGAACCCGCGAGTGAAAGGAGGAGCTATGCCGCTGTATATCATGCTTTCCAAGTTGACCGTATGGGGACGGAAGACGGTTAAGGAGAGGCCGGAACGGATCAAGGAGGTTAACAAAGAGGTGGAGTCGATGGGGGCCAAGATACTGGCGCAGTACGCCACCCTCGGTGAGGTCGATTTCATCAACGTACTCGAAGCGCCGGACAACGAGACCATAGCCAGCGTGGCGGTGGAGCTGGGCGCCCGGGGGACGCTGGAGACAACAACGCTGGCCGCCCTTTCGCTCGACGACTTCATAGCCGAACTTCGCAAGAAGCAGTAACCGGATCGGAGCCGTTCCCATAGCATGAAGGTCATCGGAACCATCGATGAGATGCGGGCCGAGAGCGGACGTATCCACGGCTCGGTAGGGTTTGTGCCCACCATGGGCTACCTGCATGAGGGGCACCTGGCGCTGGTGCGCCGGGCCCGCTCAGAGAATATCACCGTCGTCGTCAGCATCTTCGTCAATCCTTCACAGTTCGGCCCCCGGGAGGACTTCGATGCCTACCCCCGCGACACCGAGCGGGACCTCAGCCTGCTGGAGAGGGAGGGCGTGAGCCTGGTATTCATGCCGGACGCTGCGGAGATGTATCCACCAGGCTTCAGCACCTGGGTGGATGTGGGGCAGGTCTCCGAGGGGCTGGAGGGGGAGGCCCGTACCGGCCATTTCAGGGGGGTGGCCACGGTGGTGTGCAAGCTGTTCAACATCGTCCAGCCCGACCGGGCGTACTTCGGGCAGAAGGACGCCCAGCAGCTGGTTGTCATCCGGAAGATGGTATCCGACCTCGACATGGACCTTGAGATCGTCGCCGTCCCCACGGTGCGCGAGCCCGACGGCCTGGCGATGAGCAGCCGCAACACCTATCTGAGCAAGGAGGAACGCCAGGCGGCGGTGGTGTTGTGGAAGGCGCTGTGCCTCGCCCGGGGGCAGTGGTCCGCAGGCGAGAGGGATGCCGCCGTCCTGCGCCGGGAGATGATATCGCTCATCGAGCGCGAGCCGTTCGCTAACATCGACTACGTCAGCGTGGCCGACCCCGAGACGCTGCAGGAGATGGACACCGTCGGCGACCGGGCCCTGGTCTCGCTGGCGGTGAGGATCGGCAAGACGCGGCTGATCGACAACACCATATTAGAGCAAGCCCAGAACGGCTAGTTCATCCCCGTCGGATTACGTTCAGTCCAGCCCCATGCCGCCGCAGGCGCGGCACTGCGTTTTGCTGCTCACGTAGCCCTTCTCGCGGCCGGCCTTATCGGTGTACACGAAGCCTAACCCGCCGCACGCGGCGCACGGCCGTGCGTCATCCCATGGAGGGCCGACCTCGCCGCAGCCGTCGCAGGAGGGGCAGGTCGTCACCCTGGTCCCGCAAGGGAACTGCTCTACCTTCTTGCCGTCGCCGCCGCAATTGGGGCATTGGGCCAAACCGCTCACCCCTTTCGTCGATAAAGGGAAAATACGAAACGAAACATCTTAGAACTGGTTGCGTCTGACAGCTATCGAGGAGACAGCGTCCTTTATGTGATGATGCTACACCAGACCGGTGCTGTTGCATTTCTTGCAGTGGGTCTTGCTGCCGATGAACCCTTTCTTGAAAGCCTCGGGGTCGGCATAGATATATCCCAGGCCACCACAAGCCGGGCATACCTTTTTCTTGTCCAGTGGGGGATCAACATTTCCGTCGCCGTTACACGATGGGCAGGTGATTATCCTTACGCCGAACTTGAGCTCTTCGAACCTTTTCCCTTCACCCTTACAATTGGGACAGACCGCCATCTGCATCACCCCCTTTGCTCCATAAGGAGCAGGTTGCACAATTGTAAGCCTATAACCGGGGATTGTCAAGACATAATGCAGAAAGTTTAGGTGGCAGCACCCGCAACAGGCGTCAGACCAGCCCCTTGCCGCCGCACGCCTCGCAGGTTATCTTAGTGCCCGTGAACCCCGTCTTGTAGGTGCCGGTCTCCACACGGTGGCCCAGCCCGCCGCACTCCTCGCACACCTTCATGGTATCGAAGGGCGGTTTAACCTCGCCCGTGCCGTAGCAAGATACGCACTTGAACAGAGCCGTGCCCGAGGCGGTCTCCACCACCTTTTTACCGAAGCCTTCGCAGTTGGGACAAGTGGCCATCGATTTCACCTCATATAACCATATTCGGCAGTGAGCCGATATCATTTCACCGTTAAGTACAGCGCTCCGTGTAGTAGATTACTTCTTCGGTGCCGGTTTGGCAGCTGTTTTTACCGCACCGCGGAGACCGCGCCGACGCCGCTGGGGCGGCCTCTTGCCCGACCACAATCCCTTGAAGAACTTCTCGTCCAGCATATGACGGTTGTCGGCGATATCAAGCAGGTCCCGCGATATGTTGTTGGCGAAATAGGCCACCTCGATATGCTTGCCCATGTCCTTCACCGCCTGCAGGGCATAGGCGAAGTCCGAGTCCCCGCTGACCAGCACGGCGATGTCGTACAGGTCGTTCCACGCGAAGTGCAGCAGGTCGGTGGCCAGCATGACATCGATGCCCTTCTCCACCGTGACCCCCTGAGACAGCTTGGTGCCCCCCAGCCGCACCTCCAGATAGGGCGTCTCCCGCAGGGCGCTGATGAAATCCTGCTGCTCGCGGTGTCCGTCGGTACGCTGGCTGGGCTCCTGCTTCACGTTATAGTAATACGTGCGAAACAGCCGCCTCGATCCGCACAGCTTAGTGGCGAACTCGGCGAAGTTCAGGTCGTGCCGGTCGAAATTCGAGCGCAGCGCGTGATACAGGTTGCTGCCGTCTATAAATATTGCCACCCTTCCTTCCATATCTACCTCCAGTCGTATTATATACTATTTCACCTCATACATAAAATTGCGTAATAGTAACACGAATGACGCCAGCAGTCAAGTGGTAAAGCTTGTACGAGGCTGCTACCATCCAACCGGATTACCTGTCGAGGTACTCCCTTAGATATTATGCTAATTCCCTCACTCTTGCGACACCCGATTGCAGGATGTATACTGACGAAGCCATGTACCAGGACACCATCGCTGCTGTCTCCACCCCCCTCGGCGAGGGCGGCATCGGTATGGTGCGCCTCAGCGGCCCGGATGCCCTGCGCATCGCCGGAAGGCTGTTCGACCGCGCGCTGTCCGATCGGCGGCTCATTTATGGTCGCATCACCGACCCCGATACCGGGGAAGCGGTCGATGAGGTGCTGGCCTCGTACATGGCGGCGCCCCATACCTACACCCGCGAGGATGTGGTGGAGATAAACTGCCACGGCGGCCCGCTGCCCCTGCAGCGCGTGCTGGGGCTGGCACTGAAGCACGGCGCCCGGCTGGCCAACCCCGGAGAGTTCACCCTGAGGGCCTTCCTCAATGGCAGGATAGACCTGTCCCAGGCGGAGGCGGTGGCGGATGTGGTGCGCGCCAGGACGGCGGCCAGCCTGCGGGTGGCGGTGCGGGGCCTCGGTGGCGGCCTGTCGCAGCCGTTGAAGGAGGCTCGCGCCGAGCTGATGGATACCCTCGCCTGCCTCACCGCCAGGATCGATTTCACCGATTATGAGGTCGAGGAGCGGGATATAAGGACCGCGCTCGAAGGGGTCCGGCAGGGGTTGGAAGGCCTCATCGCCAGCGCCGACCGCGGGATGGTATATCGCCAGGGGGTGATGACCGCCATCGTGGGGCGACGCAACGTGGGCAAGTCCAGCCTGCTCAACCGCCTGCTGGGGCAGGGACGGGCCATCGTCAGCCCGGTGCCGGGAACCACCCGGGACACGGTAGAGGAAGTGGCCAACATCCGGGGGGTGCCCTTCGTATTAGTGGATACCGCCGGCATGGCGCCGAGCAAGGGGAAAGTCGAGTCGCTGGGCATAGCGCGCAGCCGTGCCGCCGTCGAGCGGGCCGATTTGGTGCTGCTGGTGCTGGACGCCGGCGCCCCGCTGCGGGAGGGAGACCGGGAGCTGATATCGCTGCTTCAGGGGTGTGGCGATAAAGCGGTGATAGCGGTGGCCAACAAGTGCGACCGCCCCCGGCGGGCAGCTCTGGAGCAACTACCGTGGGAGGCGGTCAGCGTCTCGACCCTCACCGGGGAGGGGTTGGAAGTGCTGGAGCAGAGGATGGTCGATACCGCCCTCGGCGGTGGCGTGGCGACTTCGGACGCCCTGCTGGTGTCCAACCCGCGGCACAAGGCGTGCCTGGAGCGGGCGCAGGGCCATCTGGAACAGGCGATTGAGGGCATCAGCCGGGGCATGCCGGATGACTTCGTCACCATAGACCTGACCGCCGCTTTGAACGAGCTGGGGGAGATAACCGGCGAGACGGTCGGCGCCGAGCTGCTGGAGACCATATTCAGCAGCTTCTGCATCGGCAAGTGAATAACAAAGAGGGCCTGCATCGGCAAGCCCTCTCATTGTTCTAATCCTGAAGGATGCGCTACTGGTTCAGCTTATCCCACACATCCTTGAATGTCATCTTCTTGCGCTTCATCAGCCAGATGCCTCCGCCGACCAACAGCAGTACCACCACCACGACCACGATCGCAACGATGACGCCGGTGCTGATGCCACCGCCGCCCTTGCCCGGCTTGGTGGTCTTGGTGGGTGCGGGTGTCGGTGTGGGCTCTCCCGGCGTCGGCGTTGCCGACGCGGGCGCGGCCAGCACGCCGTAGATGCTGAAGCTCCTGGTGGAGAAGGTTATTGTGTTGTCGTCGGGGTTCACCGTCCCGCTGAGGAACTCCCACTCCCCGCTGTCCTCATCGTATATTGCAATCACGATATGGTCTTCGCTCATGCCGTCGGGTATGTCGCCGGGGTCATAGCACAGGGTGATTTTCATCGCCGGGCTGAACGAGGCGCCGTCCGGCGAGAAGTCGAAGGCGGCCAGCACGTAGTGCCCCTCCGGCGGGTCGGGCAGCGGGTCCACCGGTGATATATCGAGGTAGGTCAGCGGGTCTCCGTCCGCGTCCTCTGCGCTGGTCCCCGCGTCTATCTGCACCTGCACACAGCCGTCCCGAGACGAGGCGGTGAAGTCGCTGGCGACCTCTCCGCTGGCGTCGACCTGACACGTCTGTGTCCTGTCCACCACGTCAACCATGATGCCGGGAGCGGCCCCACCGCCTCCACCTCCGCCTCCGCCTCCTCCGCCTCCGGGTCTCCTGGTTGGCCTGGGTGTCCATGTGGCTGTGGCGGTGGGAGTTACTGTAGCCGTCGCCGTGGTGGTAGCCGTAACGGTAGCGGTGGTGGTTGCCGTCGCCGTCGCTGTCGGCGATGGTGTGGCAGTTGTTGTCGCAGTGGCCGTCGCCGTTGCCGTTGCCGTAGCGGTCGCTGTCGCCGATGGCGTGGCGGTAGTTGTGGCGGTGGCAGTAGCTGTAGGCGTGGGCGAAGGCGTGGGCAGCACGCAGAGGTTCACCGAGACGTCGTCGATGAAGACCCCCCGGCCCCAGCCGGACAAGACACCGTCACTATAGAATTGGAAGGCGATCCACACGCTGGCATTGCCGCACCAGCCGCTTATATCACTCGATCTTATATCCCAATCTCCATCACCACCTATATTGGCAAGCTCGATCCAGCTGGCATTATCCGTAGAGATATGCCCGTATAACCGGTCAGAGCCCCATAGTTCACGCCAGTAAGAGAAGTTGAGCCGGGCGGTCACGCAGTTACTGAAGTTCATCGGCCCGTATATCATCCACGAGTCCATATCGTCGGAGTAATTGCCGGCCGGTGGGGGAGCAGCCGGGTCCTTGGTGCTGGCCTCGCACCAGGCGCTGTAATTGCCGCTGTTTGACCTGTTGTCGGTGACGCCCCAGGTGCCGCCAGAGCCATTGATGGAGACGTTCCACCACCCGGTGGGGAAGCTCGACTCGAAGCCCTGGCTCATGATTACGGTGCATACCGGCTCGGCGGTTGCGGTAGGTGTGGGCGTAGGCGTCGCGGTCGGCCCCACGGTCGTTGATGTAGGGGTAGCAGTTGATGTCGCCGTGGCGGTGGCCGTCGCTGTAGAAGTGGCAGTGGCGGTAGCTGTCGCCGTGGCGGTAGCTGTCGTTGTCGCCGTAGCCGTCGCCGTGGCCGTCGCTGAAGCGGTAGGTGTCGGCGATGGCGTGGCCTCCGGCGTTATGGTGGGTATTGCGCTGCAGTCCCCGATGTAGTCGTACCCGCCGTTGCTCCACAGGCGGTAGCACGAGGAGCCGTTGCTGCTTCCCACGTTGCTCCAGGTGAGGGTGGCGCTGTTGCCCGGCGCCAGGTCGCCGGTGTACTTTATGGCCTCATTGATGGAGCTGATGCCCGACATGTCGGGGTATATGGTCTCCCCGCCGGGGTAGGGCGAACCCGGGCTGCCAAGGTACTTGGGTGACGGGCTCCACGCATCGTCGGTCACCGCGCTCATGTTGAAGACCAGGGACAGCACGCTGATGTCGCGCGTGGCGCAGTAGTCGTTGGTAACAGTGACATTGATATCGAAGCCGGTGCCGGCGTCGCTGAACTCGTTGACCGTCACCGAGACCGGCACCGAGTTCCATTCCACGATGCCCCAGTCCTCGTGGCCGCAGTAGGCCTCGTGCTCCAGCTTCCGCACGTAGTTCTTCACCGAGTCGTTCCACCAGAACCAGGTATTCTGGTCGCACCATGCGACGTCGGTGGTGGTTACGTTCTTCCCGGTCACGCCTCCGGCATTGTAAGTCCGGAAGTAGACCACCTTCTTGGATAGCAGGGTCACGTCGAACACGCCGGTCGCGGCGGCCGCCTCGCAGTTGGCGCCCACATCATAGCCGGAGCTATTGTTGACCACATTCCACTCGTAACCCTGCTCCCGCCGCTGGTCGGGGCTCAGGAACAGGTAATCGCCATTGGAGTAGGTCCACATCCACTGCGTCCAGAACGGCTCGCCGGCAACGAAGGGGTAGCCGTCCCCAGGGTCGGGGGGGGCACCCTGGTTCACCACCGCGAAGGGTTTGCGCCCCACGTCGTAGCCGTAACTCAGCAGGATGTCGGTGGCCACATCACCATCGCCCGCATCGAGATCGGTGTTGAATGTGCGGGGCAGCTGCTCGCTGCGCAGCCACATTATAGGGTCGTTCATCTTGACGTAGACCTCGGAGTCCATCATCGTGTTCTGCGCCCGCACCGGCACACCCATCCCGGTCACGGCGGTGTACACGACGCGCTTTCGCGCGGGGTCGTTCTCGGTGCCGCTCTGGTCGTAGCTGTCCTCGATGACGGCGGCGGGGTAATCGTAATTGGAGAAGGCGCGCGGCGTCGTGAGTGGCTCGGAGAATGTCCTGTCGTTTTCGGGACCCACGGCGCTGTAGTTCACGTGCGCCGTCCGCCCCACCTCCCGCACGCTGGAGATATGGTACACGCTGTTCTCCGCGGCGTTGCCGCCGGAGAGCTCGCTGTTGTAGTAGATGTGCCACAGCCACCACTCGCTGCCGGTGAGGTTGCCGCCAAGTCCGCACATATCCGCCTGAGTCACCGGCTCGGGGGCATCCGCCTGCGTCACCGGGGTCAGGGCCGCCGCCATGAGCAGGGCGACCCCAAGGCACAGCATAACGGCTGCGGCGTACGTTACGTTTATCCTCGATCTCATCATAACACTCACCTCACACTTTGGCTTGTCTCGTTCACCGGCAGATATATTCAAGGTTGTTATGGTGTATCCACCATTATATCACAATCGTAAAAATAGATAAACCATAAAATTAGAAATTTATACCATATCTCACCACCCGTGTCAAGGGCAAGGAGGCGGCTCAGGTTGACAGCGTTCACCGGCGGTTGCTATAATTTCCACGTCTGGGGGGATATAGCTCAGCTGGGAGAGCGCTGCGTTCGCATCGCAGAGGTCGAGGGTTCGAATCCCTCTATCTCCACCAAAGGCTCCGGGGACGGACGGAGATGCCCCTGTAGCTCAGAGGATAGAGCAGCGGTTTCCTAAACCGCGTGTCGGGCGTTCGAGTCGCCCCAGGGGTACCATTGTGAGTGCGATACAGGGGTGTAGCTCAGTTGGCTAGAGCAGCGGTCTCCAAAACCGCAGGTCGGGGGTTCGAGTCCTCCCACCCCTGCCATGTGCCGAGGTGGTGGAATCGGTAGACACGCCATCTTGAGGGGGTGGTGGGCG
>Ga0180438_10008619_pt1 | contig 12923 bp, 19 predicted proteins | sample SS_ome_12_FD_132455 | JGI IMG/M metagenome (GOLD analysis project Ga0180438, IMG submission 132455) | Hypersaline lake sediment archaeal communities from the Salton Sea, California, USA - SS_3_D_2 metaG | ecosystem: Environmental > Aquatic > Non-marine Saline and Alkaline > Hypersaline >...
CTTGTCAACAAAAAGCTTGCTGGCGATGGTTTCGATGTGGCCGAGGGCGTTATCGTTTATGCGCCCATAGAAAGCGAGGTTTATGGGGATTTTGACGTACAAATAGACGAAGAAGATAAAGCGACGCTTGCCTAAGAGAAAAAAACGGGGTCGGTGACAAGCCGACCCCTTATGAGGTGATCAAGATCGCCCGTTGAGGTAACAGGTCTTGATTTGATAGCATAATAGCAAAACAAACCGCTTGAGTCAAGCTGGCGAATATCTTATCATAATTCTGTCATGATGGATCGGTAAGCGACCAAAAGGAGATTTACCATGCGTAATCTATTTGGAGGCTTACGAAATCGCGCCCGTCAGATCGGGGCGCAACTGGCCGGAGGCGCTCGCCGTATTGGGCGTGAGCTTCGCGCCCGTGTAGGCGGTCGCGCACGAACACGCCCGACCGGGCAGTAACAATCTTATTAGGGCGGCTGGGTATCTTCGAGAGTGCCAGCCGCCCACCTTTTTATACTCTATGGGCGCTCCAACTAAACTTACACAAGAAACAATCGACTCAATATGCGAAGCCCTGATGATTGGCGCAACCTATAAAATCGCCTGTGAATTTGCGGGAGTCTCTTACCAGTCTCACCGCAACTGGTTCGCAGCAGGTGAGCAACTTCGCATAGACCTGGACAAAAACGAAGCCGACCGGGAAAGAATCAAGGAATTGCGCCGGAAAGGTTTATCAGATGAGCCAATTCCTCCCCCAATGAAGCTTACGGCGCGTGAAGAGCGTTACCTTGATTATTTTGACGCACTCAAGGAGGCGAACGCGGCGGCGGCAATAACTCACCTGAATTTCCTTTATCAGTCTGCCCCGCAATCGCCGCAAATCAGCCAGTGGATATTGACAAGACGGTTTGATGGCTTTGAGGAACCGTCCCGGCGTGTCGAACATTCAACCCAGCCGGGAGCGCCGCTTGAAATATCTGACGCATCCGGCATGTCGCCCGAAGAGCGAGCCGCTGCGGTTATAGCGATCTTTCAGCAAGCTTTAGGCGATCAGGGCGAGGGTGAAGATGCTGCCGACGCAAGCCCCAGCCCTTGACGCCGAATCGGTCGCTCACTTAAGAACGCTTCTTCCCGGCCTTGGCCTGTTCTCCGCCGAAGAACAGGAGGCTATGGTCAATTCACTGTTGAACCTGCCGCCCGATTTACGTAATCAGGCGATTGGTTATCTGGTTCACGACATCCCCCGTATACAAGTAGACGAAACAACTGATTACAGCGCCTATGCGGATAATCCGCGTGGTTTTGGCGTGGAGGTGTTTGGCGAAAACTATACCGATGACGTAATCAAGGTCATGGAATCGGTTCGGGATTACCCGGTAACTATCGCCGAGTCAGCTAACGCCGTCGGCAAAACTCACGGCGCGGCCAGGATCGCTATCTGGTGGTACAAAGCTCACTTGGGGGTGACCGGCGACGTACAGGTTTATACCGCCGCTGCCCCACCGGTTGACAACCTGAGCCGGTTGCTGTGGGGCGAGATTAACAATCTTGTTGCATCGCACCCGATGGTTTTCTCTCAGGATCGGGTGACGTATCTAAACATAAGCGGGGGGCCGTCAGGCAAGCCGCGATCTTTTATAACCGGGGTCGCCATCCCCAGCAGCGGAACCCCAGCCCAGCGGGAGGCCAAGTTTAGCGGGAAACACGCTAGTTATTTGCTCTTCATCCTTGACGAAGCGGACGCGATCCCCCCTGAAGTTTTCTCCGGTATCGAGTCCTGTTTGTCTGGCGGTCACGGCCGTTTGCTTTGCATGTATAACCCCCGATCAAACGAGGGGCCGGTCGCGGCCATGAAAGAACGCGGGGTTAATGTCGTGAAATTGTCGGCTTTTGATCATCCTAATGTCAGGACCGGGCGCGACATCATACCGGGCGCGGTGACCAGGAATAAAACGATCCACCGGATCAGGAAGTGGACCGTCCCGGCGACAGAGGAATATGAAAAAGTACAGGGCGTGGGTCGGTTTTCCATACCTGAGTTTTTAGTAGGGGCTACAGGAACCGACGAGGAAACACAAGAACCTTACCCGCCGTTAGACGGCGGAGACCGTATTATCATTGAGCCTGAATTTTCTTATATGGTTTTGGGCGAGTATCCCGGTATTTCGGTCGGCGTCATTTACGATACGTGGCTTAACAAGTGGGACGCCTTTAGGAAAGAGCTTGAGCGCACCGGGCAAAGCGCCTTATTGCGCCACATCGAACAAACGAACCATACCACCGACGCCGCGCTCCTTCCCGGCTGGCCTCCCACCAGCGGCAGCGGGAACGTCTGCCCTATTTTGGGCGAATACGAGCCGGGGGCGGGGCCGGTTTATTGGGCGGTAGATGACGGGTACGAGGGAGCTATGGACCCCAGGACCGGGACGTACACCGCCGAAAGTCACCCGCGAGTTATCTTGATGATCCAAGAGAAGGGTGACGGTCGCATAGCCGTGTTTAACGAACATTGGTCAATACGATCCCCCTTTGTAAAAGACGACTATAACGCCGTTTTAGGCATGGGCTACCCTTACCCTGAGCTTGTCATCTTTGGACCGGGCAGTAAAGCTATCGCCGGGGCTGCGATGGCGCAAGGGCTAGGTAAGCGAACCGTTCAACCTGAAGTTGAAGAGTCAATCAAAGTTTTGCGGCGCTGGATTAGCGCCGATCCGAACGGTTGGCGGCGGTTCATCGTTCACCCCCGCTGCAAGCACTTTATCAAAGAGCCGCCAAGGTATCGCCGCAATCCATTCGGCGTTATACTTAAGATGTACGATCACGGTTTGGACGCCGCTAGGTACTTCTCCTGGGTTTTCAGGCGCGAGACCGATATAGAGGAACAGCAATAGAACACAGGCAGAAAAGCGAGCGGAGTAAGAGATGGCAGATAATGGATTAACAGAGCAGGTTATAGCGCACGACCAAAGCGTTAAAAAAGAAGACTTCGCCAAGGGCGCTATGACCTGGGTATTCCCGGCCTTCGGGTATACGAACGCCTACCAAAAAGGAACGGTATTACCCAAAGATTTACCTATGTACAGTCGCTACGAGTTTTATAGCTCCCGGCAAGTCTATGAATTACGCAGTCCTTATCACGAGTCCTTTTGGGCGCTTACGATAGGAACGGCCGTAAGCAAAGGGGCGGCTTGGGGCTGGGAGGTGTCGGGCGCAGTCCCACTAAGGCGCAAACGGCTACAATCGCTTTTGCAACATGCTACATGCGGTATACTGGTCGGCTTTGTTCCGTTCATTTCTGCCCATTTGCGCTCGTTCCTATTAACTGGTATGGCGATATTTGAGATCGAACGGGCGAACAAACAGGCTGCATCAACAATCACCGGGCTTCATCATCTTAACCCGCTGCGCTGCCGATTAACAGACAATCCTCGTGAACCGGTCGAGTACCTTGACCGGGCGGGAGATATTCACCGTATGCGCTGGCATGATGTTATTATTTTGGCTGACAACCCCGACCCAACGGAGGGCGACGTTAGCTTAGTGCAAAGCTCAACGGATCGAGCTTGGCGCATGGTTACAACGTTGGAAGCGGCGCACCTTTATTTATACGAGAAGCTTACCGGTGATCGACCCTTGGCGCTTGAGTTCCTTCAGGGCATCTCCGAGCGTCACCTGACCGAAGCGGTGAACAGCAACCAAGCGGAATCAGCCCGATCCGGTAACGTCATGTTTCGCGGCGTAACGGCGATCCCCATTTATTCAGACGTGCCGATCAATCGTGTAACTATCCCCATCGCCGAAGTGCCTGACGGCTTTGATTATCAAACCATTTATGATAACGCTATTGTCGGATACGCCGGGTTTACCGGTCAGGATGTGAACGATCTCGATCCCCGGCTTGCCCAGCGTATGTCATTGGGCAGCGGCGCTCAAGCCATTGTGCTTGACCAGAAAGCCAAGGGTAAGGGGTTGGCGGCTTGGAAGGCTGACTTTGCCAATAATGTTCATCGGTTGTTAGCGGACCTAAACACAAAGTTTACATGGTCAGAGTTGACAGTCGAAGACGAGACTCGCGAGGCGCAATTGGTCAAAGCTCGCGCCGATGCTCGTAAGGCTATGCAAGACAACCAGGAGATCACCCCCGACCAATCCCGCAACATGGCGGCTGACGCCGGAGATATTCCCAGGGAGTATTTAGATCAAGACCTTACGCCGACAAACACCGTCGCCGACGACGAGCCGACTGAAAGCAGCGCCGAAGACGACTCAGAAGCGCCCAAAACGGAGGCTTTGGTGGAAGAGGAAAGGGGCAAATCGCTTACTATCGCAGAGGCGATTTTAGAAGGTTTTTGGTAACACACAGAAACGGACAAACTGTAGCTATCGCCCTCTTCTCCTTTAAATATATATTTAAAGGAAAAGAGGGCGATAGAGGCAGTTTGTTGACGGTTTTGACGATGTGTGTTACGCCGGAAATGTACTTATGACACAGTTCGCTATGGTTGGTATGCAGCCTCAATTACGCGCTTTGGCTGAAGACCTTGAGGGGCGGGTTCAAACCCTGTTAACGGCTTTGAAGGACGGGCGTATATCGCCGCAAGAATGGCGCGAGGCGATGCGTCGCTTATTGGCAAGGTATCATCTATCTGCTTTATCGCTGGGTATCGGCGTCCCACTGCTGCCCGATGGCGCTGGGGCTATCGTTACGTCACACCTTGAGTCTATGCAATATCCCCGCCTGGATGACTTCTATCAAAAAATACTGATGGCCGAAACGTTTAACGAGGCTTGGCGGTATCGGGCGCATTTATACTCGCAGTCAATCAAAACATCTTACCACGAAGGCGACGTATTTAGACAGGCGGGGCAATTTCTTCCTTTACCGGCAATGCCAGCCCAAGGGACGCAATGCCTGACAAATTGCGGCTGTTCCTGGCGCATAGAAAATAAGGGAAACGGCCGTTTCCTGGCTTATTGGGTCAGGCATAAACGAGACAGTTGTCAGACGTGCGTTGAGCGCGAGGCGCAGTGGCAACCTCTGGTTATTCAAGATGGGCGGCTGATGCCGGAAGGAACGGCAGTCAAACATTTGCGGGGGCAGCACGACCAAAAACGTCACGCCGGAGGGCTTGGTCAGCTTGAAGATTGGGCAAAATCATCTTTAAGCGACACCGAATTGAGCGCCGTCCGTAGGGCCGTATCGTCTATGTCCAGCGACGAGCGCAAGGAGTTTTTTGACGACGCCTTGGCGAATGTTCGGCGCTATGGCGACCCTGACACCTTAAAGAAGCATGTCATGGATCGCGTAACTACCGGGCAAAGGGAAGCAAGGGCAGAAGTTGGGCGCATATATGGGACGCCGGTACACAAGGTTAATCGCTTTACCGGTCGTATTGAGGATAAAGACACTTCGCTCGCCGTCGGTATAAAAGGCAAGGATCGGGCGACGATATTAATGACGACGGCCAAGGGCGGGGCGCTCAACACCAGACCGCACCATGAAGAGATGACGCGCATGGTCGGCGGGAACATAGACAACTACGTTCGCTTTGCCGCTATCAGTCACAATGGGCGGCGGGTGTTAATGGTTGATGTTGCTTTTTCGGCTGCGGACACGACGCCGGGGGCGCTGCGTAACATTTACCGGGCTTTAGATATGCTGGCTAATCGTGGTCTGCCTGTTGATACGCCTGTTTTAATCAGGTCCGCATTTGAGCGTGATTTTGACGAGATAATGACCACCGTTAAAGCCAACGAGTTGCGGTTAATGGTCGGCGAGGCTGAGATCTATCTGTAATGAAAATTAAAATACTGCCCATTGGCAAAGTCGATCCGCTGCGGGGCTTAGGCTATCGCATGGAGTTGGCGATTGTAAACAGCCTTGACATGACAGCCAGGGCGATCAAGGTTGACTTTGGGGTTACGACGCAGACATGGCGACGGAGGCCGATGTTTCAGATTGACGAGCCAGCATGGGATACGCGAGACATTTATACCACTAGCGAGATTTACGGGTATGTGAGCGGCGGTACTCGTCCGCACGTCATCAGGCCGAGAATGGCGAGCCGTTTGGCTTTCCCGGCCAATTATGCGGCCAAAACGACGCCGCGAAGTATTGCCAGCCGACCGGGAGGCAGCAGTGGACCGACCGTCACGGCGCGGGAGGTTTTTCACCCTGGTACACAGGCGCGAGAATTTGACATAGTTATAGCGGAAAAATGGGGGCGACAATTCCCGGTAACACTGGATCGGGCAATTGCCGCCGCAATAGGATAGGTGCAAAATGAATTTACTGGGTTTACACGTAGCCTCCGGTAGCCGCAATGGTTACGGTATGGTTGCCCCGCTTACGCCGGGTGTCCTTTCTTTTGAAGACGGCGCATTTGACGAGACCAATCCCGCCAGGGCTTTTCTTGTTTTGCGTCACTGTGAGTTTTGGGGCGGTGAGTGCGACATTATGCCGGGGTTTAATGAGCTAACCTTGGAAGATATGCCCGATCAAGCCGCCTACTACTGGCCGTTAATTCGCAGTATGTTGGAGTCGGCGGAGCAGAGATTAGGGCGACCGGTTGACGCCGTGCAGCTAACCAACGAAACGGGCGGCAATGACCGCATGGAGCTTGCCAAGGTATTTGAGTTTGAGTACCACGTTGGTTTGTTGGCGGCGGCTGATAACCGGCGCGTTTTGTTTGGCAACCAGGGAACCGACTCGCCAAGCTGGGAGTTGTGGACCGAGATCGTTGTTCCCCATATTTACCGCATGTGGCCTCTCGGCCATATTTATGATCGTCATGTCTATGCGACAAGAATAGACGAGGCTGATTATCTGGTAGTTGATTTGGACGGGCAGACTGTAGCGGCGGGAGGTGGACCGCTACGGCTGCAAATGGAGCTTGATTATCTCCTACTTGATCCGCGAGGCATGGGGCCGGTCATCGTCGGTGAGGTTGGTTTCGTGCGGTTCCCCGGCGTCACCCACTTCATGAGCCAGATCACACAATACAATGACTTGATGAGCCGCTTCTATCCCTACCTTGGGTTTATGGCTATTTTCACCGAAGGGGTTTGGGGTAACGCCAACATTCAGGACGCTAACCCCCAGCTTGCTCAGTGGATGGCGTCTCAGCCGCCAGTCAGCAAGTGGGAGCCGCCAGCTTTTAACGGCGAGGTCGATCCGCCGCCGTCGGATAACGAGCAGCGGTTCGCCGTTCAGCCAGCTTTTGCCATTGAACAAGACGAACGGAGGGTTTATTACGCGCCGGTCACCAATTACAACGATGTGCGCTACCTGACACAAGGCCAAGAGATGACGGATTGGGAGCGCGAGATATTTGACGCCGGTCTTGCCTTGGACACGGTATCGCCCAATTTTGACGCGGCTTTACAGCGGGTCATGGGTTATCAGGGCTACTTCCCCACCGGGCAGGAAGGGCGCGTAACGGTCGCCATCGGCGACGACGAGCCGGGACCGATAACGGCCGTTTACCGGCCTTGCCGCCAGACGCGGGTCACTCAGGCTTTCGGCGTTAACCCCCAAAACTATCCGATGTGGGGCGAGTGCGGACATGAGGGTATTGACATCGGCGTACCGCTGGGCGATCCGGTATTTGCCGTTCAATCGGGTCAAGTGGTTCACGCCTCAAACTTGACCTGGGACGGGCTGGGGTCGAGTAACTATGGTTGGCATGTAGTTATAAATCACGGCGACTATGCCAGCGTCTACGGCCACTTGTCGCCCGATTTACGGGTTAATGTTGGGGATTATATCCCTCCAGGGCGCGTTTTAGGAGTAAGCGGCAATACGGGCGTCAGCACCGGGGCGCACCTGCATTTTAGCATTTTGACCGACACCCGAACATGCTATCCTCCCCGCCTTTACGGTTACTACACCGATCCGACATTTATCTTGAACCTGCCCCAGCCGCCAGAAGAAGGAGACGCGCAAACTGTAGACGTGACCGATTATTTCAGGCCGTTACCGGGCAAGTCGCCGAGGTACGTCTTTCAGTTGCGGCGAGCAGACGGCGGATCGGCGGGTTCTCAGGACATGCAGGTTATCACCGAAGGGGCGAAAATTTTGCAGCTAAAAGGGTCTGAGGTAGCCGCCGAGTACGAGGAGTTATGGGTTGATGGCGGGTATGTTTGGCGCGGGGCTGACACGTCGCCGGGTGAAGGTCGCCTGTACATTCAGCGGCAGACAAATACCGCTACCTCTGTTCGGGCGGTATGGTGTCCTTCCACTATGACGGTAGGGCGACTATTTGAGCGGCGTCCCTATGTGTGGTGGTATAACAAAGCTGATTGTCGGCTGTTGACAGCGCCCGAACACAGCAGCGTAACATATATTCGTTTGGCCGAGGTGATTCCTGTTTGGTCGCCGCCAGAAAACACAAGTATTGTCTTTCGTGATGTTATCCGTTTGGAGTGGTATCCAACATTAGGCGGCGGGGTTCTGGAGGAGTATTGGTACGCCAAAGAGATCGGCGGTTTAGTCGCTTGGCGTCATGCAGACGGGCGATACCACTATATTAACGAATTGCCGGAAGGTCGGCGCGACATGGTTAAGGAGTCAACATGCCTAAGCTAAAAGAATCCGAGTTCAAAACGCTCTGCGCCGAGGTTTTTCCCGATCCTTTGCTTTATCAGGACGCTTCGCCTATCAGGGTCAAGCGCAGCTTTGGGCGAAGCGGGACGATTCCCCGGCGCTTTTGCAGCGACCCGCACAAGCGGTTTACCGCTGAGTTAATCGGCAAAAAAACGAACCTGCAAAAAGTCAAATTCACCCTGGCGAATGATAACCCCGGCGTAACCGCCAATATGTTACGAACGGTTACGCACGTCATTGACAATGTGCTGGGCGAGGATGGCTGGGATCGCCAGCAATTTCTCGATATGTTTAGTCAGGCCAAGCCCGGTAAAGTTGGGGATCGGATCGCCGTCGGCTTTACGACGCTGCCCCTCCCCAGGAACGGCGGTAAGCTGCCCGAATTGCCGCTTTGTTTTGTTGATTTAAGGATTACTTGACCGCCATAGAATGAGCTACTATACCGTCCCTGAAGACATTACAATAGCGTGGGCTGGGTTAATGGATGACGCCGCCAGACAAGAGGCGCGGCGTCATCCCTGGCACGTTATGGAGTTTGTTTGTCTTGTCAATGGTAAGATACCGGAGGCGGCGAGCATGACCTACCAGGGGCTAGAACCTAAAGCCCGTAACCGGTCGGCGAGTAGCAGTAACTATACTTGGTGGGCGGTGTTGCGCCGCATGGTAAGTTGTGTGCCGGACTATCGGCGTTACCTTATGAAAATGCTTGTTATTGTGGATAGCGACGGCGAGCCTTTCGCTTGGACATCGCCGACAGCCGAACGTTTATTCTGACGGCGGCTTACCGTCGCTATCCCGACAGGCAGCTATACTCGCCGCTATGACCAAAATAGCGGCGGGTATGCTGCAACCGCACAAAAGCAGAAGAACCAGATCAGGGCGCAGCCCCATCGGTCGCCTCCTCTACGTCGAGAAGCCCGACTTTTTCAAGCCATTCTTTTATATAAGGGACGCGCTCGCCGACGCCTTTAGCTCCGCGAAGAGATTTCCATGATTTTGTGCTTACTATCATCCGGTGGTTATCCGCTTTGTTCACCAACTGGACTTTGTACTCTTTATAGCCCGTCCAGCGGATATACACGCCCATTTTTTCCTTCAGGTGTTCAGGATAAAAGTCAGAGTTGAGTAACCAGTACTCCTCGCCGACCTTTGACCAGCGGGGCGACTTCACGCCGTTTACTTGTTTCATTTTGAAACATCCTCCTCTTTTCTGTGAAGCGGGAAATAAGGACCAATAAGCTCGTATTCGTCAATGATTGTTTTGGCGATATGAGATAGGGCTTTGGTCAAGGCGAAATAAGGAAGCCTGTCAATTAACTCGATGACGCACGACCGGGCAAACTCTTTATTGTATGCGTTAAACAGGTTTGGCGTTAGCTTTTTCCCGATGTCGCCGACAGCCAATTTTTCGCCGTTGTAAGAAATAGGCCAATCCAGAACCCAGGCGTTAATGACGTTATCCTCGCTGTCTACAAGCTCATAGCGGGTGGAGTAGCGGTTCGGGAGGCGCTCTTGGGTCATTTTCCAGACTCCGGCCGTCAGCATAGCCCAAGTTAATACGCGACTGGCCTCCATCTCTACCGCTGTTTGTACCTGTTCGTCATTCATGGTAATCACTCCTCGTCGGTATGGCGATGGAACCCTCCACCTCATTACCGAACACGTCCCAGCCATCTCGCCTTCTCCTGGCGAACATTTCCAGATAGGGACCGGGCAAGCTTTCGCAATAATCGTAAATACTCTCCGGTTTTTTTGAATGTACCTCGCGCTTCGTAATCAGTCCCAGCCAGTCCGCTTTTGGCGGTTTGGCGTCGCCGCGTTTGGCGATAAAAACCGGTTCACTACAACCCCTCACCCAGCCGCCAAGCCCCCATGACGCTTTATATTGCAAGTCGCCGAAGAGGTTGACGGCTGGGGTGTACTGCGATTTGATCCAAGGGAACCCGGCGACATACTCGAAGCCCCAGGCTTTAATTACGGTCAAGGCGTCAGGCACAAACCGCCACGTCACCCATAAGACGAGTACGGCGTCATCAGCAGCAAGGGAGGGAACGTCCAAGGCGGCGATCTGCTGCGTGGTCATCAAGGGATAATGGTTTGATATTTTAGGACCATAAACCCCTTCACCCCAAGGCGGATCGGCGGCGATCAATTTGTATTTCATACTGCCTCCCTATGCTGGCGGCTTACAGTCTTTGAAATAGACGATCCAGCCTCGACCGAGATTATCAACGGCGGCGCTCTTTACGCTGTTGATAAGTTTTCGGTCGGTTAATTCCATCGCCACGTCTACCAGGGCGGCGGCGTAATCATCGCAACTGAAGCCCATACACTCGCGTCCAAACATAAAACGGCCGCTGTAACTGCGCGGCATATAACCGGCGGCTTTTACTGCCTGAATAAGTGTTTTTTGTTGATTCTCGTCCATTTTTACTCCTTGTCCTTGTCAGGCTGCCAACCGCTACAAAAGAAGTCGGCGTGAGTCTTAGCGCATGTTAAAGCTGCCGGGAAAATGCTCTCAAGCTCTTTGGTGTAGGGGCGAATACATTGACCCGTTGTAGATTCACTTGTACCGGTCACCAGCCACCAATGGCAATTGCGGCAATGTCTGATCTTCTCTTCGTTCGCTTCAAACGGCCGTTTGCCGAGCATGTTTTTGGGCAGGTACGTACCACGACCCCGGCGATGACTGAATTTACGCGCCATCGGTAGATCGCCGTTCATGACCCAGGTTCGGGCAGTGGACGGCGAAACGTTAACGCTGCGAGCATACTCGATGAGAGAGACCCAATTGCCGTCAAGCTTCCGGTACTCGCGCCCTGGCGGTTGCCAGTTCTTTACCTCATCCCAATCAACCACATAAAAGCCGGTTTCTGGATTGGCGTAAGTTGGTAGCGACCCGCGAGTATGCCAGCCTCGAACACTGTTCAAGGCGAAGCCTCGCCGTTCTGCAAACTCACGTAAGCTAATTTGTTCTGCCATTTTCAAACTCCTTGCGGCATGACAAAAGGGATGATCGCTCGATCATCCCTTTGCCACACTCATATACATACAACTACGATCTTAAATGGACCACTGTGATACGCAATGCGGTTACCGCTTTCCATTCGTGGGGGGCCAAAGGTTCGAGTTTCGTCTTTCCCCTGAACGGCGATTATGGGCGGCGCGTCGCGCAAGGTAGACTGAGGGGTCAACCCCAAGCCTTGTAAGTCGGTCATGAGTACCTTGCCATCTAGCGTAAAGCTTTCAATTGGGTATACCTTTGCCATCTTGTCACCTCTTAAACAACCACGACAACCGGGTTAATTGCGTCATAACCCTTGGTTAGCATAAACCAGCGTTGGACTAGCCGGTCATAATAGAAAATTACTGTCATAGGATCGGTAAGCTCCGGTAAATTGGGACTGCCGCCGTCCTGGTCAAGTAACCGATTTACGATCATGTCACTGAGAGGAGGCTTAGCAATGTCGGCTAAGACATTCCCAAGCGGGAGATTTGATTGGCTGAATTTGTAGGTCATGCCTACACGGGTAGCCAAGTAGATGCGTAAATTTTCGTCCATCTTGTCACCTCGTTTGTTTCAAAATTGCCTGTCAACTAACTACACAGTTAGGATAACACACGTAACACAGTATGTCAATACCCAATTTACAGATTTGCAAAATTGCCCAAAAACGGCCGTTTTCAAGGGTTAGGCTATAAAACCACCCATAAACCGGGAAAATGGCAGAGAATCGGGATTTTAAGGGGCTTAGGGCTTGTTTGCAAGTATGATAAGCCCTGCCCGAAGACTTCCCCCAGCCCTAAGCCCTGCCCGAAGACTTCCCCCAGCCCTAAGCCCCAAAACGGCCGTTTTGGGGCAATTTTGCCAATTTGCAAATTGGGTATTGACATACTGTGTTATGTGTGTTACCCTAACTGTGTAGTTGACTTTTGACCAGAGGTGACAAGATGACGAACCAGCACGATCAAACGATTGTACAGAACCTACTCAATAATTTTGGTGGACAACGTCGGCTAATAGCTATGATCGGAGCCAAACACTTCTCTTATGACAAGACGGCCTCGAAATTTTCGGTGAGCTTTCGTTTTCCCGGTAGCCGTAAAGCAAACTATTGCGAAATTTGGGTCAACCTTGGGACCGACGAGTTAGGCTTGCAATTAGGCAAAATTCGAGGGACAAACTTCAGAATCGTGAAAGATTACGAAGAGGGTTTACCAAACGAAAACGTTAAATGGCTGTTTGAACAGGAAACAGGTTTATACCTGAGTTTTTAAGGCGGCTGCAATGAACGAGCTTTTATCCGATTTATTCTCAGGGGTC
>Ga0180438_10008620_pt1 | contig 12922 bp, 11 predicted proteins | sample SS_ome_12_FD_132455 | JGI IMG/M metagenome (GOLD analysis project Ga0180438, IMG submission 132455) | Hypersaline lake sediment archaeal communities from the Salton Sea, California, USA - SS_3_D_2 metaG | ecosystem: Environmental > Aquatic > Non-marine Saline and Alkaline > Hypersaline >...
TCCGGCCAGACTTCAGAGAAATGTCTGCGGATGCAATCTGCACAAAACCCGATGACATCAGAAATGGTCTTGCCAGACCTTTCACAAAAACGACACCTACCCACGGAGTCTCACCCTCAACGCGCCAAAAAAGGGCGATTGTCCAACCTATGACCTCTTGAAACCATTACATGGACGGTTTTAGACCAAGCCAACAGGCAGGAGACTCAGCTTAGCCGTTCTTCTTGGCAAAGTCTTCCATGAAATTCACCAAGGCCTGGACCGCCTCCAGGGGGACTGAATTATAGATGGAGGCCCGACACCCGCCCACAGACCGGTGCCCTTTGAGTCCACCCATGCCGTTGTCCAAAGCCTGCTGCACGAACTTCTTTTCCAGTTCCTCACTGGGAAGGCGAAAGGTCACATTCATGAGAGACCGGCTATCCTTTTCAGCCGTTCCGTTGTAAAAGGCTGTCTCGTCAATTGCCCTGTAAAGGAGATCTGCCTTTCGCCGGTTGAGCCTGTCCATCTCCTCTAGGCCCCCCATCGTCTCTTCCAGCCATTTCAGCACCAGTTGAATCGTGTAAATGGCAAAACACGGCGGCGTGTTGAACATGGAGTTCTTCGCCACAAAGGTGGTATACTTGAGCATCGTAGGAAGATGTTCGGGAACGCGCTCCAACAGGTCTTGGCGCACGATCACCAGGGTGGCTCCCGCAGGCCCCAGATTCTTCTGGGCACCGGCATAGATCAAACCGAAAGGGGAAGGATCAAAGGGCCTGCTCATGATGTCAGAGGACATATCACTGATGAGGGGAATCTCCCCGGTGTCAGGAAAAGACGCCCATTGGGTCCCCTTGATGGTGTTGTTTGAAGTGATATGAACGTAGGCCGCGCTGGGGCTGAAGGAAATCCCCTTTGGGATGTAAGAAAAACCCTTGTCTTCAGATGACGCAACCACACGGACCGTCTTTCCTTGAATCTGGGCCTCCTTGATGGCCTTTGTGGCCCAGGTGCCTGTGTTCACATAATCGGCCGACAGCCCATCGGGCAACAGGTTCATAGGAATCATGCAAAATTGCAGGCTTGCCCCTCCCTGCAGAAAGACCACGTGGAAGCTGTCATCGAGTTGCAAGAGACGTCTCACACGCACAATGGCGTCTTCAACTACTTCATCAAACCACCTGGATCGATGGCTCACCTCCGTGACGGACATGCCTGATCCTTTGAAATTCAGAAACTCTGCCTGGATCTCCTCCAACACTGCGGACGGCAAAGCGGCCGGTCCCGGGTTGAAGTTGTAGATTCTCCCTTTCATTTGAACCTCCTGGGTTTTGTTGCGACGCTACAAAGAAAAAGCTCCCGGTGTCAAGGAGAAAACCAACCACTCCAGCAGACACTTGACAACCCATCTATTCTGGGAGTAGAAGGACACAGTCAAGATACTCAACAACCCGCTGAAGGAGAAAGAAAATTGAAAGTCCTAGTGAGTGATAAGCTGGCAGATGTGGGCATCAGGATGTTTGAAGAAGCCGAAGGTATTGACGTCGACGTAAAGGTAGGCCTGCCACCCGAAGAGTTGAAGGCCATCATCAAAGACTACGATGGATTGGCCATAAGGAGCGCCACAAAGGTGACAGAGGAAATCTTGGAGGCGGCCGTCCAATTGAAGGTCATAGGCCGGGCCGGTATCGGGCTGGATAACGTAGACATTCCTGGCGCTACCAAAAGAGGCATCGTGGTCATGAATACGCCGGAGGGAAATGTGGTGACCACTGCCGAGCACGCCGTTGCCATGTTGCTTTCGCTTTCGAGGAACATCCCCCAGGGCACCTCAACCCTGAAAGCCGGGAAGTGGGAAAAGAAAAACTTGCAGGGCCGGGAAATCTTCAACAAGACGCTGGGAGTCCTAGGCTACGGCCGGATCGGCAGGATCGTCGCTGACCGGACCAGAGGGCTGAAGATGAACGTCATCGTTCACGACCCCTACGTGAATAAGGATTTGGTGGAACAAGAGGGCTTCGAGGTAGTCTCCCTGGAAGATCTCTACAAACGTTCCGATTATATAACGGTTCATGTCCCAAAGCTGAAGGACACCATCGACTTCATCAACAAAAAGGCATTCGACCAGATGAAAGACGGGGTCATGATCGTCAACTGCGCCCGGGGGGGGATTGTAAATGAGGCGGACCTGGTGGAGGCCTTAAAGGCCAGAAAGGTGGGAGGTGCAGCTTTGGACGTCTTTGAGACTGAGCCGCCCGGCCTCAATCCGCTTCTGGAATTTAAAAACGTTATCTGTACTCCCCACCTGGGGGCCTCTACGGCGGAAGCGCAAAGCAATGTAGCCGTGGCCGTGGCCGAACAGATTATCAGTTACCTGCAGACCGGCACTGTTATCAACTCCGTAAATGTCCCCTCGGTGGCTGGAGAACTGCTGACCAAACTCCAACCTTATCTGACCCTGGCCGACCGTATGGGATGTCTTCAAGCCCAGCTTGCGCAAGGGGCTATTAAGATTGTCACCGTCAAGTACTCGGGAGATTTTGTGGGCCTTGACATGAGCCCTGTCACCACGGCCGCCCTCAAGGGGTTGCTGACACCCTTTCTCAAAGACGACGTCAATTTTGTAAATGCCCCAGTAATCGCCAAAGAACGGGGGATTAAGGTCACCGAGTCTCGCAGTGTGGAGACCGAAGATTTTGCGAACCTTATCACCATGGAGGTATCATGGACCGAGGGGTCTAACACGGTTTCCGGGACCATATTCGGCAAGCACGAACCTCGTATTGTCCGGGTCAACGCCTCGAGGCTGGAAGCCGTTCCCGAGGGCCACCTGCTCCTCATACACAACATGGACAAACCCGGTGCCATCGGCAGCATCGGAACGGTCCTAGGAAAGCACGACGTCAATATTGCCAGGATGAATGTGGGGCAAGAAAAGGATGGCGGCCGCAATGTAATCTTCCTGGACACAGACACCCCGGCGCCACCCGAGGCCGTGGAGGAGCTAAGGGCCCTTCCTCTTGTAAAATCAGTGACTCCCATGGAACTGTAAGTCCTGCAACAGGTCTCTGTTGCAAAAACATACGGGCCAGAGGGCAACCATCGGGTCTGCCAGCCCTTCCCTTCCATCGACACCCCGAAGAGAGACACCGTTGCGGTAAGGCACTCCTGATAGCCCTTTGGGTGGAAGGGGCATTGAGGAGGCTTTCCATGCTGTGGCATCGTCTCACCTTGACCGGGCCTGCCAACGGGAAGCCAGCTTCTTGACAAGGTCTTTTTCAGTACGTATAAATGTGCAGCTTGGCGATCCTTTCCAGTCCATATCCCCAGGAAATTATCCTTAAGCAGAATCAAGGAGGAAGGCATGGCAGAAGAAGAAAAAGGATTTGTCGTAAAGGACAAACGTGCGTTTTCATCAGAGAGTGGAGACCCCACGCCAGAGGCTTCAGCAGCGGCCGAAGAGGAAAAGGAAGCTGAAGAGACCGAGGGACGACCCTCTGGCGAGGCAACGTCGGCCGCCGAGGAGGAGGTCCAGCTTCCCGAGGTCAATTTTGCGACTTTTGTCTTTTCGCTCAGCTCTTCAGCCATACTCCATTTCGGGGAAATACCAGACCCCGCCACTGGCGACAAGAACACCAATCTTCCCATGGCCAAACATACCATTGATATCTTGGGAATGCTGGAAGAAAAGACGGAGGGAAATCTCACAGAGGATGAATCCCAGCTTCTTAGAAATATCCTCTACGACCTCAGGATGCGGTACGTAAAGGCGACTACCTGAAAACATTGGGGTCTTTGAATCGGTATCAAAAGGAGAACCATAATGAATACAAAAAAGCCGACTGGTAACTACACGTGGCGCCTAGGTATTGCTGCCACTGCTGTCATTTGTGCGGCAGTAGGTTTCTTTTTAGCGACTGGCCTTGATCTTACCAACAACACATCTGCTTCTTCCCCCTCTTCGACGGTTATGGTGCCGGGCAGCTTCTCGGAGGTGGCAAAAGCGGTGAGTCCTGCTGTGGTGAACATTCGAGCCGAAAAGGTTGTAAAAGGAGGGGGATCTGTTTTTAGGCATTTCCAGAGCCCCCATGGAGAGGGCGACCCCTTTCAGGATTTCTTTGAAAGGTTCTTCGGAGACGTCCCTCGGCGAGAATTTAAGGAGCGAAGCCTAGGCTCGGGTTTCTTTATTGATACCGAGGGCCACATCGTCACAAACAATCATGTCATAGAAAATGCCGACAAGATCAAGGTAAAGCTGAACAATGGCAAAGAGTACGATGCGGAAATCGTCGGCCGCGACCCGAAAACCGATATCGCCTTGGTAAAGACAAAAGGACTAACTGATTTTCACGCCGTTGAGTTGGGGGACTCTGATGCCTTGGAGGTAGGTGAGTGGGTGGTGGCCGTGGGCAGCCCCTTTGGACTGGAACACACGGTTACCGCAGGTATCGTCAGTGCCAAAGGGCGCGTGATCGGCTCTGGGCCCTATGACGACTTCATTCAGACGGATGCTTCCATCAATCCAGGAAACAGCGGTGGGCCCCTTGTGAATTTGAAAGGAAAAGTTGTGGGTATCAATACGGCTATTGTCTCTAGAAGCGGCGGCAACGTGGGAATCGGCTTTGCCATCCCTGCCAGCCTGGCCAGGGATATCATCGAACAATTAAAGGAGTCTGGATCCGTCACAAGAGGCTGGCTTGGCGTGAGCATTCAGGATCTGACCACAGAGCTTGCCGAATATTACGGTGTCAAGGATGGTCAAGGAGCGCTTGTAGGTGAGGTTTTCGAGGGAGACCCTGCCGACAAGGCGGGAATAGAAGCAAAAGACGTCATTATAGAAGTGGATGGCAAAAAGATTCAAGACAGCAGGGACTTATCGCGAACCATCGCACAGGTTCCTGTGGACAAGAAAGTGACCATCAAGGCGCTCAGAAACGGAAAAGAGCGCACCTTTCGTGTGAAAATCGTCAAACGCACGGATGACAAAGAGACCGGGGCCGCAGAAGGCCCCAGCAAAGAGACTGATCTGGGGATGAGTGTTTCTCCTCTCACTCCCGAGCTGGCCAGGCAATTTGATCTCTCTGAAACCGAAGGCGTGGTGGTTGTAGCTGTTGAAGAGGGTGGCCCCGCAGAAGAGGCGGAGGTCCGGAAAGGAGATCTCATCTTGGAGATCGACCATAAGCCCATAAAACTCCTTGAAGACTACGAAAAGCAGATCGAAAAAGTAAAAGAAGGAGAAACGGTATCCCTCCTGGTAAGGAGAAAGACAGGTTTTCTCGCTCTAAACCTCACCAAATAGGTCAACCGGTTCAGCCCGTCCGGCTGGTTTGGCCCGCCAAGACAAATGGCGTCGAAAAAGTCCGATCTTGCGCATCCCGCGAGCATGGTGGATGCACTTGAGCCAATCCCGCTGGGGCGGATCAAGTCCGCCCCAGCAGACTCTTTGTCGTCATGAAAATGGGCTCACGGCAAAACGAGCCAAATAGGAAACATGAAACCGCTGGTCCTACGATCGCCAGCCAAAATCAACCTCTTCTTGAAGGTCATGGGCAGGCGGACAGATGGCTACCATGAGATCATTACACTCATGTGCCGTGTCAGTTTATTTGACACAGTAACCCTGTCTTTTAATCAACCTTGCCTAAGTGTTCATTGCGCCCATCCTGAGGTTCCTGACGGAAAATCCAACCTGGCTTACAAGGCCGCTGCATATTTCTTCGAAGCCCTGCCGCGACAGGATGGGGTAGCCATATCGATAGACAAGGTCATCCCCGTAGCCGCAGGCCTGGGAGGTGGAAGCAGCAATGCGGCTGCCGTCTTCATGGGACTCAACGAGCACTATGGGCGTCCCTTCACCAAGGAGAAGCTCATGGACATGGCCTTAAAGGTGGGCGCAGATGTCCCTTTCTTTATCTTCGGACATTGTGCGGTGGCACGAGGGATCGGGGAGCAATTGGAGCGGTTTTGCGGGCTGCCGTCATGGTCGGTGCTCTTGGTCTGTCCAAGACGGCAAATATCCGCTGCGTGGGCCTACAAACACTTCACTTTACGATTGACAAATTGTGAAGAAAATTTTAAAGTGCTGCCGTTTACGGAGGACCTATCCAAGACTGAGAGCCTTTTGTGCAATGATTTAGAGCCGGTAGCCGTCGATAAGTTTCCGGAGATAGATGCCATCAAAACGGCCCTCGTTGGCCTCGGTGCTAAACAGGCACTAATGTCAGGAAGCGGACCCGCTGTCTTTGGGCTTTTTCAGGGTCCGCAACAAGCCTCTCTGGCACTTCAAAGGATCAAACAAGAACGACGTTGGGATACGTATTTGGTGAACTTGTTGCTCCCTTGATGACCGTGTTGGGGTGTCGTCAAGAGGTAAGACACAGGATTTTGGTTCCTGCATCGGAGGTTCGAATCCTCCCACCCCAGCCAGCTTGAAGATAGGTTTCCAAAGGGGGAAGCAACGGGATGAGTTGTTGCCGTAGTACATTGGTTCGACCGCGGGCTGTTGGCAATGCATAGCCTTGTCCTGTTTGCCGGCAACTCGAATCCAAAACTGGCCAAGGATATTTGCCGCCACATAGGAATCAGGCTGGGTGAGGCCCAGGTGAAAAGATTCAGTGACGGCGAAATCCAGGTAGAAATCGGGGAGAATGTGCGAGGCAAGGACGTGTTTGTCCTGCAGTCCACGTGCGCCCCGGTGAATGAGCACTTGGTAGAACTGCTGCTGATGCTTGATGCCTTCAAGCGCTCATCGGCAAAACGGATCACGGCAGTGGTTCCATACTATGGCTATGCCCGGCAGGACAAGAAGGTGGCACCGCGAGTTCCAATCAGCGCAAAACTGGTGGCCGACCTACTGACAACAGCCGGTGCCGACCGCGTTATCACCATGGACCTTCATGCCGGTCAAATACAAGGCTTTTTCGATATTCCAGTGGACAACCTCTTTGCGGCGCCCGTTCTTCTGGAACATATCAGACAGCAGTTTAAAAACGATACGGTCATCGTATCTCCGGACGCAGGGGGTGCCGAGAGGGCCCGGGCCTTTGCCAAACGCCTTAATGCGCAACTGGCCATTGTGGACAAACGACGTCTGCGGCCGAACGTGGCCCAGGCCATGCACGTGGTGGGCTCTGTTGAAGGAAAAATAGGCATCATCTTGGACGACATGGTGGATACTGCGGGGACCCTTACACAAGCTGCCTCTGCCTTGAAAGGACACGGGGCCGTTGCGGTCCATTCCTGCTGTGCCCACCCAGTGCTTTCAGGTCCGGCTGTTGAGCGTATCATAGCATCGGAAATCGAAACCCTTGTGGTCACCGACAGCATCCCTTTGGGCAAAAGGGCCCAGGAGAGCGGAAAGTTCCAGGTGCTGTCCGTGTCAAAGCTCTTGGCAGAGGCGATTCACCGCTCCCATACGGGCAGCTCGGTGAGTTCACTCTTCGTATAGGAAAACAACATATAAGGAGGAAGTGTTCATTGGAAATATTTGATCTTAACGCAACGGAGCGAAAAGGCACCGGAAAGGGTCACGCCCGGGCACTCCGGCGCCAAGGCATGGTTCCGGCAGTGCTCTACGGTCCGGAAACGGCGTCCATGCCCCTGACCATATCTACGCTAGACCTGGAGACCATATACCAGGAAAGTGGGACAGAGCATGTCATTTTGAATCTCATCATCAAGAACGGTGGCACGGTTAACAAGACCGCCATGGTAAAAGAGATGCAGGTTTCACCTCTCACCAATCAGTGTCTGCACGTCGATTTCTATGAAATATCCATGGAAAAGGAAATCACAGTAAAGGTTCCCGTTGAACTCACCGGAAAGTCAAAGGGCGTTGAGAGTGGCGGTTTGTTGCAGCTGATTCGCTACGAATTGGAGGTGACCTGCCTGCCAGGAAACATCCCAGGCAAAATTGCGGTGGATGTGTCAGACTTGGAGGTTGGCGATTCCATTCATGTGGAAGACATCACAGTGGGTGAAAATGTCACGTTGGTATATGACAACAACTTTACAGTGGCCACGGTGGTAGCACCGACACTGGTAGAGGAAGAAGTCCCCGAGGAAGAATTCGAGGAAGGCGAAGAGGCACCAGCAGAGGCCGAAGGACAAGCACCAGCAGAAGAAGAAACATCAGACCAATAGAATCTAGATGCCGGCAGATCGGTTTCGCCTCATTGTGGGGCTGGGCAATCCAGGAGAGGAGTATCGACACAGCCGCCACAACATGGGATTTATGGTGGTCGATCGGCTGGCAGAAAGACACGGAATCGACGTAGGCCGACGCAAGTACAACGTCCTTTTTGGGCGGGGCACATTGGGGAGCCGGCAAGTCATCCTGGCCAAGCCCATGAGCTATATGAACCGGAGTGGGCCAGCAGCCAGAGACTTGGCCTTCTTTTTTAAAGTGGAAATGCAGGACATCCTTGTCATTCATGATGACATAGATCTTGTCTTTGGCCAAATCAAAATTAAGGAGAAAGGAGGGGATGGAGGACATAATGGCGTGAGGTCCCTAATCGAGGCATTGGGGACTGGGGAGTTTACTCGCCTCCGTGTTGGTATTGGACGTCCTGAAACCCGCCAGAGAGTTAAAGCCTATGTGCTGGCCGGATTTGACGCCCAACAGGAAACACTCTTGGAGGATGTTGTCTCCACCGCACAAGATGCGACGGAGACCATACTCTTCAAAGGGGTACCAGAGGCGATGAATCGATTTCATGGTAAGACAATTTCAGAACGCAACGTTGGGAGGAGACTATGAGTGGAGTACTGAGTAACGTAGAGCTTTATTGTACACTGGTAGGTGCGGTAGGTGTCGTCTTCGCGCTGATTCTGGCAAGCGCGGTGAAAAGCGCCCCTGCCGGGGACGAGAAGATGAACGAGATCGCTGACGCGGTAAAGGAAGGCGCTATTGCCTATTTGAATCGCCAGCTGAAGACTGTTTTTATCGCCGCTGCCGTGATCGTCGTCATCATTGGGGCGACCCTTGGCATGACGACCGCCGTTGGCTTCATCATCGGCGCCGCAGCCTCTTATTGTGCGGGGTATATCGGCATGCGCGTATCGGTTATTGCAAACGTGCGCACCGCAGAGGCCTCCAAAAAAGGCCTTGGAGCCGGACTTTCCATGGCCTTTAAGGGCGGCACGGTGACAGGGATGATCGTGGCGGGACTTGCGCTGACATCGGTGGCCGGCTACTTTACCCTCACCCATGACATCAAGGCCCTGATAGCCCTCGGGTTTGGCGGGAGCCTGATCTCCATCTTCGCCCGTCTTGGCGGCGGCATCTTCACCAAGGGTGCAGACGTTGGCGCCGACCTTGTGGGTAAGGTAGAAGCCGGTATCCCGGAAGATGATCCCAGAAACCCTGCAACCATTGCCGACAATGTGGGCGACAATGTGGGCGACTGCGCAGGCATGGCCGCAGACCTCTTTGAGACCTATGCTGTCACAGCCGTGGCTGCCATGCTCCTTGGCCATCTTATTTTCCCGGAAGAGAAGGTGGGGGCAGAAGTCTATCATATGGTAGTGACCTTCCCACTGGCCCTGGGTGCTGTCTCCATCATCGCGTCCATCATTGCCAGCTTCTTTGTGAAGCTCGGTGGCGGTGATTACATCATGGGCGCCCTGTACAAGGGGATGTTTGGTTCAGCCATCATCGCCGGTATCGCCTTTTACCCTCTGACCAAGCAGATGATGGGGGGATTGGATGTTCCCTTCATGGACCTTTATCTTTGCACACTGATCGGCCTGGTACTGACCGTGGGCATCGTCATCGTGACCGAATATTACACAGGGGTCCGAGGACCGGTTAAGGGAATTGCCCAGGCCTCTACCACAGGCCATGGCACGAACATCATCGCCGGCCTGGCCGTTAGCATGCAGTCCACAGCCATCCCGGTTGTTTTGATTTGTGCTGCCATCTATGCCTCTTTTCATTTGGCGAACCTTTTTGGGATCGCCCTGGCTGCCATGAGCATGCTCTCCATGACCGGTATGGTCATTGCCATTGATGCCTACGGTCCCATCACAGATAATGCCGGTGGTATCGCTGAAATGGCGGAGATGGATGAAAGTGTCCGCGCTGTCACCGATCCCCTGGATGCCGTTGGCAACACCACCAAGGCCGTCACCAAGGGGTATGCCATCGGTTCGGCCGGTCTGGCAGCCCTGGTCCTCTTTGCCGCCTATATTCAGGATCTCAAGGATCTCTCCCCCGAGGGCACGGTATTGAGCTTTGATCTTGGCAACGTGGATGTCATCATCGGCCTTTTTATCGGCGGACTCCTTCCCTACCTCTTTGCCTCCATCGCCATGATGGCCGTTGGAAAAGCCGGTGGCCAGGTGGTCGTAGAGGTGAGACGGCAGTTTAGGGAAATCCCCGGAATTATGGAAGGCAAGGCAAAGCTAGACTATGCTGCCTGCGTCGATATTGTGACCCGTTTTGCCCTAAAAGAGATGATTGTCCCGGCCCTTATCCCGGTGATTGTGCCGGTTATTGTCGGGTTCTTCCTTGGCAAGATCGCCCTTGGTGCCCTCTTGATCGGTAGTATCAGCACAGGCGTCTTTGTGGCCATCTCCATGACCACAGGAGGAGCCGCTTGGGATAATGCCAAGAAGTATATCGAAGACGGTCACCTTGGTGGTAAGGGAAGCGAATCCCACAAGGCTGCCGTTACGGGTGACACGGTTGGCGATCCGTATAAGGATACTGCCGGCCCTGCCGTCAACCCCATGATCAAGATCTTAAACGTCGTGGCCCTGCTCATGGTGCCGTTCCTCGTCTAGGCGCGGGACCCCATATCTACTCATAACAAAAGGATTGGTGTGGGAAACCACGCCAATCCTTTTTTTCGTCTTTGGGGGCAGTATCTGCCGGGACAGGCACTAGCTGTGTACGATCCGGAACCAAGGCCCTGCGCATATGCAAACAACAATATCAACACAAGACCCTTTCGGAGAACTCTCTCGACTCTACTCTGAGATGGAGGCGGCTTATGACCGGACCGCGAAGAAGATAGGCCTCACCTGCACGGGGTGTCCTGATAATTGTTGCACCAGCTATTTTCAGCACCATACCTACATAGAATGGGCCTATCTTTGGAAAGGGATGACATCTTGTCCTGATGAGAAACGACACGAGATTCTGACCAGGGCCGAAGCCTACGTAAAGGAGGGCCAGGTACTTCTAGCACAAGGCTTGAAGCCGCGGATCATGTGTCCCTTAAACGATAACGGGCTTTGCCAGCTATACGAATTCAGACTTATGATTTGCCGTATGCACGGGGTGCCGAACAGCCTTGTCATGCCAGATGGTCAACGGATGGCTTTCCCCGGCTGTTCCAGGTGCCAAGGGCTTTATTCGGATTTGAATCAGGTCCCCCTTCTGGACAGAACAGGCTTCTACAGAGATCTGGCCTCCTTAGAGATGGCCTTCACAGGGGGAAAGATCAGGGTGTTTCCGAAGGTGGACCTCACCTTGGCCGAAATGCTGGTCCGTGGCCCTCCTGACATCTCGCCCCTGGCAAGGGGCTTTCAGACTAGGAATCCCTAAGGGCCTCTTTGTACTGCCTGACGTATACCCATCCTGACCAGACCGTGGCAGCTAATATCACCGACATGATGAGGTTGGCAATGGGAGGGAGCCTAAGGCTCACTGCGGGGCTGTAATCGCCAGAGGGGATCATGAAGAGAAGGATGCTGCCGCCTATCATTTGCACCAGTGTCTTGATTTTTCCCCATCGGTTAGCCGGTATGACCGTGCCCGCCTGCTGAGACATGATGGCCCTCAACCCTGTAATGGCGACCTCTCTGCCCACGATAATGATCGCCATCCACGCGGCCACGATCTGGTACTTCACCATAACGATAAAGGCGCTCATGGTAAGCAGTTTGTCGGCCAAGGGGTCAAGAAATGTCCCCAAGACGCTAACCTCGCTGCGGCTTCTGGCAAAGTACCCATCCAAAGGGTCTGTGGCACAGGCTAGCACGAAAATGGACGCAGCCACAAATCTAGCCCATGTGGCATCTGGGATGGTAAATCCGATAAAAATGGGGACGAGGATAAGACGTAACAGAGTGATTTTGTTTGCCAGGGTCATAGTTGCTGCCTTTCTAGGACCGGTAACCGAGACTTCAGCCACGAGGTTTCGCCTCTGAGAAAACCCGGTGCCCTCCTTTTAATCTCCCCCCATGTACGGTGGGATCGTGCACAAACAGAAAAAATGAACTCCGAACAACCGGTGCTCACACAGGCTCCTAGGGGGCCGGAACGAATACAATCTTATACCATAGCCTGTCAATGTCAATTCCAGACCTGGTGTTTGCCGAACCAAAATTCCTTTGGCCATCCACCTGGGTCTTTTTTCCCAACGAATCGTTCCGGTTTGGCAAAAAGCAACGGCCTCCATCTCTGGCAGGGGCAGAAAGCCTTGGGCTCTGACCACGGGAAAGGCCAAAGGAGCGCCAAAGGGGGTTTGTGCCAATCCGTTCTCCTCGTGGCCAGACCGCCACAGAGCACTGCAAAACTGTTTTCAGTTGCTTCCTATAGCCAGAAATGATATATTCTTTTTTTTGACGGATTCGTAGAAAGTCCAATTCGCTCACTCCGTGGGCACTATTGGGATTCATTCTGCGCTCTGCTGAATCGCAAAAATTCGGGCTAACCCCCTCAAACAGTTTGCGATTTTGACGCTTCGCTGATGATGAATCTTATCCCAAGAATCCTCAATGTCCTTCGCGAAAAGACTTTTTGCGAGTCTGTCTTTTTTAACGATCAAAACGATACGTTCTTAACGCAACGAATTGGAGTTTGTGGCATGTTCAAAATAGGAGACTTGGCGGTATATCCGGCCCATGGTGTGGGGCGCATTGAGTCCATCGAGTCACGCGAGATCTCGGGCGAGAAACAAGATTTCTACATCATGAAGATCCTCGATAA